>ENA-ORBV01008200-ORBV01008200.1-microbial-mat-metagenome-genome-assembly--contig:-NODE-8200-length-17657-cov-6.063311_pt1 | contig 17657 bp, 13 predicted proteins | sample MGYA00237777_ERZ505514 | MGnify/ENA primary metagenome ERZ505514 (study PRJEB26160, sample SAMN06269048) | microbial mat metagenome | isolation source: Oligotrophic lake microbial mat | place...
TGGATGTCGGCAGCACGACGGGTTACACGTCGGCGGCGGGGGTCGTGTGGGGGGCGGATAATTATTTCACGGGCGGGAGTCTCAGCAATCTGCCCAATCCGATTATTAACACGGTTGACGACGCGCTTTACACATTCCAGCGCACGACCACCAGCGATACTGCTGGCTTCAGTTATGCCCTTCCGCTGACGAATGGGACGTATACCGTCCGACTGCATTTCGCCGAGACGTATTGGGTCGGCGGCACGAATCGTGGTATCCCCGGCGTGAACAAGCGCGTCTTTAATGTGCAGCTTGAAGGCACAACGGTACTGACGAATTATGACATCACAGCACAGGTGGGTGCGTTGGCGGCGGATATTCGCACATTCACGGTCATGGTAACGGACGGGACGCTGAATATCAATTTCCCGGCAGCGAGTGTCAATCGTCCGACGCTGGCGGCGCTGGAAGTGATCGGGCAGTAAAAAACAACCTTGTAGGGGCATAGCGTACTATGCCCTTTATTCGATAACCTCCCCTTTCCAAAATCTCCCCGACCTCAACTATATTGGCATGTGCGTTCTCGCAAAAGATCGTGTACAATCTGTGAGTGTAAGATAAGCGCTTTTATCGCGTTAGAGCTGCGTTCCGCAATAGGAGAGATGACCGTTGGCTAAGTCACGCACTGAACAACTGGTTGAACGACTGCGCGACCTGCAGGCCAGTTCTGGAGATGTCGAAGCTGCCGCAGTCGTCAGCGTAGACGGGCTGAGCATGGCCTCGTCGCTGCCGAGTAATATTGAAGAAGATCGCGTTAGCGCGATGTCCGCCGCGATGGTGTCCTTGGGTGAACGGATTTCGTCCGAACTGGGGCGTGGTCTCATGGAACAGGTCATGGTCAAAGGCCAAAATGGCTATGTCATCCTGACTTCCGTCGGAGAAGAAGCCGTATTAACCGTGCTGGCGCGTAAAGATGCCAAGCTGGGGTTGATCTTCCTCGACGTGAACCGCACGGTAGAGGCGTTGTCGCAAATTATTTAGTAGTTTTTAGCCGTCAGTTGTTAGTTTTTAGTTAAGGCAAAAAACAGCCACATCAACTAAAAACTCTAAACTGTAAACTAACTACTTGAAGAAAGTCCGACCCCGTGCTTGAACCGAGCGGCCTGTATTATCCGAATCGTATTGCGCGCTGGTTCTTGCTGGCGACGGAAGATGTCATGGGCAAACACGGCTTGAGCGCTGTCCTCAGCCTCGCCGGGTTAGAAACTTACATCGACCACCTGCCGCCAGACACCCTAGCGCGTCAATTTGATTTTGCGTATATGGCGGCGCTGAATCAGGCTTTTGAAGATATGTACGGCACACGCGGCGGGCGCGGCATGGCGCTGCGAATCGGGCGGGCTTCCGTCAGCCAGGGTATGAAGAATTTCGGCGCATTGGCAGGCATGGCAGACCCAGCCTTTCAGTCGCTTCCATTGGAAAAACGTCAGCGGATGGGGTTGGATGCGCTGGCGGCGGTGTTTACCCGCTTTAGCGATCAAGGCTCGACGATCACCGATATGGGCGATGCCTATCACTTTATTGTAGAAACAAGCCCGATGGCTTGGGGGCGCAGCGCCGATAAACCGGTGTGTCATGCGCTGGCGGGAATCATCCAAGAAGGCTTAAGCTGGGCATCGGCAGGTTACGAATATCATGTGCAAGAAATCGCTTGCCGCGCAACGGGAAGCGACTCATGCGTGTTTAAAGTTAATAAATCACCGATTGGGCAGTCATCTTAGGGGATGGGCTATGAGTGCTGAGTTCTGAGTCAGTCGGACTTTGAATTTTTCACTTAGCACTCGGTAATCAATACTCAGAACTTACGTGAAGAGGGATGGATGTGGATAAACCGCAAATTCTGATCGTCGAGGATGATCTCGATCTAGCAGAAATGCTGAATGCTTATTTCCGTGTGCAGAATTATGAAGTGTTGACCGCCGCATGGGGCGAAGAAGCGCTTCAGATCAGCCGCGATAATGATGTGAATCTGATCGTGCTGGATATTCGTCTGCCCGATATTGACGGCTACGAAGTCTGCCGCCAGCTTCGCAGCCAGCGCCGCACACAGGATACACCCATTATCTTCCTGACGGAAAAACGAGATCGCGTCGATAAGCTGCAAGGGCTGGAACTTGGCGTGGTGGATTACATCACCAAGCCGTTTGATATTCAAGAACTGCGTCTGCGGGTTCGCAATGCTATCAACCGCTCGAACCGTCAAGCACTCGTTAATCCCGTGACGGATTTGCCCGAAGGCGAAGGTGTGGACGAAAAGCTCAACGATCTGCTTCTCAGCACCGAAAAATGGGCGTTGCTCCAGCTTTCGATCAACAGTCTAGGGCGTTTTCGTGAAATGTATGGGTTCGTTGCCGCTGATGATGTCCTACGCGCTGTCACGTTGATGGTGCGGAATGCCGTGCGTGAATATGGCACGGCTGAAGATTATGTGGGGCATATCGGCCCCGAAGACTTTATTATCATCACCCAAGTGGATAACGTCGCCAAAATCCGTGAACGCATCGAAGCGCGGATTCAGCAGTCCCGCGAATATTTCTATCCGCTGAAAGACCGCGATAAGGCGCGTGAAGCGATGGAAGCCAATCACCTGAAATTGATTAGCGGCCTGATCGATCATTCACGCGGCCCGTTTGAAACACTCGACGACATAAAAGCCGCGCTGCAAAAATCCATCCCGCCGGGATAAGTTTCACCACGACTTCAGCGCCCGAAGCTGCGGTGTCTTCTTGGACTGATGCGCCTGCATCCGCCGCAGCACATTATCCAGAATTTCGACGGCATCCACGATATACGGCCCCTTGTTGAGCATCACACATTCCGCCCGTTGCGCCATCGCTGCGTCGGTGATCTCCGCCCGTGAAGGCAGCCCTTCTTTCGCCAGATTTTCCAACACCTGCGTCGCCCAGATGACCGGGACATGCGCCGCTTCACAAATCCAGAGAATTTGTTCCTGCATCTCCGCCATGCGCTCCCAACCGATCTCCACTGCCAGATCACCACGCGCAATCATCACGCCAAACGGCTGCGCTCCGGTACTATGGACGATTAAATCCGGCAGGTTGCGGATGGCGCGGGGAGTCTCGATTTTGGCGATGATAGCGATCTTGCGCTGATCTTCCATCCGCATCGCCAGTTCAGCTTGCAGGCGGTGAATATCGTCCACTTCCTGCACAAATGAGAAATTGACCATATCGGCATGAAGCGCGACAAAATCCAGATCGCTTAAATCTTTAGCGGTCAGCGCACTCAAGTTCAATTCGGTGTCGGGGAAATTTACGCCTTTGTCTTTTTTGAACTTTTCACCTTCATCACGGGCGCGGACGACACGCAGCGCCAATCCTTCTGGTAAAATCTTTTCTACTACCGTGCCAATTTTGCCATCATCGAAAAACACCCGTTCCCCGACTGCAATTTGGTCGAGCGCTTGCGTCAAGGTACAGCGGGCTTGCGCGGTATATTTGTCAGATTTTTTCGGCTTACTGCGCGTCAGCAAAATGGTATCGTCTTTATAGATTAATTTGCGCTTAGGCTTGATGAGATCCGCCGTGCGCGACTTGGGTCCGCCCAAATCCATCGCAATTTTGCAGATCTGCCCGGTTTCTTTTTGAGCGCGGTGAACATGCGCGACCATCTTTTCCCATTCAACCGGACTGTCATGGGCGCAGTTGATCCGCACACAGTTCATCCCGCGCTTCATCAATTCCAGCACGAGGCCATAATCTTCAGCCGCTTCCGTTGGCAGCGTCACCATAATCCGCACACGCCGCCCATTCGTCAGCCCACCAAACACTTCCGCCGTATGATGTGCCAGCATGTGATCGCCGCGATTGAATTGGCGCGAACGGGGACGCGGCGGAATTTCCGGCATCAGGGGCGCACCTTCGGCATGATGGCGATCTCGGCTGATGTCGCTCAAGGTGGCGATGACGGCATCCAAATTTGGCAGGACGTGCGGTTCAATCCGCCCCAGCGACGATAAGCCCCAAGCGGAGAGCGCGGCTTGCAGGGAACGCAAATCGCGCCGCCGCAGCGCCAGATAATATGCCAGATTCAAAGCGCTGATGCAAGCACTCCGCCGTTGAATGACGGGCTTCCATGCCTCGAATTGGGCTTGTCCCTCTTGCACGACTTCCTGTCGCAGTTGCAGCATCGCATGGAGCAGTTCTTCGGGATGCTCAAGCGCTTGTAAAGTGATGGGGACTAAAGAGTCAGGGGGATAGGTGTCCATAAATTCCAATATCGTTTATACTCTTAGCAATAATGCCGCGATAATACTACATACTTGAGCATAGCATAAAAAGATGAGCGTGAAATCTAAAAGTGATAAATGTAACGAGAAAAGGGGTTTTTATGAGTCGGATTTGTGAATTTTGCCTAAAAAATCTGCACTAAGGCCATTTTTTCAGCGGTAGCAGCCCTAGTTTGCGAATGCTGCTGCTGCTTTTGCTGACTGCTGAAGGCTGAAAGCTTGAATCAGTCCCGTATAAAGCGAGGTTCGCTATGATGCAAGAGACTCAGTATCTTTACCTGACAACAAAAGGCTGGAAAACCGGCAGGCTGCACGAAATCGAAATCTGGTTTGTGGTTTATCAAGAGCGCTATTATCTCGTGGCGGAACATCGTGAAAAAGCCCATTGGGTCAAAAATATTATGAATAATCCTCAAGTTCGACTGCGCGTGGAAACACAATCTTATCCCGGAACGGGACGAATTGTTGATCCCGCTGCCGAACCTGACCTTGCCCATGCCGTGAGCGCCCTGATGGAGGCCAAATATAAATGGAGCGATGGATTAATTGTTGAATTGATGCCGGATAAATAAGAAATTAGAGGGAGTATACGAAAAAGAACAGAAATCGATTAATCACTGAGATTTAGGTTCAAATTCTTGGTGTTCTTGGTGTCTTGGTGGTTAAATCTATTCAGATTACTTTCGATAGTCTACTTTAAGCGAAATCCCAAAAACGAATGGCTAAACTAAACTTGTAAGCATCCCCACGCCTAAAGGCGGGGGCTTTTAAAAGCCCTAATGCTTACCCGACTCAGTGCGACCTTAGTCGCACTACGTTAGGACTGAAAATATAGGCACTTCGGGATACCTCACCAGTTCCGAACTCTGCGGTGAGCGATTAAACAGGTGATTGGGAAAAGCCAGTGTCGCTCACGCCAAACCAGTCCGTAACATTGTCTAGGTGAACTTAACCCCGCGCAAGCGGAGCAGGCTTTGAGGGAGAGCCAGTAGGTAACTGCAAATCTCCCTTTCCCTTCGGGGATTATCGTCCGCTACTATTGAAAGGATTAAGGTGCTTACCTCCCTATGCCTAAAGGCAGGGGTATCTCGCACCGATTTCGATGAAAAAGTTCAATCGCATCACTTTGGTTTTCGTCCTGCTGATGATGGCGGCAGCGCTGCCTGTTGTACGGGCGCAAGACGACGAAGTATTTCGTGTCGCAGTGGTCGCGCCAAGTGCCACCAATGATCTTGCATTCAGCCAGAGTATGTATGATGCGCTGGTTGCCGTTCAAGAAGAGATGGGCGAAGATGCCTTCCAATTCGATTTTCAGGAAGGTACATTTGTGGTTGACGATGCAGCCGTCGCACTGCGCGATTGGGCAGCTTCCGGTGAATATGATCTCGTGATTGCACACGGATCACAATATGGCTCAATCATCGAAGAACTCGCACCAGAATTCCCCGATGTCTCGTTTGCTTGGGGGACAGACATGAATACTTTCGATCTCGATAACGTATTTGCCTACACCGTCGCAGCGGAAGAAGGCGGCTTTATTAATGGTGTGATCGCTGCTGGCCTGACCGAATCCGGCGTGATTGGCGTAGTGGGGCCGATTGAAGTGGGCGATGCTAAATTGTATGTCGATGGCTTTGTGGCGGGTGTGGCGGCTGCTGATCCCGAAATCACGGTCAATGTCACCTATATTCAGTCCTTCAGCGATGTGCCGTTGGCTACAGAAGCCGCCGAAGCACACATTGCCAATGGCGCAGACGTGCTGACGGGAACCGCGCAGATGGTCGTCGGCCCGATTGCCGTTGCCATTGAAAACGAAGCCTATTGGTTTGGGACACAATCCAGCCAAGCAGAATTAGCCGCTACATCAGGTGTGACCTTCCAAGTCTATAAATGGGATGTGGTACTTGCGGAGATGATTACTGCCATCGAAGAGGGAACACTCGGCGGTGAAGCCTTCACCCTCACGCTGGAAAATGGTGGCCTTGAAATTGAAGTTAGCGAATTTGCGGAGATGGATGAAGAATTGGTCACGGCATTGGAAGATGGAATCGAAACCTTAACTGAAGAAATTCTGTCTGGGGACATCGAAATTCTTCCTGAAGAAACACCTTCACCTGAAGCAACAGAATCCGCTGGATAAGCAGATTTAAGCCCGCAAGTAGCAACGGGACTATTTATAAAGGGACTCATCCGAATGTGTCCCTTTATTTCATAAGTTCAATTAAATTAAATCGATGGCTTATGACTGAACCACAACCTTCTGAAAAACCACGCATCGGGCATCTCAAAATGCAGGGAATCGTCAAACAGTTTCCCGGTGTGCTTGCCGTCAACCATGTTGATTTTGATGTGCGATCTGGCGAAGTCCATGCCCTACTTGGTGAGAATGGCGCGGGTAAATCAACCTTGATGAAGCTGCTTTATGGTCTTTATCAGCCCGATCAAGGTCAGATTTTATTAGACGACATTGAGGCCAAAATTCGCTCACCGCATGATGCCATTCAACGCGGTATCGGCATGATTCATCAGCATTTTATGCTCGTACCTTCATTAACCGTCGCGGAAAACATCGCTCTTGGCATGAAATCATCTCGTGGCCTGCGCCTTGATCTCGATATTGTGTCGCGCCGAGTTAATGAACTCTCGGAACAATATAATTTGAAAGTTGCCCCGAACATTCCAATTTGGCAACTTGCTGTTGGGGAACAGCAGCGCGTCGAGATTTTGCGTGCGCTGTATAAAGGCGCGGCGCTCATGATCTTGGATGAACCCACTGCTGTGCTTACACCACAAGAAGTGGATGACTTATTCATCATCCTAAAAAAATTGGCGGCTGATGGTCAAGCCCTCATTTTTATCTCGCACAAACTCCATGAAGTGCTTGCCATCAGCCAGCGGATTACGGTGCTGCGTGATGGTCAGCGTGTCGATACCATCCCGACCCATACCGCCAACAAGCTCAAACTGGCGGAAATGATGGTGGGACGTGCTGTCGTTTTGGAATATCAACGTTCTCCTATTGTAAAAAATACAGAACGCCTCAAACTTACCGATGTGACAGCGCGAAGTGATCGCGGGGATGAAGGCTTAAAGCGTGTATCTCTTACACTATACGGCGGCGAAATCGTGGGCGTGGCGGGTGTCTCCGGCAACGGACAGCATGAATTAGCACAAATTATCGCTGGTTTGCGACCAATCACCGCCGGGAAAATTGAAGTTGCCGGTAATGAGGTAACGGGGAAATCCCCTGCTGCGCTGAATGCACTTGGTATTTCTTACATCCCCGAAGAACGCATGGTCGATGGTGTAATTAAAGATTTCACTGTTGCCGAGAATCTTGTTTTACAAGATCACGGACGCACCCCATTTAAACGTGCAGGTATCTTCCTCAATTTTGGTATTATCGCTAAGGCCTGTAAGGATGCAATTCAGGCTTACGAAATTAAAACCCCTTCACCAGATACTCCCATTAAAAATTTATCGGGTGGCAATATTCAAAAATTGATTCTCGCACGAGAATTATCTCGTCAGCCCAAAGTCCTTATCGCTGCCCAGCCAACACGCGGAGTAGATATTGGCGCGACAGAATATATTCATCACCGTCTGCTGGAAGAACGCAGTAAAGGGACAGCCATTTTGCTCATTTCCGAAGATTTGGACGAAATTTTAGCCCTATCTGATCGAATTATCGTGATGTATGAGGGGCGTATTGTTGGGGAAGTTCCGCGTGAGCAAGTTGATATTCAACAGCTTGGCGCGATGATGGCTGGCGCTACGCTTAGTTCAGGATGAAAAGCAGGTCATTTCGCGTTACAATAGAAGGATCGTTTACTTTTAGCCACAGGTCGTCTTTATAGGCGGCGATGAGAAATTGCCTCTGCTGTTTCCCGTCGAAAAGTGCCTCGTAGCTTGCCTAAAGATAACTTTTTTAGATTAAGGTAGGTTATGAAACTCTGGAATCACTACCACACGCCCACTACTACTGAGGAAGCGATTGAACTGCTCATCCGTTACGCGGGACAAGCACGAGTCATCGCGGGGGGGACAGATTTATTGGTCGAGATGCGAGCAAATGGGGAGCAGCCCCAAGAAGCGCTGATCGACATTACACGTATTCCCGACCTCCGCACCATCCAAGAAGAAGGCGATTTCATCACGATTGGCGCGGGTGTGACGCATACGCAAATTGTAAAATCGGCGATGCTGGCAAACGTCACAACTTGCTTGGTCGAAAGCTGCGGCGTAGTCGGGGGTCCACAAGTGCGGAATGTTGCCACCCTCGGCGGCAATGTCGCCCATGCCCTTCCCGCTGGCGATGGCACAACCTCACTGGTCGCTTTAGATGCCGAAGCTGAAATTTTCCATAACGGAGAGCGAAGCTGGTCGCCCATTACGGCCTTATTTTTGGGGCCAGGGAAATCCCTTTTGAACCCGCGCCATGATTTGCTCATCCATTTTCGCTTCCGCCGTTGTATGGCACAAGAGGCAACCGCGTTCAGCCGGATTATGCGTCCACAAGGGGTCGCGTTGCCTGTATTAGGGTGTGCGGTTTGGGTGCGCTTGGATGACTCCGGTCAGCATTATGAGGCCGCACGGATTTCTATCGCGCCGATTGGCCCAACCCCCCAACGCGCCGAAGAAATTGAAAATGCCCTTATCGGGCAACCTACGACGGAAGCCACCACTGAGTCTGTAATTGAGCTGGCGCAAGAGGTACTCCATCCGCGCACGAGCAAATATCGCGCAACAGCAGACTATCGCACAGAAATGATGGGTGTGCTGCTGACGCGCACCTTAACCCGCGCTGTTGACCGCGCAAAAACTGGTAAAGCGATACCCGAAGGCGTAGGGATGTAAAGTGATAAACATGAGCAAATTAGACATAACGATTAATGGAACCCCACATTCGATAGATGTACCGGAATCGCGCACATTAGCCCAATTCTTGCGGCTTGATCTTGGCTTGACCGGCACGAAGATTGGCTGCGAAGAGGCCGAATGTGGCATTTGTACAGTCTTAGTCGATGGCACACCCGTCGATTCGTGTATTTATCCCGTTTTTAAGGCACAAGGATGCAGCATCACGACAATTGAAGGGCTGGCGCAAGGCGAAACGCTTCATCCCTTGCAAAGCAATTTTATCCGACATGGGGCGGTGCAGTGCGGTTTTTGTACACCGGGGCTAATCATGACATCGGCTGCCCTGCTGGAAGAAAATACCGACCCCAGCGAAAAAGACATCAAGATCGCGCTCAAGGATACTTACTGCCGCTGCACAGGCTATACCAGTGTGATACTGGCGATTCAATCCGCAGCGCGAGAAAAACGCGGCGAGAATCCGCTACCCGTAAATGATCCCAAAGTCGATGAGCCAATGGAGGTCATCAGCCGTTCCGTGCCACCGATTGAAGTGACCGAAAAAGTCACTGGACGGGCGAAATTCACCGACGATTTTGTGTTTCCACAAATGTTGTTTGCGCGGACGCTGCGTTCCCCCTATCCTCATGCCCGAATTTTGAGCATCAACACCGAAAAAGCGAAAGCACTACCCGGCATTCATACCGTTTTGACACACGTTGATGTCCCCGGCGAAAATTTACATGGCTTGGTTTACCGCGATTGGCCTGTACTATGTCATGATGTCGTGCGCTACGTGGGCGATGCTGTAGCAATTATCGCGGGCGAGACTGACGACATCGTCGCCGAAGCGCTTAAACTGATTGAAGTCGATTATGAGCCGCTGACTGTCGTCGCCGATCCTGAATTTGCTCATACGCCAGAAGCCCCTGTTTTGCACTCCAATCATCCAACAGGCAATCTCCTCAAGCATATCAAAGTTCGGCATGGCGATATCGAACAAGGCTTCGTGGATGCGGATGTTATTATCGAGCGTGAATATCGTACTCCGACGACTGAACACGCCTTCCTTGAGCCAGAGTGCGCGATTGGCGTTCCGGCGGGTTATCCCGATCACGATAAATTGACGATTTATGTCGGCTCACAAATTCCCTATCAGGATCGCAATCAAATCGCGCAATCGATGAAGCTGCCTGAAGAAGCGGTGCGCGTCATCGGCACCTTAATCGGTGGCGGATTCGGCGGCAAGGAAGACATCGCCGGACAGATTCACGTCGCGATGCTGGCAACCGTCACCGGGCGACCCGTCAAGATGCTCTACACACGGCAAGAATCGCTGATCTTCCACCCCAAGCGCCACGCCACGATTATTCGCATTAAAACAGGTGCGAAGAAAGATGGCAAACTTACGGCAGTTGAGGCGACACTCTATGGCGATGGCGGCGCGTATGCCTCGCTTTCGGATAAAGTCATGACCCGCGCCACCACCCACGCGACAGGGCCGTATGAAGTGCCTAACGCCAAAATTGATTGCTTCGCCATGTACACCAACAACGTGCCATCAGGGGCGTTTCGCGGTTTTGGGGTAACGCAATCGGCCTTCGCGGTTGAGCAGAATATGGATTTATTGGCGGAAGCGCTGGCAATCGATCCCATTGAATTACGGCTGATGAACGCGCAAAAAGTCGGTGTGACCACGGCAACGGGTCAGCTTCTGCGTGAATCGGTTGGCCTTATCGAAACGATCAATGATGTGCAAGCCGATATGCTGCACACGCAAAACGGGCATGGCTTCAAATGGGCATGGCGCGAGGGAAACAAGGCCTATGGATGGGGAATCGCCTGCGCTTATAAGAATACCGGTCTAGGCGGTGGCGCACCGGATAAATCCGAGGCCGAAATCGAAGCCTACGAAGACGGGACGATTCAAGTCCGTACCGCCGCCGCCGATATGGGGCAAGGCATCGCGCATGTGGTCGCGCAGTGTGCGGCGGAGGAAATGCACATCGCCTATGATCGGGTTAAAGTGCTGCTGTGCGACACGGATTTAACCCCCAACGGCGGCCCAACAACGGCATCACGTCAAACGTTTATGACGGGAAATGCAGCACGCGGCGCAGCAATTGCCCTAAGAGAAGCCCTCAGCCGTTCCGCCGCCGAAATGATGGATGTCGCGCCAGAAAAAATCCGTTATGAAGAAGGCTTGATGCGCTATAACGGCGATAAAGTGGAACTCGGTCAAGTCGTCAAGTGGATGAAATCCAACGGCTTAACCCCGCGCACCAAACACGAGTATTGGGCCCCAAAAACACAACCACTCGGCACAGGTGGCGATATGCACTTTGCCTTTAGCTACGCCACACAAGCCACATTAGTTGAAGTTGATTTGGATACAGGCGAAGTCCATGTGTTAAAAGTGCTTTCCAGCACCGACATTGGACGAGCGATTAACCCGCTGATGTTGCAAGGCCAAATCGAAGGCGGAATCATCATGGCGATGGGCAATTGTCTGACTGAATCGTTCATTATTGAGGACGGTGTACCTTGGTCGCGACTGCTGGCACGTTACAAAATGCCGAGCATCAAGCACACGCCGGAAATCATCTCGCGCTTGGTCGAAAATCGTTCGTCTGATGGACCTTACGGGGCAAAAGGCGTGGGGGAAATCCCATCCATCAATACCACTCCAGCGATTGCAAATGCCATTTATAATGCAACTGGGGTGCGAGTTTTCTCTATTCCGGTCGATCAAGATGCGCTGTTACTGGCGATGAAAAATGGAGAAAAAGAAGTCCATCGCGCTTGGCATGACGTGAAATAAGCTAAACACGTTTGTGGGAGGGAACGGCTCATTGATCGTTCCCTTTCGCCAAATCGTTTACACTTGCTCAACTTGCGCTTCTTGCTGCGCTTTAAAAGTGGGCGCGGGCTGCCTTAACTGAATCCACTCGAACAAACTCCACACCACAATCGCACCGAAACCATAAGTTTGCGCGAACAAAAACGGCGCAATCCCCGGCAGCATCCGCAGCGCAATTAATCCAGCAACAGCCGTATACACTGCCAACGCAGCTTCCACAAAAATTGTCCAATCAGGACGCAAGGCATACTTGCTATCTTGCCAGGCCTGCGTCGAAAATTTAGGTGTGCGCTTAAATACACTTGGGCGACGAAGGAACGCTTCAAATACAGAGATGGTGTTACTGAACATCACACCGCTGCCAATGGCGATCAAGAAAGGAAATGCCAGCATGCGGCGCGGCCAATTGCGATACAAGGAACGTTGGCTCACCAAATACATAACTGGTGCAGCCAGCCCCGCGAACCCTAAAAATGGCAGCGGCAACTTTTCTAATACGCCGCTGACCATCAAAATCGGTGTGAGCAGCGTCATCGTCAATAAAAATGGCTGTGGCATGTATTGGCACAAATGGAGCGTTCCCATCAATTTCTGCTGGATAGTGAGCCGCTTGCTGCCCCACACCTTACTTAGCAAGCGCAGCAAGTTTTGGGTCGTCCCTTTGGCCCAACGTGCCTGCTGACGTTTGTAGGCGGCAACTTGTGGCGGAAGTTCAGCCGGAACCTCGACATGTGGCAGATAAAGATACTTCCAACCGCACATCTGCGCCCGATAACTTAAATCCAAATCCTCCGAAACGGTTTCATGCGACCACCCGCCTGCATCTTCAATCGCAGCCCGCCGCCAAAGACCGCCCGTGCCATTAAACCCAATCAGCAGTCCACCACGATTCCGTGCCGTTTGCTCGACAATAAAATGGGCATCAATGCTCATGGATTGGCTGCGTGTAATCAAGTTTTGTTCCGCGTTAAGATGGCTCCATCGGCACTGCACAATCCCAAGATGAGGATTGGTCATAAAGTAAGGCACGGTTAAACGCAGAAAATCCGGACTAGGGACGAAATCCGCGTCAAAAATAGCAACAATTTCATCATTACTCTGTGTCAGGCCATACTCTAACGCGCCGGCTTTATAGCCCTTACGTTCCGGGCGACGAATATGCTGAATATTCATGCCTAAATTGGCGTAATAGGCCACCCATCGAGCGACAATATCTTTCGTTTCATCGTCAGAATCATCCAAGACCTGAATATGCAAACGGCTGCGGGGATAATCAAGACCAATAATGGCAGCCAACAGCCGTTCAACAACGGCGGATTCATTGTATAAGGGCAGTTGAACGGTCACGCTTGGTAATTGGGAGTCTTCAATCTGCGGTAAGGGCGTTTGTTCGTTGCGATGCCACCACCAAAGCGCTAAAAAGATAAAAATGCTGCTGGAAAAAACCGCCAGAAAAGCAGCGGCAATCACATAGATCACAGTCAGTAACCCAATGATCGGACTCATATTTTTCCTTTAACGCAGGAAACCCGCCTAGATCAAATTGGGGCGGGAGTGAACCTAAGTATAAGTTAAGGTCGGGTTAAGAGAAAGGGTGTGGGCATAAGGTCTCAACGAGTTCTAATCCACCCCCTCTTGACGCGGTAAATGACGCGGCATCGGCCGCTCACTAATGTCCTCCAACAATCCCCCATGCCCCATCGCTACCAAATCAGCACGAGTCAGCCGCTCTCCAGCGAGCAAACGCGGCAAAATCATATCAATTACATTGGTTTTAAGTGATTTGATGCAGCCCGGTGCGCCGATGACGGGCGTTTTCCCCAAATAACCCAACATGAGTAAGCTGCCTGGATCAACCGGAACGCCAAAATGGGCAACGCTTCCGCCTGCTTCGCGCAAGGCCGAGGGGATAACATCTTCGTGGTCAATCGTCGCGGAAATTCCCGCCAATAAAATAAGATCATGCGCGGTCTGATGGGTGTAAATGGCATGAGCGATGGCAGATGCCGTGTGCGGCACATAATCGATTGTGTTGAGCTGGCTGCCTAACTGCTCAATCCGGGTTCGCACAGGCACGGAAAAATCTTCCATGAGGCTTTCACGCGCACTTTCCGGTCCAGAAATCACCAACGCAACAGAACATGACTGCAATTCTCGGACACGGATAATGCCGCCAGCTTCTTTGGCGATGGCCTCGATATCTTCAACACGGGCGATGGGTACGCCATAGGGGATAATCTTGACTAACGTAAGAAGCTGCCCCCGATGCACTAAAGTATGTTCACGCAGGGTAGCAATCGTGATTCCTTCATCAATGTTATTTAGGCGGTCTAACACAGGGACGTTAATCCGAAGTGGCCCCATCGCCAGTGCGGTTAAATTCGCCCGCCCTACCCCCGGCGCAGTCACTTTTACGCTTTCCCCCGCAATCGCGATCCCAACGCGCCTTGCAGCTTCGTTTTCATGTAAATCGGTGGCAGCTAATGCACCAACAATAACCGACTCGATATTGAGAGATCGCAGGGTTTCGACATCATCTGTCGAGAGCAGTCGGCCTTTATTAAACAAGCCACTTCCATCTGGCATGAGCATTTTATGCGCCAGAATTTTTCCGGCGGATTCGTCAAGCATAACCGAACCAAATTTCATCAGAGGACTCCGTTACGGATGGCAACGATTTCGGCCATGATACACAGCGCGATCTCTTCAGGTGTCTTCGCACCGATCTCGATACCAATTGGGGTACGGATACGCGCCAAAAGTTCCGTCGAAAGTCCGCCCTCGGTTAATCGTTTGATACGCTGCTCATGGGTGCGTTTGCTGCTTAATACGCCCACATAAGGCGCATTCGCGGGTAATGCCGCCCGTAAAGCGGGGTCATCAATTTTGGGATCATGGGTCAATATGGCGATGTAAGTTTCTGCGGTTATGCCCATCTCGGCAAAAGCTTTGTCGGGATAACTATGCGAAATCATCTCGACATCGGGAAAGCGTTCCTTCGTAGCGAAAGCACGACGTGGATCAATCAGCATGACGCGAAAACCGAGCAGATGCGCGATCGTATTTAAGGCAATCGCCACATGCGCCCCGCCTACAATCACTAAACGCGGACGCGGTTGATAAATATCAATTAGAATATCCTGATCGAGCAAACTCTCCCGTGATGACTTGTTCTGTTTGAGCGCATTTTGTCCAGCATTGATGAAGGCATCACAAAAGTCATCGGGGATGGTCGAATAGACCACACCTGTCTCGTCTAAAAGCATTTTTTTACCGATATGATCGCCTTTGAGAATCATTATCGTCACATAGGCTTTGTCTTGCTGAACATGCTGCTCAATCGCTTCCCACCACGCGACCTCTAACGGCTCAACAAACACGCTGATTTTTCCGCCGCAGGCTAATCCAATATCCCATGCCGTATCATCGCTTACACCAAAATACAGCAAGCGGGGTTTTCCGTCTTCAAGGGTATCCAGCGCCTCTTGGACAACAGCGGTTTCCACACATCCGCCACTGACCGATCCGCACATGCCCATATCAGCGGTGATGCCCATTTTCGCACCCGCCTGTCTAGGCGCAGAACCCCATGTTTCGACCACCGTCGCCAGCGCGATTTTGCGATTTTCTTTTAGCCAGTTATTGAGGGTTTCTAAGATATCTAACATGATTTTTATTTTGAATCAGTAGAGACGTAGAGGCTAGACTGCCAAAGATTTTTCTATGTCCCTAGGATTTTCTCCTATTTTTTCCTACTTCATCTTTTCCAATCAACGCGCCAAAGGTGTTGGGCAAGCGCTTCTAAACTCGCCATATTATGTATTGGCAAAAAATCGTCCACATAAGGCAGCATAGCCTGTGCGCCGCGTGTCAGTGGTTCATATTCCGCCGAACCGAGCAGCGGATTCAACCAGATCAGCCGATGGCAATTATGCTGTAACCGCCGCATCTCATCGCGTAATTCATCAGGTTCGCCGCGATCCCATCCATCCGTAATTAGCAGCACAATCGCGCCCCGCCCGACAACACGCCGCGCCCAATGATAATTGAAGTCGTGAAGCGAATCGCCCGTCCGGGTGCCACCACCCCAATCATTGACAGTCGTGCCAACTTCACGTAAAGCGAGATCAATGGACTTAAAGCGCAGCGGACGCGTAATGCGTGTTAATTTGGTACTAAAGACAAATGATTCGACCTGATACATACTGTTCGCTAAAGTATGGACGAAATGCAGCAGCAATCGCGTATACCGCTCCATACTGCCGCTGACATCACACAACAGCACGAGCGGACGCGGCTTAATCTTACGGGTGCGCGTCGGCATAATGACGAATTCGCCGCCAAAGCGTGTGTTACTGCGAAATGAGCGACGCAGATCAACATGTCGGCCTTTGCCGGGACGATAGCGCCGGACAACGCGCTCTCCCAGTGACCACGCCAAACGCTCTATCAACTGCCGCGATGCGAGAATTTCCTCCCCCGTCATCTCGGCAAAATCTTTAAAACGCAGCACTTCTTGTTGGCTAATGGTAGGCACGATGGCGATCAAATTGGGGTCAATCGCGGGCTTATCTTGCGCTTCATGAGCGTCATCAGGTGAAGCATCAGGCGGCGGCAGAAATTGTGTTTTCTTTTGATTCCGCTTTTCGCCCAGTGATTGCAAATCGAGCGTCGTCCCATCTTGCGGAGGCATCCGCCAGAACAATCGGAACGCTTCTTCAAACAGCGCAATATCACGCTGCCGGGAGACCATCAACGCGCGCATCGTATGATAAATATCTTGCTTGCGTTCCAGTTTTACAAATTCCAGCGCCCGTGCCACTTCGACCATCCGCAGCGGCGTTACATCCATACCTAACGCTCTACATAAGCGCCCGAATAGCAGTAGATTTTCGGTCAGTTTGCCGCCCTCATAAAGGGTGCCTTCAGGAATATAATAACTTCGCAGGGGCTTGTCAGCGTTGATCGTCATCAGGAGCGTTCCACCAATAATTTGGCGCGATCCAAAATTGCGGGAATTCCGCCGCGTGTCAGCAGTTCAATGTCGTCTTGATACTTCAGGATAACGCCGACGGTATCTTGGATAATTTCGGGCGAAAGCACCTGTTGATCGAGCGCGACCAGCGCCGCCGTCCAATCAATTGTCTCTGCCACACCGGGGGATTTAAAGAATTCCAGACGGCGCATTTCTTGGATAAAAGCCGTGATCTGTCGCGCCAGCATCGGTTTCACATCCGGCGCTTTCATCTGGACAATCGCAAGTTCTTTCTGGAAGGTCGGATAATCAATCCAATAATAAAGACAACGCCGCTTGAGCGCATCATGAATTTCCCGTGTCCGATTGGATGTGACGATAACGACAGGCGGCACAACCGCTTTAATCGTCCCAAGTTCAGGGATCGTCACCTGAAAATCTGAGAGTAATTCTAGCAAAAACGCCTCGAATTCCTCATCAGCGCGGTCAATTTCATCGATCAATAATACGGGTGGATTCCCATTTGCACTAGCTTCCAGCGCTTGAAGGAGAGGCCGTGCCTGTAGAAACTGGCGCGTAAATAAGTCACTTTCCATCTCATCACGGCTCGCCCCGCTGGCCTCTAAAAGGCGCAGTTGCTGTCTCTTATACACATCTGACGCTGCCGACGAATA
>ENA-ORBV01008201-ORBV01008201.1-microbial-mat-metagenome-genome-assembly--contig:-NODE-8201-length-17656-cov-5.962910_pt1 | contig 17656 bp, 15 predicted proteins | sample MGYA00237777_ERZ505514 | MGnify/ENA primary metagenome ERZ505514 (study PRJEB26160, sample SAMN06269048) | microbial mat metagenome | isolation source: Oligotrophic lake microbial mat | place...
AGCGCCGGCGAGAAAAGGTAACCCTGGCCGTAATCGCAACCTGCGGCGGCGAGCAGGTCGCGCTGGGCGCTGGTTTCCACCCCTTCGGCGATCACCTGCATGCCGAGTTCATGGGCCATCACGATGATCGCCTTGCACAGCGACAACTCGGTGCAACCCGGTATCAGGTGGCGCACGAAGGATTGGTCGATCTTGATGTAGTCGATGTCGAAACGCTGTAGATAGGTGAGGGAGGAATAACCGGTTCCGAAGTCGTCCAGCGACACCTGGACACCGGCGTCGCGCAACTGCAGCAGTTGCGCGGTCACACTGGCGCTGCTGTCGAGCAGCAGGCCTTCGGTGATTTCAACCACCACACTGTCGCCTGGCAGTCCCAGTTCCTGCAAGTGGCTGAGCCAGCTCAGCTGTCGGCCGGCGTCGTTGTGAAACTGCACCGGCGACTTGTTCACGCTGATCTGGAACGCCGGGTGGTGCGACAAACGCCACCGCCTTGCCTGCTCGGCTGCCTGGCGGAACACCCATTCGCCGATTTCGACAATCAGGCCGCTGGACTCGGCGATCGGTATGAACTCGACCGGGCTGACCAGGCCGCGTGTCGGGTGGTGCCAGCGGATCAGCGCCTCGGCCTTGGAAATGCTGCCGGTGCGCAGGTCGATGATCGGCTGGTACGCGACATGGAACTGGTTGTCGACCAGACCCTGGCGCAGGTCATTGGCGAGCCGGACCCGGTTCTGCGCCGCCGCCTGCAGGGCCGGCGTGAAGAAACTGAAGCGGTTGCGGCCGGCCCCTTTGGCAACGTACAGGGCCTGGTCGGCGTTTTTGAACAGGTCCTCGACCTCGCGCGCATCGGCTGGGTACATTGTGATGCCGATACTGGCCGACACGTAGACCTGCTCGTTGCCGATCTGGAACAGCGCCGCCATCGCGTTGAGCAGGTTCTGCGTGATGCGCTCCAGCCACTGGCCGTCCTGCAGTTCGGCCAGCACGATGGTGAACTCGTCGCCACCCATGCGTGCCACCGTGTCGGAGTCGCGCACACAGTGTCGGATGCGCCGCGCCGCTTCCACCAGCAACAGGTCGCCCGCCTCATGTCCGAGCGTGTCGTTGACTTCCTTGAAGTGGTCCAGGTCGATGAACAGCACGGCCAGTTGCCGACCTTCGCGGTCGCTCTTCTTGATCTCCTGCTCCAGCCGGTCGCGCAACATGCGCCGGTTCGGCAACCCGGTCAGGTTGTCGAAGTTGGCCTGTTGCCAGATGATGGCCTCGGAGTCCTTGCGGGCCGTTATATCGGTATGGGTGCCGATCATGCGCAGTGGCCGTCCCGCTTCGTCGCGGCTGATCACCATGCCGCGGGACAGGACCCACTTCCAGCTTCCGTCCTTGCAAAGGATGCGGTGTTCGTTCGCGTAGGTTGTTGTCAGGCCGGAAAAATGGGCCTGGTAGTCCTTTACCATCTGTGGCAGGTCATCCGGGTGCGTCAGGCTGTCAAACGCGCTGGCGCTGTCCGGAATCTCGTCTTCGGAGTAACCGTACATTGCCTTGAAGCGTTGCGAAAACACTTCAACATCGGTCTGGATGTACCAGTCCCATACACCGTCGCCCACGCCCTCGAGCGCCAACTTCCAGCGTTCCTCGCTTTCACGCAGCGCCGCCTGCGCCTGCCGTCGCTCGGTGATGTCCTGGATTACCGATGTGCGTTTGACGATCTGTCCGTTCTCATAGCTCACCTGGCCGACCGAATGGACCCAGATGGGACGGCCCCTGGCGGTCACCATTTCCAGCTCCAGGTCGTGCGGCCGTCCGTTTTCTTCCGCTTCCCGGATGGCGGCGCTGATGGTGTGCGCCGATGATGCAGCAAAGAACTGTAGCGTGGTGCCGGTGCTTGGCGTGTACTCCTGTGGCGAGGTCTCCAGGATGCGGTACACCTCGTCGGTCCAGACTACCTCCCTGGTCGCCACGTCCACCTCCCAGCCGCCGACCCGGGCCAGCGATTGCGTGGCTTCGAGCAGCAGGTTCAGCCGCTTGCGGGAGCGCTCTGCCAGTACGTAGTCGCTGACATCGGTGAAGGTTCGTACCATGCCTCCATTGGGCAGTGTCTGCGTGCGCACTTCCATGGTGCGGCCAGACCGGGTTGTGCGCAAGTAGTATGGCGGCATGGGCGCCCGGCCCGACGACGCCACATAACTGCGAGCCGCCTGGTCGACCCATCCGGCGCCGGCACCAAAGTCACCGCGCTCGAACTGGAAGCGGCCGATTTCTGGCATCGTCGGACGCGACTGGAGAAAGTTTTCAGGAAGTTCCAGCAACTCACGCGCCCGTTCGTTGTAGGTGCTCAGCCGCCCGTCCGCCCCCAACATGAAGATGCCCTGGCTGATGCTGCCCAACGCCGTTTGCAATTGGCTGGTCTTGCGGGCGAGCTCTTCGTTCAGATCGCGCAGCGTTGTTTCCGCGCTCTTGCGGGCGTTGATATCGGTATGGGTTCCGATCATGCGCAGCGGTTTTCCCCGCGCATCACGGCGTATCACCATGCCGCGCGACAGAATCCATTTCCAGCTGCCATCCCGGCAGCGCACCCGGTACTCACTGGCATAAGTGGCGGTGGCGCCGTCCAGATGGGCTTGCCGGGCCTGTTGTTGCTGCAAACGGTCATCCGGATGGACCCGACTGTCGAATTGTCCGGTCCGGTTGCCTGTTTCGCCGTCGGCAAAACCATATATCTCCTGGAGCCGCCTGGAATAGGTCGCGATTCCGGTCTCGATGTTCAAGTCCCACAGTCCGTCTCCGGTACTCTCCAGCGCGAGTTTCCAGCGCTCTTCGTTCTCGCGCAACGCCCGTTCGGCCTGCTCCGCGCGAACCCGTTCGGTTGCGTCGCGCAAGTTCAGCACAATGCCCGAAACCGCGCTGTCTGCCAGACAGTTGGTCGCCACTGTCGCCAGATAACGCCAGCTACCGTCGTGATGAAGGAACCGGTACACGGACTCCGTGCCAGGATTTTGCAGCGCGAGTACCTCGGCCTGGTCACGCCGCGCAGCCGCATGGTCGTGCGGGTGCATCCAGTCGAATACGTTGCTGCCGCGCAGTTGCTCGGGTGTGCGGCCGAGCATCGCAGCCGAGGCTGGGCTGGCGTACAGCACGGTAGCCTCGGCATCACAGACCAGGGTCAACACCTGGGCCTTCTCGGTCAGGGCGCGAAAACGCCGTTCATTGGCCTCCAACGCCAGCTGGGCCTGGTGCGCTTCGGTGACATCCTCCACTGTGCCTTCGTAATACAGCACCGAGCCGTCGGCGCCATACACGATGTGGGCGTTCTCAACGATCCAGCGGCGTTCGCGTGTTTTGTGGCGGTAGATCTGGCTGCGGAAATTGACCACCCGCCGGTCGCGTTCGATGAGGTCGCGAAAGCGCTGGCGTGTGTCGCGCTCAACATACCACTCCTTGCCGATGTCGTTGACGGCCTCGAGCATTTCTGCTTCGGTGTCGTACCCGTTCAGGTGCACCAGCGCCGCATTTGCGCGCAACTGCTTGCCTGAGGGACTGGATCGGTACGCGCCAACCGGCAGCAGGTCAAACAGGGTCGAGAAGTCGTTGTTGTTCACGGCCTGGTTCGGACACATCACTGTAGTGTCGCAGGCGCTGTGCCGCCTTCAGGCAGCCAGCGCCGCCTCGATGTCGGCTGCCAGGCTCTCCGGCGTATTGGTGGGCGCATACCGCCGCAGCACCGCGCCGTCCTTGCCAACCAGAAATTTGGTGAAGTTCCACTTGATCGCCTTGCTGCCCAGCAGCCCCGGGGCCTCAGCCGCCAGCCATTGGTACAGCGGATCGGCGTGCGCGCCGTTGACGTCGATCTTTGCCAGCATCGGGAAGCTCACACCGTAGTTGAGCTGGCAGAATTCGGCGATTTCCGCATTGCTGCCCGGGTCCTGCGCGCCAAACTGGTTGCAGGGAAAACCCAACACCACCAGACCACGCGATCCGTAGGCCTGGTGCAGTGCCTCAAGCCCGGCGAACTGCGGTGTAAATCCGCAGGCGCTGGCGGTGTTGACAATCAGCAGCGGCTTGCCTTTGAACTTCTTCAAGGGCATGGACTTTCCGTTCATCTGCAGCGCCGAGAAATCATCGATGGTGGACATTCGGGGACCTGGTTTTTTGTAGTGTGCAATGGAAAATGCAACCTTACCAGCAAATCCGGCGCGCCGCCTGCGATGGCAAGATGTCCGGTTGTGCTGCGATACTTCGGGTCCATGAAGCAGCTTTGGACCCGGACCGTCGTGGCGCTGAAGGTGGCCGATGCCAACAGCCGGCTGGTTGCCGACGAAGCCATACGCGGCAATCTGGCCCGAATTCGCTGGATGGTCTTGATCGTCGCGCCCCTCAATCTGTTGGGGGCCGCCGTGTTCTGGTGGTGGGCCGCTGCAGACAGCACTGAGCAGACGGCCTGGAAACACCTGAGCGGGGTGTCGCATCTGGCGATGGCCTGCTGGCTGGGTCTGTGTGCACTGGCTGCACACCACTTGCTTGGCTCCAGCCCAGGTTCAAGGGCGGCGGTGGCGGTGCAGTTGGTGACGCCGCTCAGTGGCCTGTTGTTTGCCGGCGCATTCGCGGTGATCGACCAGCTGGTGACACCCAATATCAGTCCGTTCCTGCTCGGGTCGGTATTTGTGAGCAGCGCTTTCCTGATCCGTCCCGGGGCTGCCGTGGTCCTGTACGCTGTGGTGTATGCGCTCTTCTTCTGGGCCCTGGAATGGACGCAGCCGGACCCGGTGCAACTGCTCACGAACCGCCTGAACGGACTGTTCGCGGCTGTGTTGGGAATGGTGTTGGCGCTGTTCCTGTGGCACAAGAACACGGTGCACCTGCTGCTGCAGCGCGAGCTGCAATCGCGCAACGCGGCACTGGTGCGCCAGCGTGAAGAATTGGCCTGGCTTGCCAAGCGCGACGGGTTGACCGGCTTGTTCAACCGGAGCGAGTTCCTGCAACTGGCCGAAGTGGAACTGTTGCGTGCGCAGCGCAACGGTACGGACACCAGCGCCATCATGGTGGACCTGGACCGTTTCAAGGCAGTCAACGATCTTCACGGGCATCCGGCAGGCGACAAGGTCCTCAAACATGCGGCGGACTGGTTGCGCGGCGGTGTACGTGCGACCGACACTGTGGCCCGGATCGGAGGCGAGGAGTTTGTGGTTCTGCTACCGCAGACGCCGCAAGGCGCCGCCATCGCGCTGGCGGAAAAGCTGCTTGCCGTGCTGCAAACGTCACCGGCACCAATCACGCGCGAGCAAACGTTGGCGTTTACGGCCAGCCTGGGTGTTGGCACACTGCCAGCGGGACATGGGGGCAGTGTTGCGGCACTGTACGCGGCGGCGGACCACGCCCTGTACGAGGCAAAAAGGAAGGGCCGCAACCGGGTCGAAAAAACCGAGCCGGATGCGTCGCTGACCCCGTCAGACTTTCAGCGCATGCGCCGCACCTGAGGCGGTTCAGCCATGCAGGTTGTCGTTGCGGGCGATCTCCAGCAGGTGTTCGATCTCGGCACGGTGGCGAATGCAATTGCGTGCATGCCAGCGTTTGATCAGCCACATCACCAGCGCCACGATGACGCCAAACCCGGTGATGGCCGCGAACGTGTGCAGCCCCAAACCCGCAGACAGGCTGTAAGCTGCGCCAAGGACCAGGATGCAGGCCTGCTCATTGAAGTTCTGCACTGCAATCGACCGTCCGGCGCCCATCAGGTTGTGCCCCCGATGCTGCAGCAGGGCATTCATCGGTACTACCAGGAACCCGCCGAGAGCGCCCAGCAGGATCAGGAATGGTGCCGCCACCCATACATTGTTGATAAAGATCAGCACGATGATCAGGCCGCCCATGGCAATTCCCAGGGTGATGACGCGGGGCCCGTCCTCCAGCCGCATGCGCAACGACGCCACCACGGCGCCAACGGCCATGCCAATCGCCACGACACCCTGCAAGGCCGAGGCCTGCGTGACGGAATAACCAAGGGCCGCAGCGGCCCACGCCAGTACGATGAAACGCAGGTTGCCGGCCACGCCCCAGATCAGCGTCGTAGCGGCCAGCGAAATTTGGCCCAGCTTGTCGCGCCACAGCCGCGTGTTGCAGGCCCAGAAATCGGGCACGAGGGTGCCCAATTGTCTGGGTAGGGGCCGCATTGTCACACCGGTATCCGGAATATGGGTGTTGAACCAGGCGGCCAGCAGGTAGACGAAGATCAGCACGCTGATCGCTGCTTCTGGTGCGTTGTCAATGCTGGTATCGATGAATGGAAAATCGAATCCCAGCAACATGCGCGAGATCGCCGACCCCACCAGCTGACCGCCCAGCAACACGCCCAGGATGATGGAGGCGATGGTCAGTCCCTCAATCCAGCCGTTGGCCTTGACGAGCTGTGAGGCCGGCAGCAGCTCGGTCAGGATGCCGTACTTGGCAGGTGAATACGCCGCAGCGCCCAGGCCGACGATGGCATAGGCCAGCAGCGGATGGGTACCGAACAACATCATCAGGCATCCCGCGATCTTGATGAAGTTGCTGATCAGCATGACCCGGCCCTTGGGCATCGAATCGGCGAAAGCGCCCACGTACGGGGCCAGAATTACATAAAACAGCGCAAACATGGGCACCAGGGCGGCCTGCTGCCACTGCGGCGACGCAGTACTGCGCAACAGCTGTACGGCGGCCACAAACAGGGCGTTGTCTGCCAGCGAGCTGAAGAACTGCGCCGACATGATTGTGTAGAACCCGCGTTTCATGCCGTTGTAGAGAGGGCGCCGGCGGCGCCGATCCCGTGGTTTTGTGGTGTAGTCTCCAACGTGCGTCGGTTATATCACGCGCCTGCGGCCATCCGGCTCGTCGACGCGACCCTGCCAGAATGGCAGCCCAGCCCGACGCACCGGACCACGCAAACATGCCCAGACCGATCCAGGCCACGATCCACAGCGCGGCCTTGCAGCACAACCTCAAGCGCGCGCGAGCGTTGGCGCCGGATGCGAAAGTGTGGGCCGTCGTGAAGGCCAACGCGTACGGCCACGGCATCGAAAGGGCGTTCGACGGTTTGCGCGCAGCAGATGGCTTTGCCTTGCTGGATCTGGATGAGGCGCAACGCGTGCGTGACCTGGGTTGGCGCGGCCCGCTGCTGCTGCTCGAAGGTGTGTTTGAGCCGCGCGACCTGGAGCAGTGCTCGCGACTGGGTTTGTGGCACACGGTGCATTGTGAAGAGCAAATCGCGATGTTGGCCGCGCACAAGACGCAGCTGCCGCACCGCGTGTTCCTGAAGATGAATTCGGGAATGAACCGTTTGGGATTCACGCCGCAACGGTATCGGGCAGCGTGGAGCCGCCTCGACGCGCTGCCGCAGGTGGACGAAATTTCGCTCATGACGCACTTCAGCGATGCCGATGGGACGCCTGGCATCACGGGCCAACTGGCGGTTTTTGACGCCGCGAGCCACGGCCTGCCGGGTGAACGCAGCCTGAGCAACAGCGCTGCCACACTGCGCCACATGGGAGCGCCTGCGGTGCCAGGGCAGTCGGCGCTGGAGTCCGACTGGATTCGGCCCGGTATCGTGACTTATGGCAGCGCCCCCGACTACCCGCAACACGACGCCGCGCACTGGGGCCTGTTGCCCGCCATGACGCTGCAGGCGCGGATCATCGGAGTGCAGGATTTGCAGCCGGGCGACGCGGTCGGTTATGGATCGGCCTTCGTCGCGGACCGGCCGATGCGTATTGGAATCGTGGCCTGCGGCTATGCCGACGGGTATCCGCGCGTCAGTCCCACCGGAACCCCGGTGTTGGTCGAAGGGGTGCGCAGCCGCACCGTCGGCCGCGTCAGCATGGACATGCTGACCGTTGATCTGGCGCCGGTGCCGGCAGCCGGTTTTGGCAGCGTGGTCACCCTGTGGGGTCGTGCCGCATCGGGCGTGACGCTGGGTATCGATGAAGTGGCGCGCGCCGCCGGTACCGTGGGGTACGAGTTGATGTGTGCGTTGGCGCCACGCGTGCCGGTGGTCGTGGCGTGACCGCAGGCAGGCGCAAACTGCTGCGCGATTGATCCATGTCATGCTGCCGAACGTCCTTTGTTGCTGATTCGCATTACAGTGGTTTGTCCTGGGAGACGGCATGGAATTCAAGGACTACTATCAGTTGATGGGCGTTGCCAGGGATGCGACGGCCGATGACATCAAGAAGGCGTATCGTCGGCTGGCACGCAAATACCACCCTGACGTCAGCAAGGAGGCGTCGGCCGAGGTGCGTTTCAAGGAAATGCGCGAGGCGTATGACGTGCTCAGGGATCCGGAGAAACGTGCCGCTTACGATCAGCTAGGAGCGAACTGGAAGCAGGGTCAGGACTTCACGCCTCCGCAGGGATGGGATGCTGGTTTTGAGGGCCGGGGCGGCGCCGACGATGCGGACCAATCTGAAGCGCACAGCGATTTTTTCGAAGCGCTGTTCCGGCGTGCAGCGGCTGGCCCGCGCCGCGATTCCGCCGCAGCCGGTCTGCATCTGCCGGGCGAGGACCGGCACGCGCGCATCCAGATTGACGTGGAGGATGCATACATTGGCGTTACCCGCAATATCAGTTTGCGCATACCGCAAATCGATAGCGACGGTCGCCTGGTGACGCGGGAGCGCCAGATCGAGTTTGTCGTCCCCAAAGGCATACGCGCCGGGCAGCATATCCGCCTGGCCGGTCAGGGTGGCCCGGGTTCAGGGCAGGGCGCTGCCGGCGACCTGTATCTGGAGGTCGGGTTTCGTCCCCACGCGCTGTACCGGGTCGACGTGCGCGATGTGTATCTGGATTTGCCAGTTGCGCCCTGGGAAGCGGCGCTGGGCGCGGCGCTGGAGGTGCCAACGCCCGCGGGCGTGGTCGAGCTGACGGTGCCGCCAGGATCGGCAGCGGGTCGCAAACTGCGCCTGAGAGGACGGGGTATTCCGGGCACCACGCCCGGAGATTTCTATTTCGTGCTCAAAGTCGTGTTGCCACCGGTTGACGGTGACGACGCCCGCGCTGCTTACACGAATATGGCAGCGCAGTTCAGGTCGTTCCGGCCGCGTGCTGTATTGGGAGCGCACACATGAATAACCCACCAAAGCCGGAGCCAGGCGCGCCCGCGACGAGTCATATCCTGGAGGAGCTTTCCGACCTGACGCTCGATGACCTGTGTCGTGCCTGTGCGGTGTCGGCGGAACTGTTGCAAGAGTTGGTGTACGAGGGGGTGCTGGAGCCGCGCGGCAGTACACCGCAGGCCTGGCTTTTCACGGGGGTGCACCTGCGCCATGCCCGCATCGCCGTACGCCTGCAACGTGACCTTGGCGTCAATCCGGCTGGTGCGGCTTTAGCCCTGCAACTGATGGAGGATCTGGAGTTCTTGCGGGCACGCTTGCGCGCACTCACCGGCCAGATTTGACCAGCGCTGACCCGGGACGAAGGCAAGGAATCCACGCTCCGCGTCGGCCAGGGCAATGCCCAGTCGGGTCCGCGCTCGGGCTTGCACCAGGTTTGCAGCGCCCACCATCGGTTTGATGATGACCGGTGACAGATCGTGAATCGGTGAAAAGGGTCAGCCGATCCTTTCCCGGGTCGAGGCGTGTCAGGTTGGTCGTGCGCCGTTGCGGCGGCGAGAAAACTTGCGCGCCGGCGTACATCGAGCAGTGGTGGTGGTGGTGGTGGTGGTGGTGGTGGTAGTAGTAGTGGCGGGCCTGGCCGTCAACCGCAGTGGCGTGTCGCACAACAGTGCCCGATGGGGCGCCACCTGCGCGCGCAGGTGGCGCAAGTATGCTGCCAGCAGCGATACGATCAAAGTTGGAGCGCGGGGACACACCCGGTGCCGTCACGGTCCCGTCAATACAGGCCGCGCACCCGCGCGTGCAGGCGGCTCAGTCCGAGCAGCGCGTCGGTCCAGGGGGTTGCCACACCGGTCAGCGTGCCCAGCTCGCGCACCGCGCCCACCAGCGCGTCAAGTTCCACCGGCCGGCCGGCCTCCACGTCCTGCAGCATCGAGGTCTTGAACGCACCGAGCCGGCGTGTGACCGCGTGGCGGTCCTCCGGCTGCTGTTCAATCACCAGCCCCAGTTGTGCGCCAATTGCCTTGGCCTCCAGCATCACGTGAGAACAAAAACCGCGTACCAGTTCGTCGTCGAGTATCTGGTGGCTGTTGGCGCCGGTGATCGCACTGACCGGGTTGACGGTCATGTTGCCCCACAGCTTGAACCATATTTCGCGCTGGATATGGGGTGTCAAGGGTGCATCAAACCCAGCCCGCGTGAACAGGTTCACCAGATCGCTACCGCGTTGCGTCAGCGCACCGGAGGGTTCGCCCACAATGATGCGGTTACCGAACCCATGCCGCACCACCGCCGGCGCCAGCACGGAACAACTGGCGTGGACCACACTGCCCACGACACGCGACGCGGCAATCATCGACCCAATCGCTCCATCCGCATCGACCGCGTGGAGTCGGCGTCCCTGCAAGGCGCCACCGAACGCGTTGAGGAACCACCACGGCACACCGTTCATGGCGGTCAGCACAACCGTGTCATCGGTCAGCAAGGGGCCGAGTTGCACGGCCACTTCGCGCAGCGCCGGGGCTTTGACGGCGATCACCACCAGATCCTGCGGACCCAGCGCCGCGGCGCTGGCGCTGGCGTGTACCGCGTGCGTCTCGGTGTGCTGGCGGTCTGCCGGGCCGCTGTGCAGCTGCAAACCGCCAGACTGCAGTGCCGCCAGGGTGGCGCCGCGTGCCAGCATCGAAACCTCGCAGTCGGCCCGCGCCAAGCCAGCGCCGAGCCAGCCGCCAATGGCTCCAGCACCCACGATGCAGATGCGTTTGAATTCGGTTCGCGACATGTGGCGTCTGTTGCCTACTGGCGGTAACCGGGGTCGAGGCGGTCCACCTGGCGTACCAGTGCGTCGAACACATCGCGTCCGCCGCCGTGGCTGGGATTGAACTGCAAGGCGTCGCGCGTGCACTTGCGGGCGACCTCCTGTGGCACCGGTATGGGCGCGCCCATGGACAGTGTCGCCAGCTGGACTTCGCAGGCACGTTGCAGGGTCCACAGGATGGCGAAGGTCTGCGGCACGGTCGGGCCCCAGACCAGCAGTCCGTGGTTGCGCAGGATCACGGCCGGGCGGCTTCCGATGCTGCGCAACAGGCGCGGTGTCTCGTCTGCGTGGATGGTGATGCCTTCAAAGTCGTGGTAGGCGACCATCTCATGCAACTGGGCACTGTAGAAGTTGGTTTGTTGCAGGCCGCCTTGCAGACAGGCCACGGCAAGACCGGCTGTGGTGTGCGTATGCATGACGCAATGCGCGCCACCGAGGCCTTCATGAATCGCCGCATGCACCGTGAACCCAGCCGGGTTGACCGGGTGTGGTGAGCCATCCAGCACCCGCCCCTGCATGTCGATGCGCACCAGGTTGCTGGCCGTCACCTCGCTGTAGTGCAGGCCGAACGGATTGATCAGGAACTCGCGCGCGCCACCGGTCACCGTGTCGGGCAGGCGCAGCGTGATGTGGTTGTAGATCATCTCGGTCCAGCCGAGCATCGCAAACACACGGTAACAGGCAGCCAGCTCCAGGCGCAGCTGGCGTTCGTCGGGGTGCAGGCTGGCAGGCATGTGGCAGCGCTCAGGAATAGGTCTTGTCGCCAGCGGGCGGCGTGGCTGCAACCGGAATGGTCTTGAATTGGGCCAGCAGCGCCGAAGTGCCACGCACCAGGATCTGGGTGTCCAGACCAACCGCCACGAAGGTGGCGCCGAGCTCCAGGTAGCGCTTGGCCAGGCTGGTGTCGGCGGTCAGAATGCCCGGCGCCTTGCCGGCGCGCCGGATGCGAGTGATCGCGTCGTCGATGGCGGCCTGCACTTCCGGATGGCCCGGGTTGCCGACCTGGCCCATGGACGCCGACAGATCCGCCGGGCCGATGAACACACCGTCGATACCGTCGGTCGCCAGGATGGCATCCAGGTTGCTCAGCGCCAGCCGGGTCTCGGCTTGCACCAGCAGGCAGATCTGGGCGTTGGCCTCGAGCGCGTAGCGCGGCAGCCGGCCCCAGCGTGACGCCCGTGCACCGGCCATGCCGCGGATACCGTCGGGCGGGTAGCGGCAGGCCTGCACCAGGGCGCGCGCCTGCTCCGGCGTGTCCACCATTGGAACCAGCAGCGTCTGCACGCCCAGGTCGAGGTACTGTTTGATGAGCGCGGTGTCACCGACCGGAATCCGGCACACCGGCTGGCTGGTGTACGCGGCAATCGTCTGCAGTTGCGCCAGGATGCTGCGCAGATCGTTCGGGGCATGTTCGCCGTCGATCAGCAACCAGTCGAAACCGGCGCCGGCGCAGATCTCGGTACTGAACGGATTGGCCATGCTGACCCACAACCCGATCTGAGCCTGTTGTTGACGGAGTGCTTGCTTGAAGGTGTTGGTGGGTGTTTGCATGGCGGTGTGTGGTCAGACAAAACGAAGGACGATGGACCCTAGTGGACCCTAGTGGACCATAGTCGGCATGGAAACTGTCGCCAGTGTCTGCGATGCTGGGCCGCGTGAACGACCCCCGCCCAGGACCACTGCGGCCTGCTGGAGTTCGACGGCGAGCGTTTCGTTGCGTTGTCCGGAAAACACGGGGCAGGCTCAGGTTCCGGAGAACAGTGGGTGGAGGTTACTGTGTTTGGCGTCAAAAACTTCGGGCCCTTCGTCGATTTGCAGCGTGATGCCGATGTGTCGGCGCATGAAGACTGGCTGGAAATGGGCCCGGGTTGCCATCAGCAAGGCGTCACCAGCGCGTTTGTGCGTGGCCTCGCTGCGCCCGCGGCCCATGCGCAGGTTGAGGTAGACAAAGGCGTAGTCGGCCTTGCCATCGGCCACTGCAGAATGCGCTGCCGGGTAGGCCAGCACGCGCGTGCCACCGGTCGGGAACACCTGGCCACCGGCATCGTCGTGGACCGCGAGCATGGTGTCGGCCAGGCTGCGGCACAGCGCCGACATGTCGGTCCCGGTTTCGAGGTTGGGTGTGTACAGGATTACCAGGTGTGGCATGGCAGGTTCACAATCTGCTGACGGCCTGGTAACCGTGTGCCGTCGAGGCTTGTGCCGCAGGGATGGACTGGCCCGATTGTGGCGTCACGGGAAACACCGCATTGATCTGCCCTGTGCCGGAGGCGCCAAAGTATGGCGTGACGACCTCGGCCGGTGCGTCGTAGTCGGACCAGCCGAGGGCGCCGAGCAACATTGCCGTGTCGTGCATGAATCCCTCCCCATGCCCCTTGGCAGCGTACTCGGGCAACATTGCGCAAAAGGTTTTCCACTCACCGCGTTGCCACATCTGCACCACGTTGCGGTCCAGCGCCTCCAGAAACGGGCTCCAGACGCGGAACGCGAACTCCGGCGCCAGACCGTTCTGGGCGAAACGGTGCGACAACGAGCCGCTGGCCAGGAAAGCCACCGTGCCATGGTAGTGTTCCTCCACCGCGCGGCGCATCGTCCAGCCCAGGCGCACGCTGTCATTGAGGTAATGCGCCATACACAGGGCCGACACCGACACCACCTTGAAATGCTGGTCGGCATTCATGTAACGCAGTGGCACCAAGGTCCCATATTCCGGGGCCAGTGTGGTGGCGTCGTGCGCCAGTGTCTCGACCCCGGACCGGCTGCAGGCCTGCGCCAGCAGCCGACCCAGCGCCGGATTGCCCGCGCACTCGAACGGCAGGTTGCTGATGAAATGGGGCAATTCGTTGCTGGTGTAGCTGCCCTTGAAATGGGCTGCGCAGTTGATGTGGTAACTGGCGTTTACCAGCCAGTGTGTGTCAAAAACCACCAGTGTGTCGACTCCCAGCGCGCGGCAGCGCCGGCCGATCTCGCGGTGGCCATCGATCGCATCCTGGCGTGTGCCCTTGCGCGGTCCGTCTTGCTCGGACAGAAACATTGACGGTACATGCGTGATCTTGGCAGCCAGTGCGAGATTACCCATGCTGCACCTTTCGGGCAGTAGTGGCAGTTTGCCCGAACAGCGTGCGGGGCGGTCCGGGCGCGCGCCCCCCGACAGTGAGAGCGATGGCGCGGTGATTGTGGAAAACGGGCTGACCGGGCGCGCGCCCGCCCACGCATGTACTTCGTGGCCACTTTGATGCGGCGGGGGGCGGTCCGGGCGCGCGCCCGCCGACACGGCGGCGCCCACTCACGACGCGCCCACTCACGACGCGCCCACTCACGACGCGCCCCATCGGGGAATGGGGTGCGTGCCCAGGGACACGCAGATGTTCTTCGGTTCGCAAAAAACCTCGTAACTCCAGCGTCCGCCCTCGCGTCCAGTACCACTGGCCTTGGTGCCGCCGAAGGGCTGGCGCAGGTCGCGCACGTTCTGGCTGTTGACGAAACACATGCCGGCCTCCACGGCTGCCGCAACACGGTGTGCGCGGCCCAGGTTTTCGGTCCATACGTAGCTGGACAAACCGTAGCGGGTGTCGTTGGCCTGGCGCACGGCATCGGCCTCGTCGGTAAAGGGAATAAGGCAGGCGACCGGGCCGAATATTTCTTCCTGCGCGATGCGCATGTGATTGTCGACGTCGGCGAACACCGTAGGCAATACGTAGTTGCCACGCTGCACGCGTGGCGGCAGCTGTGGGGTACCGAGTCCGCCACACAGCAGCGTGGCGCCTTCGCGCGGCCCGAGTTCAATGTAACTGCGCACTTTGGCCAGATGCGCCGGGCTGATCATCGGGCCGACAACGGTGTCGTCGTCGAGTGGGTCACCGACCGGGATGCGGCTGGCCCGATCACTGAACTTCTGTACAAAGTCGGCATAGATGGATCTTTGCACCAGGATGCGCGAACCCGCAGTACAGCGCTCCCCATTGTTGCTGAAGACCATGAACAATGCTGCGTCCAGCGCCCGTGGCAGGTCGGCGTCCTCGAACACCACAAACGGCGACTTCCCGCCCAGCTCCATGCTGAACTTTTTCAGCCCGGCGCTCTGCACGATGCGGTGGCCGGTGGCAGTGGAGCCGGTGAACGAGATCGCCCGCACATCCGGGTGGCGGCACAGCGGTTCGCCCGCGTCCGTGCCAAATCCGTGCACCAGATTCAGGACGCCGGCCGGAATACCCGCCTCCAGCGCCAACTCGCCCAGCCGTGCCGCGCTCAAGGGCGAGAGCTCGCTCATCTTCAGGACCGCCGTATTACCGAACGCCAGACAGGGCGCGACCTTCCAGGTTGCGGTCATGAACGGCACGTTCCAGGGCGAGATCAGGGCGCACACGCCGACCGGATGGAACAGTGTGTAGTTCAGGTGTGTATCCGTCGGATAGGTATGGCCGTCGACCCGGGTGCACATTTCGGCAAAGTAGCTGAAGTTGTCGGCGGCGCGCGGCACCAGTTGCCGACGCGTCTGTGCGATCACCTGGCCGCAGTCGTTGCTCTCGGTCTCGGAGATATCCGCAATGTGGGTGGCGATCAGTTCGCCCAACCGGCGCAGCAGTCTGGCGCGGTGCGGCGCCGGCGTGGCGGCCCAGGCCGGGAACGCCGCCCGGGCGGCAGCGACCGCCGCATGGACCTCGCGCTCGCCGCCCGCAGCGACTTCGGCCAGCACCTCCTGCGTTGCCGGATTGACGGTCTCGAAATAGCTGGCACCAGCCACCGGTTTGCCGTTGATCAGGTGATCGACTTTCATGGCGATCCCTCCGCGATGGTGTTCATGAGTGCGCCGACGCCAACGATCTCCGTGACGACCACATCGCCTGGTTTGCAGTCGACCACACCGTCCGGCGTGCCGGTGAGTATCAGGTCACCCGGCTCCAGCGTCATGAAGCTGGTCAGGTATTCGATCAGGAACGGGATGTCGAAGACCATGTCACGCGTATGCCCGGTCTGGGTGACCGTGCCATTGATGCTGCTGCGCAGCGCCAGCTGCATCGGATCGGGAATGTCTGCCGCATCCACCATCCAGGGGCCGATGGGGGTGCAGGTGTCGCGGTTCTTGACCCGCAGATTGGGCCGGTACCAGTTCTCCAGGTAGTCCCGAATAGCGTAGTCGTTGGCCACGGTGTAACCGCCGATGTGGTCATAGGCGTCGCCGCGCCGCACATGCCTGGCGGTCTTGCCGATCACGACCGTGAGCTCACACTCGTAATGCATGAACTCTACCCCCGGTGGGCGCAGCGTGAATCCGCGGTGTCCCAGCAGCGTGTTCTCGCCCTTGATGAATAACAGCGGCTCGTCCGGCGCCTTGAACGCGAGTTCGCGCGCATGGTCGGCGTAATTCAGCCCGAGCGCCAGGATGGTGCGCGGCCGCGCCACAGGCGCCAGTGGCGGCAGCCACACAACGGCATCGCATGGCGCCGTCCGTCCGTCGGCCAGCAGCAACTGGCCATCACGCTCGACCGCGCTGTGGATGGCGCCGGCCCAGGCCACGCGCGCATGTTTCATGCGCCCTCCTGCGGCGCCAGCAGCAGGGTATTGCACAGGCTGCCAAACGCCGCATGGCTTCGCATGCCGATTTCCACCTGGTCTCCCGCCCCAGCCAGCGGTCGTCCCAGGTCACAGCCCAGCAGCAACAAGTCGCCGCAGCGCAGCGTCATGAAGGCGCCGACATCGTCCAGCAATGCTTCGGCCGCCCGCGCCAGGTTTGAAAAGTGCACGGTCTGGCACAACACGCCGTTGATGGCGACATCCAGCACAAAACCGGCCGGGTCACCGGCCTGCGCCAGCGCGACGCATACCGGCCCCAGGCCCAGGAAACCGTCCGGGCACCTGGTTCTCACCGGCGGGCGGAAAAAGCTGCTGTGCGGCAGCGACAGATCATTGACCAGTACATACCCCGCCACCGACGCGCGTGCCCGACCGCTGCTGCGAGTAACGACCGGTTCCCCTATGACCATCGCCACCGACGCGCCCACTTCCACCTGCGTCACCTGCGCGGGCAGTACGATCACGCTGCCGCTTGCGCTCCAGGTATTGGCCGGCTTGACGTACAGCACCGGCGCTTTGGGAGCGGCCTTGTAAGGGCCTGTTGCATCTGCTCGCCGAACTCGGCGAGCTCGGCGCGAAAGTTGAGCAGCACACCGTAGACTGTCCCGCAGGGCCAAAAGCTGCCAGGTGGTCTCATTTGTGCTCCATGGCGATGACTGCGTCGAGCAACTCGTACAAGGCTGCAAGCTTCTCCCGGCCCAATAGCGTTTCCATTTGCCCGTAGTGGGCCTCGATGGTGATGGACAAGGTGCGCACCAATGCCTTGCCGCGCAAGGTGGCCTTGACTTCCGTGCGACGCTGATCGGTTGCGACCCGTTCGCGCGTGATCAGGCCATCACGCTCCATGCGGGCGAGCACGCCGGTCAGGCTGGGCCCGAGGATAAAGGCTTCGCGCGCCACGCGCCCTGTCTCGACCGTGCCGAGTTCGCCCAGCACCCGCAACACGCGCCACTGCTGGTCACTCAGGGCGTGTTGGCGCAGGGAAGGGCGGGTATGCGCCATCACCGCTTCACGCGCATGCAACAACAGCCGCGGCAGGTTGCGGTGTGTGAAGGGTGTGCCAACGCTGCGCACTATCCTAGAAACCGCAGTTGGACGCGCCCGAGTGGGCCGCGATGGGGTGCGCTGGCAAGGCTGAGCGCTGCGGCTCCAAGTGTGCCCGCGCACACTTGGACAGCGCGAAGAAGGC
>ENA-ORBV01008203-ORBV01008203.1-microbial-mat-metagenome-genome-assembly--contig:-NODE-8203-length-17654-cov-4.954315_pt1 | contig 17654 bp, 15 predicted proteins | sample MGYA00237777_ERZ505514 | MGnify/ENA primary metagenome ERZ505514 (study PRJEB26160, sample SAMN06269048) | microbial mat metagenome | isolation source: Oligotrophic lake microbial mat | place...
GTCTTGACCACGGTGGTGGTTGCGGTCTTCGAGGGCGGCAGCGTCGGCACTGGTTTGGCAGGCGTGTCTTCGGCGAGGAACTTGTCGATGCGTTCGAGGATCGAAGTCAGTTCCGCAGTCGAACTGCGTGGGGTGCCGTCTGGCAGGATCACCGGGGAATCGGGCGTGGCTGCCAGAGCGACTGGAGTCGCGGTACCCGGTGCGACCGGAGTTGCCGGCTTGGCGTCAGATTTCGTCAGATCGTTGGCGATGCCGTGGTGGAAGCCGAGCTCCTCCATGCGGGTGGCCTTGCGGCGCACGGCGACGGAGGGGGTTTCGCTCAGCGCGCTCGGATCGTCGCGTTTGCCGAACAAGCCCTCAAGAGCATCGGCTTCGCTGTCGATGGCGGTGTCGTTGCCGGTGGTGGACTTCTTCGCGGTGATCGGCGAGTCGGTCGGCTTGCCCGGCGTGGCGGGTAGCTTGACGGTCTTGGCGGCGCCGGCCTTCTGATGTCCGGTGACTCCGGCATCAACCGACCCTGGAAGGACTTCCTGGCGGCCTTCCGGTGGCGGCGTCATACCGGGCTTGACCACGCCACCGGGTTTCGGCGGTAGGCGGCGGATCGGTGTGGTGATCGGCTTCGCCGGCGGTGCGCCAGCGCCGAACGCGGCGAGCAGCAGTACGCGACCGTAGATCAGGACGAGCGGTGCGCAGATGGCCAACACCCACCAGCGGTAGTCTTGGATGAATTCGACGAATCCCATGCGCGCGACCCTCTCGGTCTAAGGCTGTCCAAGGCACTATGAGCCGGGCTCAAGAGAGGCGCAAGTGGCCGGGAGTGCGTGGCCTGGATGCTGTCGCCCGGTGTCGGGCAGCCGCCATCGGCGGACTCAGCCGCGCACTCAGCAGGTTTTGCGCGGCTTGGCCCGGTAGTCGCGGATGCGGTTGGACAGATCCTCGAAGCCGGCACGACCGAACTGGGCGAAGGTCGCCTGTTTGCAGTGTTCGACGCCGGGCTGATCAAAGGGATCGATGCCGTAGAGCTCGGCACTCATGGCGGTCGAGAGTTGGAGCAAGTAGTAGAGGCCGCCGATGTTGGCTTCGTCGACCACGTCGAGTTGGATGGTCATGTTCGGGCGGCCGGCGGCGGTGATGTGCTGTTCGGTGCCCCAATAACCGTAGTCCATGATGGTGGTGAAGTCAGCGTTCTGCACGTGCTGGACCGCTTCCAGCTTGGGGTAGGGCGCAGGTGCGACGAGCTTGGCGCCGTGATCCTTCACCGTCACGAAGGTCACCACCTTGTCGAATGGGCCTTCGCAGAAGAGCTGCATCTGACCGTGTTGTTCGAAGGTGCCAAGGCTCGCCATTGGACTGGGGCCGACATGGACCGCCTTGCCTTTGCGGTTGAGCATTTTGCCCTGCGACACGGCGCAGAGATGTGAATACCATTCGCCGACGCCATGCACGCGGTTGGAGAACGAGAACATCACGTGGATGGTCTTGCGGCGTTTGCGCGTCAACAGGTAGTGCACCAGCGCGTGCATGTAGGCCGGGTTCTTGAACGCGTCGCCGTGGCGGCAGCGCTGGTCCATCTCGCCCGCGCCAGCGAGCAATTTGGCGATGTCGATGTTGCACAGGCCGGCGGTGAACAAACCGGTGTTGCCGAGCACGCCGTAACGTCCGGGTAGATTGGTCGGCACCGGCAGGGTGTCGATCTTCTCTTGCTTGGCGATCTCCATCAGCGGGCTCTTGTCGCGGTCGGTGGTGAACACCACTTGGTTCGACAGCGCGCCTTTGCCGCACTTCTTCTTCAGCAGGTCGGACAACCACAACCAGATGGCGAGCGTTTCGACCGAGAGGCCGGATTTGCTGGTGACCTGGAAGAGCGTCTTTTTCAGATCGAGGGTCTCGATCAGTTCGCTCAGCGCGAGTGGATCTGGGTTGTTGGCGAAGAACACTCGCGGGGCGTTCTTGCGCTCCTTCGCTTCCAGATGGTTGTGCTGGCCGTGGCCAAGCGCGGTGAGCAGGCTGCGTGGGCCGATCGAGCTGCCGCCGATGGCGACCACGACGAGGTTGTCCCACTTGCCCTGATGTTTCTTGAGCAGGGCCTTCAGCTCGCTGAGGTCCTGGTAGGGCAGATCGAAAAACGCGCACTCGCCGGTGGAGCGCAGTTCCTCGACGTTCTCGTGGTGTTTGGGGAACTTGGCGACCAGGGTGTCCACTTCGGACTTGGTCAGGCCATGGGTCGCACCGATGGCCTCGGACAGGCAATTGGTGAAGTCCAGGGTCACGAGGCTCATGCGCGCTCCAGGGATTCGACAACTACCAGGCAAGGCCGTTCAGCGCAAAAGGTTGAACTAAAACGGCAACGCTTGGCCGAGGGTGCGGCGCGAAGCGAAGGAAGCAGTGGATGGCTCGGCGCGGGGACAGACATAAGGCGGTGGACGCAACTCCCTGGTGGTGATTCAGCGTGGATTCAGCGGCTTCACTTACAGCGAGTCGGCTTGGAGGTAGACCATACGCGCCGTGCAAGCGATTTTCAAGGCAGGATTGCGCTTGAGGTACGGCTGTGCGACCTAGCTTGCCGCGCTTTTTTTCACCCGCCCGTGCCCGTCTGTGCGCCACAGGCCGGCCAGCACGCCATGCCAGTCGGCTGGTTCCTGACCCCGACCGGAGGCGGCGCAGAGCAGGGCCATAACCAGATGCCCCAGGGTTGCCGGATTGCCCTGTCCGTGACGGCGGGCGACCCACAGCAGGAAGGCGCTTTTTGCCAGGCCACGGGTAAAGGGTGCGGCGCGGTCCTCGCCGTCGCGCCGGTGCACGGCGGTCAGGTTGCTGGCGAAGCGCATGCGGGCTTGCGGATGGGCATTCGCCAAGCGGCGGAAGAAATCGAAGTCCTCGCCGAGTGCGTACCCCGGTCGTCGCGCGTCGAAGCCGACGCGTTGCGCTGCGTCGCGGCGCACGGCGAAGCAGCAGCCGAACAAAGCGTTGGTCGAAAGATCGCTCTGACCAGCCATCAAGCGCCGGCTATCGTGGAAAGCCCCGAGGTGTCCGATGCGATGCGCACGACGGATCCAGCGGCCGCGTTGTTCGACCACCGGGCCCCATGCGATCGTTGTCAGTTCGCTCTGCGCCAGGCGTTGAATCACGCGGACGAAATCAGCTGCGATCTCGCAATCATCATCAAGGAACACCACGACCTTGGCATCACTGGCGGCGAGCAACACGTTGCGCGCCGCCGGCAATCCAGCGATGTCCGGGCGATGGAGCACGCGTACGCCGTCAGCGGCGAATGGCTGCGGTGACTGATCGCACAGGATGATGCGCGCGCCGGTGGCGAGCCACGATGGCAGGCTGCGACGCAGGCAGTCATGACGACTGCGCGTGGGCACCAGCAGGTCGACGGTGGGCCCAGTCGCGGTCATCGGTGTCGTTCCACCAGCCGTCTCGCCTGTTGCCTCACCGGTTGTCTCACGTTGCGCCGCCATGCCCATGCCGGCATTGATACGGGTCCGGCGCCTCTCACAAAGCTGACATGCATCCGCGCCTTGCCGCGATCCTTCGCCGTCTGCCGATCATCCGTGAACTGCGCTGGTGGCAGCGGTTGGGGTGGCGCGCCGATCATCTGCAGGCCAATCAGGCGCTAATCGCCCGGCATTTGTGCGGAAAACCGGCGCCAACCGCGCCGGCAGATCCGACCTTCGGCACCACTTCACTGCTCTGCCGCGAAGCGCATTTCCGCCTGCCGGAATACCACCACTGGTGCAGCGAACTGAAGATCGAGCCGGTCTTCCAGCGCAAACAGTGGGAGTTCGCCTGGATCCTTGCTGCGCTCGAACGCGCCGGCGCGTTGAAATCCGGTGCACGTGCCCTTGGCTTCGGTGTCGGTCGTGAACTGCTGCCGGCGTACTTTGCGGGCCGTGGCATCCAAGTGACGGCGACGGATCAGGATCTCTCCCAGGCCATCACCACCGGTTGGGTCGGCCACGGCCAGCACGCTGCTGGGCTCGTCGCCCTCAGCCATCCGCGCTTGGTCAGCGACGACGACCTCAAACGCTTGGTGTCCTTCCGCGTGGCCGACATGAACCACATCCCGGATGATCTGCGGGGCTATGATTTCCTGTGGTCGGCCTGCGCGTTGGAACACGTCGGCTCGCTCGATTTGGCGCAGGCGTTTATCGAACGATCGCTCGCGTGCCTGCGCCCTGGAGGCGTCGCGGTCCACACCACCGAGTTCAACGCCGGGAGCGATGAACACACCATCACCAAGGGGCTGACGGTATTGTTCCGTCGCCGCGATCTGGTGGCCTTGTCCGAACGCCTCGCGCGGCAAGGCCACGTGATGGCACCGCTTGAGCTTGAGCCGGGGACGGGGTTCCTCGATCAGTATGTCGACATGCCGCCGTTCAATCGCGACGCGAGTCTGCGCCTCTTGCTTGAGCGCCACATCGCCTCGTCGACTGGTATCCTCATCCGCCGGGCGAGCTGACGATCACCGGGCCACGCGCGCGTGTGCGCGCTTGCTGGTAAGCTTCCAACGTCGCCGTGCGCCACGCCAGCAAACTGAAACGTTGGTGCAGACGTTCGCCACCGAGGTGCACCAAACGTTGACGCAGAGATGCATCCCCGAGGGCCTGACGCAGCGCTTTCGCTAAAGCGTGGTGATCCTCCACCGGATAGAGTAGCCCGGCAGGACCGACGGTTTCGCTCAGGCCAGCGCAATCAGCGGCAACCACCGCATGACCGGCGGCGAAGGCCTCGACCACAGTCAGACCGAAACTCTCGAACCGCGAAGGCACCACTTGCACCGCGCAGCGTTCGCGCAGCGACGTCAGTGCGGCATCGCTGATCACACCGTGGACGGTGATGCCCGCGCGCAGGGTCGCTGGCAGACGCTCGATCAATGCCTGATGGCCGGAGCCGACCAGGTGCAGTGTGCGATCGCTGTTCGCATGCACTGACGGCCACGCGCGCAGCAGAACATCGACGCCTTTGCGGTATTCACGCCGACCGACGTACAGCACATCTCCGCCAGTAGGTTGTCCCAGCTCCGTGGGACTGGGAAACGCATGCGGGATAACTCGGTCAGCCATGCGCCGGTAAAGCGGTGCGACCGAATTGGCGATGGCATGGCTGTTGGCGATCACCAAGTGCGCTCGGCGCACAGTCGCACACTCCAAACGTAAATGCAGCGGATGCAGCACGCGGCGCAAACGATCGTGCGCCGGCTGGTGATCGATGGAGGTCGACAAGCGCACGACCGTGGGCCACGTGCGTGTCAGAAATGCTCCCAGTCCGCCCCAGTTGGGCAGTTCCACCACATCAGGCGCGAGATCGTCCAAAGTCCGCTGCAGCCACGCGCTGACCCAGCGTGGGCGCAAGAAGCCCGGCAGGCGCTGCGAACTGACGCGATGCACTTGGTCCGAGTGTCCGAGCCAACAGCCATCCGGTGCCGCCACCGCTATGCACACGCCGTGGCCAGCACCTGTTAGCTCCTGCGCCAACCGCTGGACATAGGAACCAATCCCGAAGGACGGTCCGCAACCTGGGTACTCGGGAGTGATCAGCGCGACGCGCATGGAGGTCTAGGCAAGGGGAAGCGGACAGCGTTCATTCTGGCAACTCGACCACCGTGCGACCTTGGTCGACCGCGTCCAACACCGCCCGGTGCCAGGGGCTGAGTGGCAGGCCGGGCAGCGCCGTGGTGGGCACCCACAACGCCACGTGCCCAGGCTCGGTCCGCAGTACGGTCTCTGAAGCCATGCGGCAGTGAAAAAAACGCGCGATGAGCCGGATGCCCTGGCGCAGGTCGCAGGCGGTTTGCAGATGGGACGGCCGCCAGCCCAGTTCTTCGTGCAATTCCCGCTCCAGACACGTTTCAGCGCTCTCCCAGGATTCCCGCGCCCCACCGAAGCAGGTCAGCTGGCTAGGAGCGTGTCGCGCATCTACAGGGCGCAATTGCAGCAGCCGTCGCCCGTTAGGCTCAGCAATGATGGCGCAGGCGTACTCGGGTGCGGCGTCCGGCGGCATGCCTGGGTGTTTAGCAGCTGGCGTGGAAAACGGCAGCCCAGCAGCGAGCGGGGCCAAGCCAGTTGCAGGATATCCCCTGCTGTGACGGATGGATTATGGGTGCGGGACTCCTCCTGGTACTGATCTGCTGTATGCTACCCTCACTCACCCCTGAGGGCGGCCGCAGTGAACTCCCAGCGGACCGCCCCGTTCCCCACTCTGATCATGCCAGCACCCAGACCACTCCTCGCCCTGCTCCTCCTCCTCGCCGTTGTCCTGCCGGCATTCGCCGCTGCGGAGCAAGCCGACCGCGAAGCGCTGCGCTTCAATGACGCTATCACCAAGCTGATGCAGATCCGCGATGAAGCCGTGGCCAACCATAAAGCCAAGGCCATCGTCACCCTGACGGTCATGGCCAAGTCGCGCACCAAGGCAGAGGACGCTGCTGGCGCTGCGGAAGCGTGGCGCGCGATCCTGATCATCGATCGTGAGCACAGCGACGCGCGCGCCTACTTCACCCTCCAAGGCACGCTCGATGCGGTGCTGGCAGAGCTGGAGGCTAAACCCACCGACCTGCTTGGCCTCGGTGTCGACGATGCGCCAGCGAAGGATGACACCAAGAGCGGCACCAAGAGCGGCACCAAGAACGGCACAGCGGAGAAAGCCCCATGAATCGGATCATCTTCAGCACGTTCCTCGGATCCGCCCTCGCTCTGTCGTTGGGGGCGCCATTGGTTGGTTCGCAGGCGGTCGATGACGAACTGACGCGGTACCGCGAGGTTGCGGATAAGGCCGAACGCACTTACCAAGATGGGCTCATCAAGGAACGCACCCGCACCCTCAATAACCTCACGGTGGCGGCCAAACGCGCCGTCAAAAGCGAGCCGGCGAACGCGGACGCGTTGTGGAAACTGGTGCTGCAACTCGACGACATGAACGCCGATGCCCGCGAGCACTTCACCACCAGCGGCAAGCTCAACGCCGTGCTGGCCGAAGTCGCCAAGCATCCGGCGCCGCTCATCGGCGACGGCCAGGTGACGGTGGCGAAGAAGTCCGAGCCCAAAATCGACATGAGCGGCGCAAAGGCCGTTCGCGTCACCGCCTCGTACGACGCGGGCTACACCCTCAGCTCGCTCAGGGCCGGCACCGTGCTGATCTTCCAGTATGTCTCCGGCACCTGGTCGGCGGCCAACGAAGGCGCCGACCCAAGCAAGAACCAGAATCCCGATGAGGAGAAGAGCGATATCGGCAACCGCATGCAGCTCTTCTTTATGGACGCGACCAACCAGAGCACCGTCCTGGCCACCATTCCCGCTGGCACCCTGGCCAAGCCGTTCGTCTACACCCTCGACCGCGACGTGATCGGCCTCAGCCTGCGCATCGCCAATCGCGGTGGCCTGCGGCGCGTCAATTTCGGCAACAACCCCAACGGATCCAACTTCCTCTCGTCCTATACCGGCGACGTGAAGTACCTGGTGCGCATCATTAAATAGGCTGGAAGTAGGCTGGAAGTAGGCTGGAAGTAGGCTGGGTCCGCGTGTCGGTGCGCTGCGCGCATGCTGCTTGCGTTGAGGTGCCTACGGGCATCGAATCGTGCCCATGCCGAGCGACGCCAAAGTTCCTGATCCCGCGCCCCGTGGTATTACCGTGCCCGCTGGCGCGGTGGTGGTCCTGGTCCTGACTGGGGCGATCTGGGGTGTGGGCTTGTTCCTGCTTGGACGCCAGACCGCGCCAGCAGTCGAGGTACCGGATCACGCCGGTGCATCGCACCTCGCGTCGCTCAATCGCATCGATCAGGCGTTGGTGCGTGGCGACCAGAAAGAAATCGTGATGCAGATGGCAGGTGCCGTGCTGCCGGATGATCCGTTCGGACACACCGCGTTAGAGTTGCGACGCGCTCGTTTGACGGCGATAGCGGTAGAGCAGGCGGCGAAAGCCGAAGCGGCTTCGCCGGCGGCAGTGCTGAAACGGCTGCGCGCAAATTTGTGGGCATCGGCAGAACTTGCTCCGGTGATCGTCCCCGCACCGCCCCTGATCGAAGCGACGGAACCAGCTTCCGCGTTGCCGGTGTTGACGCCCGTGGTGGTTCCTACGCCCACGCCATTGTTGGAGCAGACGTTTGGCGATCAGCCGTTCATCCCGCTGGCCCATGTCGCTCATCCAACTATCACCGGCCGTGCGTATGCGCTGCATCCGACCCGTGGTTTGTTGCGTAGTGACGACGGCGGCAAGCAGTGGCGTGTCGGTTTAGAACCGCTGACGGCTGTGACCGGCACGCGTCTTGCCTTCACCCAAGGCGATCAGCCCGTGCTCCTCATCATCGGCACACCGGGTTGGATCTTCGCCGACGGCGAGGCTACCTTTTTCCCCTGACTGCTGCATCGTGCAAAGGTTAGCACAAGGTTGGCATAAGGTCGGCATAAGGTCGGCATAAGGTCGGCATAAGGGGCGATGAATTGCGCACATGGTAGCGGATCACGTGCAATGCCCTAGCTTCGCCTGCGGATCCAGCAGGAGGAACCATTCATGCAGCGTTTCGATGTCATTGTGATCGGCAGCGGCCCAGGCGGCGAAGGTGCCGCGATGCAGGCGGCCAAAAGCGGCAAGACGGTCGCGGTGATCGAATTCTACAAGGACGTTGGCGGCGGTTGCACCCACTGGGGCACCATCCCGAGCAAGACCCTGCGCCACGCAGTGCAGCGCATCCTGGAAGTGAAGAACAACCCGCTGTTCACCAGCGTCGCCGATGCCTGTGACCTGAGCTTCCCCAAACTGCTGCGCAGCGCCGAAGGCGTGATCCGCAAGCAGGTGTCGATGCGCCACACCTTCTATGAGCGCAACGAGGTCCAGATCATCAACGGCCGCGCACGCTTTGTCGACCCGCAGACCGTTGAGGTCAAAGGCGAGCATGGCTTCGAGGAACGTTTCCAGGCCACCCATTTCGTCATCGCCACCGGCTCACGCCCATTGCGCCCCGCGGGCATCGACTTTGCCCACCCGCGCATTTTCGACAGCGACACGGTCCTGCGCATGAACCTGGTGCCGCAGTCGGTGACCATCTTCGGTGCGGGTGTGATCGGCTGCGAATACGCGTCGATCTTCCGTGGCCTGGGCATCAAGGTGAACTTGGTGCACTCGCGTGATAAGTTGCTGGCGTTCCTTGATGACGAAATCATCGATGCGCTCAGCTACCACCTGCGTGAGCAGGGGGTGTTGCTGCGCCACAACGAGGAGTTCGAGCGCGTTGAAGGGCTGGACGACGGCGTCATCCTGCACCTGAAATCTGGCAAACGGCTCAAGACCGACATCCTGTTGTGGGCTAACGGTCGCGTTGGCAACTCCCAGGACATGGGTCTAGAGCAGATCGGCATCACGCCGAACGATCGTGGACAGATCAAGATCAACGAGGACTTCCAGACCTCGCTACCGCACATCTATGCGGCTGGTGACGTCATCGGACCGCCCAGCTTGGCGAGTGCTGCTTACGACCAGGGACGCTACGCCGCGACCCATCTGATCCACGGCAAGGCTGACGCGGCGCTGGCGCGCGACATTCCGAACGGCATCTACACCTCGCCAGAAATCAGCTCAATCGGTCGTACCGAACGTGAACTGACCGCGGCCAAGGTGCCCTACGAAGTCGGCCACGCGATGTTCCGCAGCTTGGCGCGCGCGCAGATCACCGGCAACGCGGTGGGTATGCTCAAACTGCTGTTCCACCGTGAAACGCTGGAGATCCTCGGCATCCACTGCTTCGGCGACCAAGCGAGCGAGATCATTCACATCGGCCAGGCGATCATGACCCAGAAGGCGCCGGCCAATACGTTGAAGTACTTCATCAACACCACGTTCAACTATCCGACGATGGCGGAAGCGTACCGAGTCGCGGCACTCAACGGTATCAATCGGCTGTTCTAGCGCGGATTGCGCATCGACGACGCGTCGATGCGACGCCGGCTTTGCCGGCTACGCCCCGCCATGGCCTCTGCCAGCCCTGGACCCGCACGGTCTACTGCACCACGTGCGCCTGTACTGCGGCATATGCTGTCGTTGACTCCTTACGTGAAGGCGGGAACGCTCTTGGCTCGGAGTGCTCGTGCTGCCACCTGAGGTCCTGCCGCTGTTCCCGTTGCCTGACCACGTGCTGCTGCCCGGGGTGCCGGTGCCGTTTCGCATCTTTGAACCGCGGTATCGGACGTTGATTGAGGATCTGGAGGCGCGTCCTGAGGACGAGCGCTGGTTGGTGGTGCCGCGGTTGGTCGATGGCTGGAAGACCGACCAGCTTGGGCGGCCGATGTTCCTACCGATCGCGGCGGCAGCGCGGCTGGTGCGGGTGCAGCCGCTCGATCCTGGGGAATCGCTCATCGTCGTGGAGGGCTCGCTGCGGGTCCTGCTGGAGGAGACCACTTCGACCAAGCCGTACCGTCTCGCGCATTGGACACCGTTACCGGATGACGCGGCACCGAGCGACGCGGCGTTGATGGCGGCGGAACAGGTGCTGGCCAAGGTGCGCATCCTGGCACGTCGCGTGGGTGATGGTGCTGAGCAACTGACAGAATTGGCGGAGAGCGACGATCGGGTGTTCGCCGCGGATTGCCTTGCGGCTTTGCTGTTGAGCGATGCCGATACGCGTCAATGGCATCTGGAATGCCGCAACCCGACCGAACGGCTGAGCCAATTTGTCCGCCACCTGACTCGGCAGCTTGGTCCAGGCGCGGGTGGGGCGTGGGATTTTTCGCGTAATTGACCCCGATGCGGGCGATGCGACGGCTGAAAACCCAAGCCCGTCCTGCGGTCGGTGTGTATGCCGCTCGCAATTGCGTGCAGGGCATCGCCCGCAGCAACGGATGTCATTGCGGGTACACTTCCGCATGCAGTTACTGGTTCGACTTGTCGTTGTGCTGTGGTGCACCTGCTCGCTGGACGCGGCCACCCAGGAGGTCCCGCTGCGCTCGCCGCTCACCACGGTGGTGCGAGTCGTAGGCGAGGTCCCGACTACCGCATTCGTTCTGCGAGCAGTGATTCACGTCCCAGTTGATGCGCCGGCGGATCTTGGTGTCGGTGGCTTCGTCGCTGATCGCCACGGTCGCTGGTTCCAGCGCCCCCATCCCGTGCCGCTGCGTCCTGGGGCAAATGTCATCGCCTTAGCCATGCGCCCAGGCGAACCGCTGCTCGGACAACCGCAGCTCGGTGCCTGGGATCCTGCCGCGGCCTCGCAGGCGACGCAGGCGGGTCTGTTCCTGTGGTCAGCCGCCACCAGCAGCGCGGTGCTGCGCATCGATGACCTGGGTGTCGAGGCACAGCAGTCGAGTACGAACCTATCGCGGTTGAACGGGCTGGAATTTTCTGGGCTCAAGGACGGCGCCATTCACTTAATAAGTGGCGCCCGTTGGGAATTGGGGGTGAGGCCCGATCCTTTTCCCGCCAATCCTTTTGATCCGACGCGCTTCAGCCTCGACGCGGTGTTCACCCACGCCGATGGTCGCACTATGCGCATCCCAGGGTTCGCCTGCGAGCCGATGGCACTGCACGATCGCGGTGATCGCGAAGTGGCCACCGCCACCGGCGCGATGCGTTTCCAAGTGCGCTGGCGTCCGCCGTCGTCGGGGCAGTGGAGCGGGCGTCTGGAAGCGCGCTGGGAGGGTGGCGAACCATTACTGCTGGAGCTGCCCCCCATCGTCGTCACTGGCATTGATCACGACGACATCGTGCGCATCGATGCGCAGGATGCGCGCTTCTTCAGCGTCGGCGGTCGCTGGTTCTGGCCGATCGGTATGAATCTGCACTCGACCTTTGATGTCCGCAGTCGTGATCGCCTGAGCACGGTGCTGACTCCGGCGCGTGGTTCGCTGGCCTACGCGGATCGTTTTCGTCGCTTGGCTGCAGCGGGCGGCAATGCCACCGAGATCTGGATGGCGAGTTGGAATTTGGCGCTCGAATGGAACGCCGAGTGGCCTGGGTACGCGGGCATGGGGCGCTACTCACAGGAGAACGCCGCGCGCATGGACGCGGTGCTCGCTGCTGCGCTGGCGAATGGCATCCGCATCAACTTGGTGATCAACAACCACGGACAGGCGTCGCCCGATAATGACCGCGAATGGAAAGACCATCCGTGGAACCTGGTCAACGGCGGCCTGCTGACGGATCCCTACCAGTTGTTCACTGATGAACGCTCGCTGACGGCGCAGGCCAATCTTCGTCGCTACCTGGTCGCCAGATTCGCCGACCATCCTGCGATCCTCGGGTGGAAGGTATGGTCGGAGATCAATCTCACGGCGCTGGGCGACAGCGGTCGTCGTTCGCGATCAGTCGCGGGCGCACCGTTGGTCACCTCGGCACAGCGCCTCGCCACGCTGGTGTCGTGGCATGAAGGCGCCTCGGCGCACCTGCACACCATCGATCCCTACCGGCACCCGGTGACCACCCATTGGTCGGGCGATTACCGTAAGCCCAATCCGGAAGTCTGTGCCCTGCCCGGCATCGACTACCTGTGCATCGACGCTTACCACAACGGTCGCGCCTTCTACACCGGTTCGACCCTGGTGGATCTGTTGTGGAATGGCACCCAGGATCAGGTGCGCGGGCTGGGGCGTTTCAAGAAACCGCTGTTGGTGACCGAGTTCGGTGGCAGCTCGGGCGGCAGCAGCGATGACCTGTTGGCGGCCGAACTCGCCAGTGCGCCATGGGCGGCGATGGTATCTGGTAACGCTGGCATGCCATTCATGTGGTGGTTCGAATGGATCGATCAGGGTGAGCGTTGGCAGTCGTTCAGCGCCATTGCTCGGTTCCTGCAGGGTGAGGATCAGCGTGGTGCCGAGGCGCGGGCGGTGGTGCTCTCTGCCACCGGCGATGGTGGTCCGTGGTGGGCGCGTGCCTGGGTTCGCCCAGGACGGATGCTTGGTTATATCGCTGATCACCGCTGGACTGGCGAGGGCGGGGTGACCCAGCGCCGCAGTGGTGTCAGCGTGCGCATCGGCTCACAGGTCACCCCAGGTCCCTGTCGGATCGAATGGTGGGATGCCAACGATGGGGCGTTGTGTGAGGTGCACCTGTTGGAGCATCCAGGGGGAGCGCTGGACCTGCACGCACCAGAGTTTCTGCGTCATATCGCTTTCAAATTGGAACGTGCGCTGCCGGCTACGCCTCCCAATCTGCGCTGAGTTCGTGTCGAAGTGGATTTCCACCCATCGGCAAAGTGAAACGCTACCAACGGAGCTCGTGTCCCAGGACGCTAGGGCTTTGGCAAAACGAAAATGCAGGTTGCCAGTTTGAGGAACTACAGGCTACAGGCTACAGGCTACAGACCACAGGATCGTGCTGCGACGTCGTGTGCAAACCGGTGGTCTGTAGCCTGTAGCCTGTAGTCCCTCACAGCGGAAGCCGGCGTTATTGATCTGACCGAGCACTAGGGTGATCTGGTGTTCCTTGCCGTCGAGTTTGGACTGCCGTTGGCGCAAAGGGCCTTGGAGACCGGCTTTAAGGACCGGCTTTGTTTGAGGGAAAGAACTGTTAGATTCATCCATAAGTCAGGTCGCCTAAACACTCTCACAGCGCTGAGCGAACAGCCAAAGGACCGGCTATTTCTGACCCCTCTCCTTACCATCACATCGCCTCTCTGAACCCCCTACGCCCGACCATCGATGGGACTTGGATCAACTCCTGCTCGGAGTTGCTGGTGGCCGCCACCCGACTGCAAGAACAGTTGCCGCTAGCCACCCGGCAAGCACTGGCGCCACTCCTGGCGCACATGAATTGCTACTACTCGAACCTCATCGAGGGGCACCGCACCTACCCCGACGAGGTTGAGCTGGCAGCACACAGCGGATCGGCACAGGCCGACGCCAGTGACCAACAGCGCATGTTGGTCCACGAAGCGGTCGCCCACATCCAGGCGCAAGCAGAGATCCGTGCCCGTCTGCGCGCCGAGCCCGCTTGGGACCCCGTTACTCCCGCAGCCCTGGGATGGATGCATCAGGTTTTCTATGGCCACCTCCCCAGTGAATTCCGCTGGACGGAAACCCGCTTGGGCACGAAACGCATCGCCATTGTTCCAGGCGTTTGGCGTGACCGGCCAGTGGTGGTCGGCAGTCATTGTCCGCCCGAAGTCGCACGACTCCCCGATTTCCTGACCTGCTTCGCCGAGGCCTATGGCGGCTGTACCAAGCCCAATCCCGACAGCATCGCCGTCATCGCCGCGAGCCATCATCGCTTTGCCTGGATTCATCCCTTCATCGACGGCAATGGCCGCGTTGCGCGTCTCCTGACCGACGCCCTGGTCGAGCGCAGCCAGTTGGGAGCGGACGGCCTGTGGTGTGTCGGGCGTGGTTTCGCCCGGTCGTTGGATCGCTACCGCAGCCTGCTTGCCGGTGCTGACGGTGAACGCGAACACGCCGCCGACGGTCGCGGCCCACGGACCCAGGCCGGCCTCGATCGCTGGTGTTCCTACGTCCTTGGCGTGATGCTTGACCAAGTACAGTTCATGCACCGTCTCATCCATCCTGCGGGCCTGCGTGAACGCATTCTTACCTGGTCCGAACGAGAGACGGCGCGCGACCGACTGCATCCACGCGCTGGGCGCCTGATCGCTGAAGTCGTCATCATGGGAGCGGTTTCCCGCAGCGATGCGGTTGACATTTTGCGGCTCACCGACCGCTACGGACGTGAACAGATCCGCATCTTGATCCAGCAGGGGTTCGTCACCGCGCAGGAACGCGAGCCTTTACGCCCAGCCTTTCCGCTTGAGGTCTCGCCCTGGTGGTTCCCCGAGCTGTTCCCAGGTGACGTTGAACGCCGGCTTTTCCGCGGGTAGGCTAGTGAAACGTTATCGCATCACGACCCTGGATGCTGAGCGTCGGGTGGAACCCTGCGCCAAGACCTGCGACTGGGATCAGCGCCTTCGCTGACTGCTGCGCTTTCGCTTCCCGTCGGCTCACAAAATGCGGGTGTCCTTCATCTCCGGCGCCTTGGCCATCCGGCTGAGCCGAATGGTTTCTGGATCGACGACGCGGTTCGCCATCAGGTGCTATGACTCGCTGGCGAAGGATGAGTGAACGTCCTTCTTGCAGTGAAATCCGTCACGTGGCGTAACGCCGAACAATCCAAGTAACATTACGTGAACGGCGGTTACCGCAGCCTTTCTGGGACCGGCGGGCGGCCCAAACACCTCCACCCCGCCAAGCGGGGTGGAGGTCCAACTATTCACTCATTCACTTCGCTTCGTTGCCCTTGTCGTCCTTCTTCTTGCGCGTGCGGGCACCGTCTTCACCCAGGGTGATCTGGTGTTCCTTGCCGTCGAGTTTGTACTGCAGTTGGTAGCGCACTTTTTCGCCGCCGAGCTTCTTCGCGCTGGTGATCACGCCGCCTGGAACTTCTTTGGCGAAACCATCCTTCACCGGCGCGGGCAGAGCGGTGAGTTCGATCTTCTCGGCGGCTTTCTCGGCGGCCTTCTCGGCTTCTTCGGCCATGGAGACCATGGGCAGGGAGACTGCGAGGAGGAGGGCCATCAACAGAGACTTGAGAATGGAGGTCATGGGGCGGTTCCTGTGCTGACCGGCGATAGCCGGTTTGGGAAACGGTTCACCGACGACGCCACGGTGGTGTCGTAGGAAAACCGAAGGGGGATACCAGTATCCAACCACGTTGACCCCGCAAGCCCTGGTTGGAGCGCTGTTCCAAGTTCAGCCCACTGCTGAGAACGCTGTCGCACGCAGACGTTCGACCTGCTTGTCATGGAGCTTCTGTCGCACTCTCGAAGACCAGTGACATCGGGCGACGAAACCCGGCAGGGCGCCGACGACTGGCAAAACATCTCGCTGAGTCGCCCTTCCCTCACTACCAAGCACACCCGACGAAATCGGGGTTGCTCATCAAGACCGACGAGGATGGGAAGAGCACGGTCGGACGGCTTGTGAACCGGGTCTTCGTCGCCAGCAGGGCCTGATGCGGCACGAAAAACTTGCCGCTCTCCTCAAGCACCGCCCGCTGTTACTGGTCGTGATAGCCGGGTCGAATGCCTCTGTTCATGCATTCGCCGGGCTTGCGTGAACGCACTCATACTTGGTCCGAACGAGAGACGGCGCGCAGAGCGTCTCGGCGTGGGTGTGAAATGCGTATGTCCTTAATTCTCGCGGATTCCCCGCGCGGTAGCGCGATAAAAAACGATCCCCTGCGTGGCAACCACGCAGGGGATCGGGGATACCGGCAGTTTTAGACTGCGCAGATCAGATCACTTCTTGTGCACAGCCCACGCGCCGGTGGTGCCAGCCGGGGTGATGCCTGACGGTGCGTTGAAGGGCGCAGCGCCCACGACCACCACGCCACCGACGTTCGCACCGAAGGCGGATTGGGTCGCAACGGTGACAATGCATTCCGGGTTCGCTGCAGCAGCGGGGGTTCCGTACACCGTACCACCCGCATTGATTGCGAAGCGACGACGACCGATCGAATCGGCACTGTCGCTCGGGGTCGCTGTAGCGGCAAAGCCGGTCTCGTTCGATGAAACCATGGTAAAGATGTAGTTGTTGACGTTTGGGCCAGCACCTGCACCGCCGATTGGTGCACCATAGACGGATCCGCCAGGAACCGGCAGCGCCGCCCAGGTCGGCGGCAGAAGTGTCAAGGTAACCAACGAAGCACCCGCACCATCGGCATCACCGCCAGCCACCTGGTTGAAAGTGCCTGCAAAATCGCCGATGCCGTTACCAGGGATTGCCGAGCCGGGAAGTGCCGTCGCACCATGGAGCAGGGCACCGTAGGTCGTACCGGCAACCGTGAGGTCATCACAGTAGTTACCGCCCTGGAACTGCGCCTGAGCTGGGTGCAGACCCGACTTCAGCGAGGTGGCCGCAGCCGACTCGTTCGAGGTAATGCGGGATTCGAGGAGGTTGGGAATCGCGATGGCCGCGATGATGGCGATGATCGCGATCACGATCATCAGCTCGATGAGGGTAAAGCCTTTACGCATAAGATAACTCCTGGGTTGAGGTGGTGCGTTTGGGTGCGGGGTGATTGTACCGCACGATCAACTACAGCGCATGGTTCGTGCCAGAGGGGAACCGGTATGTTGAGCGAGCCGTTTCGGGCTTTTCGTTGTCGCTTTCATGTCTCTTTGGCAGTGGTGCGGCCCCTTGTCCTTGCCGTGAGCACCAGCCCACGGCTGTCACTGACGTTTTTGGTCAGCGCTTGGCTGACAGCGACCGGCAATCAGACCGTGGGCCGGGAGATCCCAGGTTCCTGTCGTTCGTGGTGGATGTTTTCGCCAATCGATTGGAGGTCGGACTCAGCATCTTGGAGGGACGCCAAGAGAATTGCTCAGCACTTCAGTGCTCTCCGTGACCCATAAGTCCATGACGAACCCCGGCGAAGCAGGGCCGACCGCCGGGAGCGCGGCCGCCCTCGGCCGCATGCCGCACAAACCACGACCAATGACGATGTCAGGATAATCAGCGGCGTGCGTTGCCAGAACGTGTCGACCTATCCGAATAACATAAGATGAAGGCATGCGGCCGAGGGCGGCCGCGCTCCCGGCGGCTTTTCTTGCGGTCTTTCGCCAAGTGGCCGACGTATGGGTAATGGGCAGCACTTCAGCTCCGGGAACAGGCGTCCAATTCCAGTCACGTCCAGGGGCGGCTGAAATTACCAGGCATTTCAGCCGTCCCTCCTGGGAC
>ENA-ORBV01008205-ORBV01008205.1-microbial-mat-metagenome-genome-assembly--contig:-NODE-8205-length-17647-cov-6.481503_pt1 | contig 17647 bp, 18 predicted proteins | sample MGYA00237777_ERZ505514 | MGnify/ENA primary metagenome ERZ505514 (study PRJEB26160, sample SAMN06269048) | microbial mat metagenome | isolation source: Oligotrophic lake microbial mat | place...
GCAGAAGACGGCATACGAGATTCGCCTTAGTCTCGTGGGCTCGGAGATGTGTATAAGAGACAGGTGAAAAGGCGGATATGGAAACGACGCTGCATCGCTTCGGTGCCTATCCGACACGCGGTGGTCCAATCGGTTTCGTGCCGGGCGTAGGCGAGCAACGGACTCAGGGACGACTCGGCGCTTTGCAAGGCGACGGCCATGCCGTTGCCGGTGAAAGGCGGGATCAGGCCGTAAGCGTCGCCGAGCCGGAGCGTATCGGGCACGGACGGAGCGGCGGCGTAGTCGAGGGCGGCGACGGCGGAACACGAAGCGGGATCGGGCTCGGCATGGGCGATGCGAGAGGCGAGGGCGGGCAGACCGGCGGCGACGAGGTAGGCGGAGAGGAGCGCGGGCCCCGGGGCGGAAATCGGGCGGCGGTGGAACAGGCCGCAGACGTTGACGGCGCCGGACTCGGTCCGCGCGAGACCGACGTAGGCTTGTTCTCCGAGGTGGAGCTCGAGGTCGCGGGTCAGGTCGAGGCCGTGGACGTGGAGCTTCAGGCCGAGCCAAGGGGACTCGCGGCGGGACCGGCCGTTGGCGTGGACGCGACCGGGCGTGGGTTCGAGGTTGGTGGCGCGGGTATCGCAACGCAGATCACCCCCGGCGGAGACGAAGGCGGCGGCGAGGCGCGCGTCGAGCGCGTGGCGGCTCAGGCCGTAGGCGGCGGCGGGGAGGGTTTGCAGGCGGATGAGTTGCGCGCGGTGGAACCAGGCGACCTCGCGGTGGTGGAGGGCATCGGCGAGGAAAGGAGCGAGGCCGAGACGGTCAATGGTCGCTTGCTCCAGACCCGTGATGAAATCCCCGCAGACGCGGTGCCGGGGATAGTGACCGGCCTCGATGAGTGTGACCGGAGCGCCGGCGCGGCGAAGGGCAAGGCCGAGAGAAAGGCCGGCAAGGCCGCCACCGATGATCTCGATCGGGCGGAGGGCGCTCATGGACGGCGAACGGCAACGAGGCGATACGCGCCAAGAAAGGTGGTGGTGGCGCGGCAATCCCATGCGCCGTCATCGAGGCCGAGGGCGCGGGGGAGTTCGTCGCCGCGGAAACCGGCGGCGATGCTGACGCGGGCATCGTGCAGCGTGACGGCGTGCGCGCGGAGCAGCGGAGCGATCACGGCGAAGAGACGTTGAAAGCGGCGATAGCGGGCGGGTTCGCAGGCGACGATGACCCGCGAAGAGACGCGGAGTCGGGCGCCGAGAGCGGCGAGTTCGGGCGCGGAGAAGTGATGGAAGATGAGATTGCCGAGGACGACGGGGAAGTCGGCGTAGTAAGAGAAGGCGAGCAGATCGGCCCGATGCCACTTGCGGGAGGCGGGCCATAACGCGGGCGCAGGGCAACGATCGAGGCCGTCGACGGGCAGCGGAACACCTTGAAGCGAACGGGCGAGCTCGCCGGTGCCGGCACCGAGTTCGAGGACGGGCTCGGCGGGGCGGACCAAGGCGGGGAGGATGCGTCGGAACCAGCGGAAATTGCCCATCGCGGCGTTGATGAGGCGCAGATCGCGGCGGCTGTGTCGGGCGGCGGGGTCGTCGGACGGGAGCGCGTCGAGGAGTTCGGGTTGAAGCTGACGGACCATCGCGAGTCGAAGGTTGCCCGGCGCGCGCAGGCTGTCCAGTGTGCGTCGAAGTTAACCATGAGCAAAGTCGCGTCGCCCGTTGATCTGATCGTCCAAGCCGCCAAGGAATTCCCGCACCGTCCCTCGTGGGACGAGTATTTCATGGCGACGGCGGTGCTGCTGTCGACGCGGTCGAACTGCGAGCGTCTGCACGTGGGCTGCGTGATCGTGACCGGCGGGGCGCGTAAGCACCGGTTGGTCGCCGCGGGTTACAACGGTTTCCTGCCGGGCACGCCGCACGTCTCGCGCCCGCGCGACGGACACGAGCAGGCGACGGTGCATGCCGAGCAAAATGCGGTGGCCGATGCGGCGCGCCGCGGCAGCTCGGTCGAGGGTTGCGTGGCCTATGTGACGCACTTCCCATGCATCAACTGCGCAAAAATCCTGGCGGCGGCGGGCATCGCCGAGGTGAACTACCGCAGCGACTATCAAAACGACCCGTTGGTCGGGCCGCTCTTGGCGGATGCGGGCGTGAAGATTCTGAAACTCTGACGGGTCGCGGCGAAATCCCTTCTGCTCAATGAACCCCTCCCGTCGCAGACGCGAAGAATCTCTGGCCGGAGCGCTGTTGCTGGCGCATCCGTCGCTCAAGGAATCGACGTTTCATCGCACGGTGGTGTTGATGTCGGCGCACTCCGAGGAAGGCGCGATGGGCGTGGTGTTGAACCGGCCGATGGGAAAACGGCTGGCGGAGCTGCAGGGCGAATTCGCGTTGGGGGCGCTGGCGAGCGTGCCGTTGTGCGACGGCGGCCCGGTCGAGAAGAAGCAGCTCGTGCTCGTCGCGTGGGAAACCCAGGAGAACGGGTTTCGCCTGCATTTCGGCATCGAGCCCGGGCAGGCGGAACGACTGCGTGAAGACGATGCGGCGAGGTTGCGGGCCTATGTCGGTTATGCGGGATGGACGGGCGGGCAGTTGGAGAACGAGATCGAGCGCGACACGTGGATCGTGGTCACCGCGCCGCCGGATCTTTTCGATCTGCCGATGGACGGGAGCCTTTGGCGAAAACTCTTGGCGCGGGAGGGGGCCGAGTGGCGGTTGTTGGCGGAGGAACCGGACGAGACCGGGCGGAATTGAAGCCGATTTCGGGCGGAATTCGTCGACCAAACCGCCGCGGGGACAATTCAGTTGACAGAGGATAAAGCGGGCTCTGTTTTCACCCGTTTTATGAAAGTCGTTTCCTCAATCAAATCCGCCAAGAAGCGCCACCCGGCCTGCCAAGTGGTGCGTCGCAAGGGCAAAATCTACGTGATCAACAAGGTCGAGCCGCGCTATAAGGCGCGCCAAGGCTAACCAACCCTCTTTTCCTACCGTGAAAGCCGAAGTCCATCCCTCTCTCAACGACGTTTGCTTCCTGGATATCGGGACGAGCAGGCGTTTTTTCACCAAGTCCACGATGAAGACCGCCCGTAAAGAGGTGATCGACGGCGTGGAATACTACATCGTCATCCGCGATGTGACCATGGACTCGCATCCCGCCTATACCGGCGAGAAGCGCCTCGTCGACACGGCCGGCCGCGTCGAGAAGTTCACGAACAAGTTCAAGCGCGTCCCGGCCAAAAAATAAGGTCGGAGCCCGAACATCCTGCCGAGCCCGCCCGAAACGGCGGGCTTTTTTGTTGCCCGCCGGGAACGGCGGCGGCGTCTTGGACCGCGTGAACGAGATCAAGTTAATCGGTTTCGACTGCGACAGCACGTTGAGTGCGATCGAGGGCATCGACGAGCTCGCGCGCCTGCGGGGGCCGGAGTGTTTCGCGCAGATCGACGCGATGACGCGTGACGCCATGGAAGGGCGGATCGCGCTCGACGAGATTTTCGCGCGCCGGCTGGAAATCGTGAAGCCGACGCGGGCGGAGACGGCGGCGATCGGTCGGCTTTACATCGAACGCATCGAGCCGGATGCGCGGGCGACCGTGGCGACGTTGCGGGCGCAGGGTTGGACGCCGTTGATCATCAGCGGCGGCTACACGCAGGCGATCGAGCCGCTGGCGGCCTACCTCGGGATCGGGCGGGTCGAGGCCGTGCCCCTTCACTTTGACACGGCGGGCAACTATGCCGGTTACGAGCCGGACCATCCGGCGAGCCGGCGGGGCGGAAAGCCGCAGATCGTGCGCGCGCTGCGGTCAGAGTTCGGCGCGACGCGCGTCGTGATGGTGGGCGACGGGGTCAGCGATTTGGAGACCAAGGGAGCGGCGGACTTGTTTGTGGGGTTTGGGCGCTATGTCGCGCGGCCGGCGGTGCGCGCGGGCGCGGACCGTTTTATAGAACGATTGGCGGAGCTGCCGGCGCTCTTGGAGCAGGTTTAAAGCGGCGGGTGCGAACAAAGATTCTGTCGAGACAGGCGAGGAGGGCCGGAGGCGCTTGACGGACCGGAGCGGCCTGCTGTGCTCTCGACCTCCACGCCACTATGACGACTTCTTGGATCCAACTCGCGCTCGGCCTCGGGCTGCTTTATGCCGGTGCCCAAATTCTGGTCAAAGGCGGGGCCGCGCTGGCTTTCCGGCTTGGGCTCAACGCCCTCGTGATCGGCCTCACCGTGATCGCTTACGGAACGAGCAGCCCGGAGCTGGTGGTGAGTCTCAAAGCCTCCCTTCAGGGCAACGGCGCGATCGCGATCGGCAACGTCGTCGGCTCGAATATCTGCAACGTCGCGCTGATCCTCGGCCTGTGTGCGCTGGTGAAGCCGTTGGCGGCCTCGGCGCAGATCATCCGCCGGGAAATCCCGATCATGATCGGTGTCTCGGTCTTGCTGATCGTCCTGATGTGGGACGATTCGCTCGGACGGATCGACGGGGCGATTTTGTTCACCGGAATCGTGGTCTACACCTGGCTGACGGTGCGCCAGGCGCGGGCCGAGACGAAGGGACTCGCGAGCAAAGAGTATGACCAGGATTTCCACAAACCGGCTGTCGGCCTGGGCCGGTCAATATTTTTGGTGGTGGCGGGGTTGGGTGTGCTCGTGGTCGCCTCGCATTTCTTCGTCACCGGGGCGGTCGAGCTGGCGAAGTCATGGGGGGTGACGGACGCGGTGATCGGGCTGACGGTGGTCGCGGTGGGCACGAGCATGCCGGAGCTCGCCACCGCGCTCGTCGCGGCGTTTCGCGGCCACGGGGATGTCGCGATCGGCAATGTGGTGGGATCGAATATCTTCAACGTCCTCGGCATCCTCGGGGTCGCGGCGCTGATTCACCCCATCGACACGTCGAGCATCGGGCGGGAAGACCTCGGTGTGATGTTGGCGGCGGCGGTGGCGATGTTGCCGGCGGCGCGGAGCGGGGGGGGAATTTCGCGCGTCGAAGGCGCGGTGCTGTTGGCGGGCTACATCGCCTACACGGTGTGGTTGATCTCCAAAATCGTTCTTTGACCCGGACGCCCGCCCCGTTTGACTCCCGCGAAGATCCGGCCCGGCCGAAAAAAATGAACAACGGCAGGTCGATCAACAGGGTTTCCGAGCGTGCGGGAGATGCTTTTTAACGTATGGAAACCCGTATGCTCATCGTGCTCCTCGCGCCGTTTTTACTGGCGCTGGTGATGCCGTGGTTGGGGGGGAAGCTGGGGTCGCGCGCGGGCTGGGCGGCATTGCTGGCGCCACAGGCGAGTTTTTCGGCGGTGCTGTCGATCTACCTGTTGCCGCCGGCGGAACGGGTGGCGGTGGAGTGGGACTGGGTGCCGAGCTTGGGTGCGGCGCTGACGTTTAACCCGGATGGGCTGGCGTTGTTTTTCGGGCTGGTGGTGTCCGGCGTGGGCGTGCTGGTGACGTTCTATGCGGTCAACTACCTCGACGACCATCACTACCGCGACCACGGGAAGTTCTACTGTTATCTGCTGCTCTTCATGGGCGCGATGCTGGCGACGGTGTTTTCGAGCAACTTGCTGGTGCTGTTTGTGGCGTGGGAGCTGACAGGGCTGACGTCTTTCCTGCTGATCGGCTTTCTCCACGAGAAGCACGAGTCGCAGCGAGGGGCGCGCATGGCGCTGCTGACGACGGGGCTGACGGGCCTGGCCTTGTTGGCGGGCGTGGTGTTGCTGCGATCGGTTTACGGCACGTATGACCTGGCGGAAATTCTGGCGCGGGGCGGGGTGCCGGACGGCTCGGGCGGACTGCTGACGGCGGCGTTCCTGTGCTGCTTCATCGGCATCGCGGGCAAGTCGGCGCAATTCCCCTTCCACTACTGGCTGCCCAACGCGATGGCCGCGCCGACGCCGGTGAGCGCCTACCTGCATTCGGCGACGATGGTGAAGCTCGGCGTGTTCCTGACCGCGCGCCTCCTGCCGGTGTTCAACGGGCTGGAGAGCTGGATGCCGGTGCTCACGGTGATCGGGTTCGGCACGCTGTTGCTGGGAGCGATGCTGGCGTTGTGGTCGCAGGATCTGAAGGCGGTGCTCGCCTACACGACGGTGGCGCAGCTCGGCCTGCTGATCGGTCACTACGGTTTGTTCACGCAGGGCGTGCCGGTGGCGTGGGATTACCTGCACATTCTCAACCATGTTTTCTACAAGGCGTGCCTGTTCATGGTGGTCGGCATCATCGACCACAGCACGGGGACGCGCGATCTGCGCCGGCTGGGCGGTCTCTTCAAAAAAATGCCCCTCACGGGCGCGGCGGCGCTGATCACGCTGGCGTCGTTGGCGGGCGTGGCGCCGACCGCGGGATTCTTGAGCAAGGAACTCCTGCTGGAGGCGGTCATCGGTTTCCGCGAAACCACCGCCGGGCTGCTTGGCTGGTGGCCCTTGGTCGCGGTCGTGGCGGCGTCGGTCATCAAGGTGATCGTGGCGGCAGGGGTGTTTCACCGTGCGTTTCTCGGGCCGGTTTCGCCCGAGGTGAAACAGCACTGGCATGCGCCCTCGTTCGGGCTGCAGTTGCCCGCTCTCGTGTTGGCGGCGGCGACTCTCGGGTGCGGGTTGGCGGCGGGGGCGTTCGGACGGTTCACGTTGTCGTTCGGCGTGCCGGGCCAGCACCTGATGGAGGCCGTGACGCTGCACCTGTGGCACGGTCTCACGCCCGCGTTTTTGACCAGCATGGGTGTGCTTACGGCGGGCCTCGTGATTTATTTCGCGGTGGGAGTTCGGTATTGGGCGAAGTTGAAGATTCCCGCCGGTGCGCTCTTCGAGGCGCGGTTCGACCGCTTGGTCGACGGCGTGCAGCTCTTCGGAAAGAAACTGAACAAGGCGCTCGGGTTTGAGAGGCCCTACGCGTATCTCTTCGTGGTTTTGGGGACGATCATCGTGGTCACGGGAACGGTCGTGGCCGGCGACTGGGCTGCGGTGACGAAGCTGGCGGCGCAATGGGACTGGCTGCCGCGCGGCCCCGAAGGCTGGGTGCGGTGGAGCGTGGTGGCGGTAATGAGCCTGGCGGCGGTCTTGGCGGCGAAGTGGAAGCAACCGATCAGGCAGCTCTTCGCGGTGTCGATCGTCGGCCTCGGCATCAGTTTTTACTATGTGTTGTATCAGGCGCCCGATCTGGCGCTCACGCAGATGTTGGTCGAGTCGGCCACGCTGCTGCTGGTGCTGCTGGTGGTGCTGCGTCTGAAGCGCGACGGGGCGGACCGCGAGGAGCTGCCGGCGCAGGGAGCGCCCGCGAAGTGGCTGCGCCTGGCCCTTGGGGCGGGCGTGGGCCTGATCATGGGCGGCGGCGTGCTGTTTTTTCAACAACCGCAGACCTTGGAATGGGCGGGAAATTTTTATCTGAATAGCACCCTCGATCTCGCCAAGGGCCGCAACGCGGTGAACACGGTGGTGGTCGATTTTCGCGCCTGGGACACCCTGTTGGAGATCACCGTGCTGATCATCGCGGCGTGCGGCTGCCTCGGGTTGCTGGCCCGGCAGCGCACGGCAGCCGCGCCCGCCCCCGACGGACGCGGAGAATTTTTTCCGCTGCCGCCGGATCTGATTCTCAAGGCGGTGGCGATCGGCGCGTTCGTCCCGCTGAATCTGTTTGCGCTGCATATTTTTTTCCGGGGGCACAACGCGCCGGGCGGCGGATTTATCGCCGGCCTGATCACGGCGACGTCGTTGCTGATTCTCGTTTTTGTGCTGGGGGTGCACGGGCTGCGGAGGTTGCTGCGTTTCGACCCTTTCATTTTGGCGATCTGCGGCGTGCTCCTGACGATCGGCACGGCGGTCGTTCCCGCGCTGCAGGGACTGCCGCTGCTCAACCATCTGCATTATTACATCGGCCCATTTTACGCGGGCGCGCCGGTGTTTTTCGATCTCGGGGTGTTCTGCACCGTGGTGGGCGTGACGCTCAAGTTGATGCTCCCCCTGATGAAATCCGTCCACGGGTTGCCGGCGTTCGTGGCCAAGGAGCAAGGGCGGTTTGCGGCGCGGGGCGACGAGGCCATCGATTTCGCCGCGCCGGGTGAAGATCCGGCCGGAGGAGGGCGCACGCCATGACCAATCAACTCGAAGCGGCGATTCTGGTTTTCGTCCTATTTACGGCGGGCGTCTATCTGAGCCTGTCGCGACGCTTCCTGCGTATCCTGTTCGGGTTTCTGCTGATCTCCAACGCGGCCAACCTCGTGCTCATCGCGATCTCGGGCGATCCGACGAGGCGGCCCTCCGCGACGGTGGGCGCGGACGGATTGCCGCACAGCGCGGTCGACCCGCTGCCGCAGGCGCTGATCCTGACGGCCATCGTCATCGGTTTCGCGGTGGCGGCGTATCTGACCGTGTTGCTCTACCGGCTCTACACGGATCGCGGGGCGGCGACCATGAACTCCCTTTACGCGGACAAGGCTCCGGGCGGCGCGGTGGCGCGCCAGACGGAGGGCGACCCGTGAGCGCCACCGCCTTGGCCAATCTCGCGGCCCTGCCGGTCGTCGCGCCGATCGCGGCGGCGTTGATCCTGCTGTTGTTTCCGCGGCCGAATCTCGCGCGGCGCGTCTTCGCCGTCGTAGTGCTGACGGCCCTGCTCGGGTTGTCGTTGTGGATGGTGGCGCACGTGCAGGCGGGCGGTCCGCTCATTTTGCGCGTGGGCGGCTGGCTCACGCCCTACGGCATCGTGCTGGTGGGGGACACGCTCGCCGCGATCATGCTGTGCCTGTCTTCGTTCACCGCGCTGGCGTGCGTGCTTTATGGTTTTGCGGAGAAGCCGACGGCGGACGAGCACCCGATGCGGCTGCCGCTCATGCTGCTCTTGCTGTCGGGCATCGACCTTTCGTTCGTCACCGGCGACCTGTTCAATCTCTTTGTGGCATTCGAGGTGATGCTGCTTTCCTCGTATGCGCTGCTCACCCTGGAGGCGACGGCGCGGGAGTCTCGCGGCGCGTTGCCTTACCTGACGCTGAACCTGGTGGGGAGCGCGCTGTTTCTGGCGACCTGCGGCTTTACCTACAGCCTGCTCGGCACGCTGAATTTCGCCGAGATGATCGTGCGCATGGATCCGCTGGTCGGCGATGTGCGGCTCACGGTTCTGGCGGTTTTGATGCTTCTGGTCTTCGGCCTCAAGGCGGGCGTATTTCCGCTCTACTACTGGCTGCCGGGGAGTTATCCGATCCTGCCCGCGCCGACGGCGGCGTTTTATGCGGGGATGCTGACGAAGGTAGGCGTGTATGTGCTGCTCCGCCTTTTCGGCACGGTGCTACCGCCGGAATTGACGGGGTTGCACACGTTGATCGCGTGGACGGCGGGGTTGACGATGGTGATCGGCGTGCTGGGCGCGGTGGCGCAGGGCCGGGTGCAGAAAATCCTGTCGTATCACATCGTAAGCCAGATCGGGTTCATGGTGCTGGCGATCGGTTTGTTCACCCCGTTTGCGTTCACGGCGGCGATTTTCTACATCATCCACCACATCATCGTGAAGGCGGCGCTCTTCTTGGTCGGCGGCGTGATCGTGCGGGCCAACGGCACCGACGACCTTGATCGAACCGGGGGGCTTTGGCGGGCGGCCCCGTGGCTGGGTATCGTGTTTGTGATCCAGGCGATGTCGCTGGCGGGGCTGCCGCCGTTGAGCGGCTTCTGGGGCAAGTTGATGATCATCCAGGAGGGCCTCGGGCAGCGCGAATGGGTGCTCGTGGGAATGTCGCTGCTCGCGAGTATCCTGACGTTGGTGAGTATGCTCAAAATCTGGCTCGGCGCCTTCTGGCGCGGGGCGCCGGCGGAGCCGTTGAACTACGACGGCCGCGCGAAGCGCATGACGGCGGTGGGGCTGGGGATGGTGGCGGTGTCGTTGGTGATCGGGCTGGGCGCGGAGTTTTTTGCAAAGACGGCGAAGCATGCGGCCGGCGAGACGCTGGACCGCGCCGGCTATGTGCGCACGGTGAAGGCGGCCGACGCGAGAATCCACGAAGGGAAACACCCGTGAGCGCGATTGGCAAAGTCGTCCGTCGTTCGCTGCCCTTGCGGGCAGCCGGCTTCGTTGCGTTCCTGTTTTGTTTCACGCGCGAGTTGGTTCTGGCGAACATCGCGGTGGCCAAGTCGGTGCTGTTCCAACCGGTCGCCGCGCTCGCGCCCGACTTCATCACGTATCCCCTCGACGGGTTGTCGGACTTTGAAATCGTGATGCTCTCGCACTGCATCACGCTGACGCCGGGCACCACCAGCGTGGAAGTGTCCGAAGATAAGAAAACGCTGCTGGTGCATGCGCTCGACGCGCGCGACCCGCAAGGCGTGTGCGACGGCATCAAAAAAAGCCTGGAGGCGCCGCTTCTGGCGTGGACCCGATGAGCCTGCTCGACGCGGCGTTTTATTTCGGCTGGGCGGTGTTGCTGATGGTAGCCTCGGCAGGTCTGTGGCGGCTGTCGCAGGGACCGACGACGTTGGACCGCCTGATCGGTTTCGATACGGTGACCATCGCGGTGACGGCCTTGATCGCGCTTTTTTCGATCCATGCCGGCACGGCGGAATACATGGAACTCATGCTCGTGACGGCCGGCCTCGGATTTTTCACAACGGTGGCGTATTTTTTTTATCTGTCTCAGCCAAAGAAGCGCGGTGGGGAAGATTTTGACCAGGAGGACCCGACATGAGCTTGCTGGTCGATATCATGGCGGGTTTTTTTCTGATTGGCGGCGGTTTCTTCCTGGTGGTGGCCGGCGTGGGGGTGGTGAAGTTTCCCGACGCCTACTGCCGCGCACACGTGCTGGGGAAGGCGATGACCCTGGGGATCATTTTCCTGACGATCGCAATGGGCCTGCTGCTCGACGACGTGCCGTGGGCGAAAGTCGCGGCCTACGTGGGCTTCCAGCTCGCCACGATTCCGGTGGCGAGCCACCTGCTCTGTCTGGCGGCGTATCGGCGAAAAATACGCCGGTGGACGGTGCGCGGTTGGGTGACGGATTAACGCCGTCGTTCTATGGGAACAGGCCGCGGGCGGCCTTGGCGTCGGCGACCCGTTGGATGCCGAGCGTGAGGGCGGCGAGGCGGCGGCTGAACTGGAACTTGTTTTTCTGGGCGTCGACCGAGGCCTTGGCCTTGTCGAGGATGGCAAAGAGCTTGGTGATGACCTCTTCACGGCCCCAGTAGAAGTTGGAGAGGTTTTGCAGCCACTCGAAGTAGGAAACGATCACGCCGCCGGAGTTGCAGAGCACATCGGGGATGATCTCGATGTCGCCGCGCGCCTCGATGATTTTGTCGGCGGCGTTGGTGGTGGGGCCGTTGGCGGCCTCGGCGAGGACGCGGCACCGGAGTTTCGGGGCGTTGATCTCGGTGATGACACGCTCGAGGGCGGCGGGGACGAGGACGGTGCAGGGAAGCTCGAGGAGCTGCTCGTTGGTGATGGCTTCGCCGCCGTCGAAGTCGCGCAGGGTCTTTTGATATTGGACGAATTTCAGAGCGCGCGGAATGTCGATGCCCTTGGCGTTGAAATAGGCGCCGGTATAGTCGGAGATTGCGATGACCTTGGCACCGTAGGCGTTGAGCGCTAGGGCGGTCTCGCTACCGACGTTGCCAAAACCCTGGATGGCGACGGTGGCCTCGGTGACGGGGATTTTGAGATCCTCGAGGTATTTTTTGACGAGGTAGGCGACGCCGGCGCCGGTGGCCTCGCGGCGGCCCTGCGAGCCTCCGAGGGAGATCGGTTTGCCGGTGACGATGGCGGGGCAGACGTGGCCGACGTGGTTGGAGTAGGTGTCCATCATCCAGCCCATGATGCGCTCGTTGGTGCCGACGTCGGGGGCGGGGACATCGATGTGGGGCCCGAGGAAATTGACCATCTCCTGCATGTAGCGGCGGGAGAGGTGCTCGAGTTCGTTGAGGGAAAGCTCGTTGGGATCGACGATGACGCCGCCTTTGGCCCCGCCGTAGGGGAGACCGACGAGGGAGCATTTCCAGCTCATCCACATGGAGAGAGCGGCGACCTCGCCGAGGGTGACGTGCTGGTGGAAACGGATGCCGCCCTTGGACGGGCCGGTTGAGAGATTGTGCTGGACGCGGTAGCCCTCGAAGACGGTCACACTGCCGTCGTCGCGTTTGACGGGGAGGGCGACGGCTAGGCAACGACGCGGGTATTTGGTGCGGTCGCGGATGGCGTCGGGCAGGTTGATGGCGTCGGCGGCCTGGTCGAACTGCCGGCAGGCCATTTTGAAGACGTCGGAATCGTAGAGGGAGGAAACGATGGCTTTGGACATGGGAACGCGGGCGGGGTTTAGGGTTTGGCGGCCGAGGGGACGGCCGGATTTGACTGGCGGTGAGGTTGAAGGCGCGGCCGGGGTTTAGCAATTGGCTTCCCGGCGGGCGAATTCTTGAATGCAGGTCACTAATCCTGCGCACGCGGGTCATTGCTAACATGGGAGTTTTTCTAGATTTCACTCGCTGGCTATTGGGCAAGTCCGTGGCCGCCGGTCTGATCCTCGCGCTCGGGCTGGCGGTCGGCGGGTTGTGGCTGTTCCTCGGGGACAACCTCGGCTTTGACGAATGGCGGCGCGACGTGTTGCGGACCCTGAGCGGCCAGCGCGCACAGGTGGAGGCGGCGCTGGGCGACGTGCAAAAACGGCTGGCCCAGACCGAGGTCGAGATCGCCGCCGAAGAGGCGAAAGCGGGCCGAGCGGGAAAGATCGCGGCGCAACTGAGGGCGCTGGAAAGCACCTGGGACCGGCTGGTGGGTAATCCGGAGCAACAGCGGGCCAACGCCGAGCAACGAGCGAAAATGGAGGCGGTGCAGGCGGCGGCAAACGCCCGGATCGTCGCCTTAAAGAACCAAGCGATGCGGACCGGCTGGGAGCGCGACGGCCTCGAAATCGCGCTCGGCAAGAAGACCGCCGAGTTGCGTGCGGCGGAAGCGAAGAAATCAAAGGTGCTGCACTACCTGGAGTCCGCGTGGGCGCGGTCGCGGGATTGGGTGCTGATCGCGCTGGCCGTTTACTTCCTCGGGCCGACGGTGGGAAAGCTGGTGCTCTACTTCGGCGTGGCCCCGTTGATCGCGGGTGGCAGGGCGGTGCGGTTGAGTCCGGATCTGGCGGTGCTCCCCGAAGTGGCGGCGAGCCGCGTGTCGGCGGAGATCGCGCTCCAACCGGGCGAGCGGCTGTGGGTAAAGGGCAGGTTTTTGCAGGCGTCGGACGAAGGCGTCCTTCGGAGAACGCGGCTGCTGTTGGACTGGCGAATCCCGTTTACCTGTCTCGTGACGGGCTTGAGCGAGCTGATCGAGCTGACGGTGCGGTCGGGTGGCGGCGAGCAACGGCTGACGCTCTCCAATCAGGCCAACCCGCAGAGCGAGCTGGCGGTGCTGACCCTGCCCGCGGGCGCGGCGCTGGTGTTGCGGCCGAGTTTTCTCGCGGGCGTGGCGGTGCCGGCGGGCGGAAAACTCGAGCTGCGGCGACGCTGGCAACTCTTCCGCTGGCAGGCGTGGGTGACGTTGCAGTTTCGCTTCTTTGAGTTCGTGGGGCCGTGCCAACTGATCGTCGCGGGCAGTCGCGGTGTGCGCGCGGAACGACTGACGGAGCGGGAGGGCGATCCGGCTCCGGCGCGGCGGGCGAACCAAGACGCGACAGTGGGTTTCACGCCCAATCTCGATTACCGGCCGGTGCGGGCGGAGACGTTTTGGAGTTACTATCGCGGGGTGAATCCGCTGTTCGACGACCTGTTTGCCGGGCAGGGAATTTTTCTGTGTCAGGAGATCTCGGCCGACGGAGACGCGAGTCGGGCGCGGAGTTTTTGGCGGGGCCTGTGGGGCGGATTGACGAGAGTCTTCGGGCTTTAAACGGGTCGTTCGGCTTGTGGTAGGAGCCTGCTTGCAGGCGATGGCGACGCCAATCGTGGATCGGGGTTTATATCGCCTGCAAGCAGGCTCCTACCTCCGAGGTTGGGGCTTGCGGCCGGCGGCGTCCGCGCTCCCTCTTTCTGCCGATTATGAGCACCACGCACGCCATCGGAGTGTTGTTCGACTGGGACGGGGTGATAATCGACTCCTCGCGGCAGCACGAGGAGAGCTGGGAGAGGCTGGCGGTCGAGGAGCGGCGCAACCTGCCGGCGGATCACTTTACGGTCGGCTTTGGGAAGAAGAACGAGTGGATCATCCCGGAGCTGTTGCGCTGGACCACGGAGGCGTCGGAGGTGCGGCGATTATCGCTGCGGAAGGAGGCGCTCTATCGTGAAATCATCGTGGAGCGCGGTCTGGTAGCGCTGCCGGGCGTGCAGGTTTTTCTCGAACGGCTGAAGGCGGCGGGGGTGCCGAATTGCATCGGCTCGTCCACGCACCGCGAGAACATCACGACGATCATGGGCGTGCTCGGGTTCGACGGATTGTTCGGCGGCATGGTGACCTCGGAGGACGTGACGCACGGCAAACCGCACCCGGATGTTTTTCTAAAGGCGGCGGCGAAAACGGGCGTCGCGCCGGCGCGGTGTGTGGTGTTTGAGGACGCGCTGGCCGGGATCGAGGCGGGGCGTGCGGGCGGGATGAAAGTGGTGGGCGTGGCGACGACGCACCCGGCGGAGACCTTACGGGGCCAGGCGCACCGGGTGGTGGTGCGGCTTGACGAGCTCACGGTTGCGGATTTGCGCGCGCTGTTCGGGAGTTAATTCGGAAGCCAAGAAACCATGAACGAGATCGTGAATTCAGATTTGAGCGGGAAAATTATCGGCGCAGCGATACGGGTTCACGAGGTGCTGGGGCCGGGCTTTCTGGAGAGCGTTTATGAGGAGGCGCTTTGTCTGGAACTAGCGGAAATGGGACTGCGGTTTGAGCGGCAATTGATCGTGGCCGTGACTTATCGAGGAAAAAAGGTCGGGGAGCACCGACTGGATTTGCTGGTTGAGAAAACTGTAGTCGTTGAGCTGAAAGCAGTGATAGGTTTCGATCCGATTCATTTTATCACGACGCGGTCCTACTTGAAGGCGACGGGGTGCGCGCTGGGGCTGTTGCTTAATTTCGCGGCGGCGACATTGCAGGTGAAGCGAGTCGGTCGAGAGTGGCATTCTAGGGCAAACTGAGTTTGTTCGTGGCTTCTGAATTCAAAAATGCTCTTCAAGCTCGCCTCCGATTACCAGCCGACGGGCGACCAGCCGAAGGCGATCGAGCAGCTCGTGGCCTCGATCAAGACCGGGAACAAGCATCAGACGCTGCTCGGCGTCACGGGCTCGGGAAAGACGTTCACCATGGCCAACGTGATCGCGCAGTGCGACCGGCCGACGCTGATCATCTCGCACAACAAAACCCTCGCGGCGCAGCTCTACTCCGAGTTTAAGAATTTCTTCCCGGAGAACGCGGTCGAATACTTCGTCAGCTATTACGACTATTACCAGCCCGAGGCCTACGTGCCTTCGAGCGACACCTACATCGAAAAAGATTCGTCGATCAACCAGGAGATCGAGCGGCTGCGGATCGCGACGACGAGCTCGCTCGTGTCGCGGCAGGACGTGATCGTGATCGCGAGCGTGTCCTGCATCTACGGCCTCGGCTCGCCCGAGACGTTTTCCGAGATGCGGATCGCGATCCGGATGCACGACGAACTGGGGCGGAACGTGTTTTTGGAACGTCTGGTGGAGAACCGCTACGAGCGGAACGACTATGAGCTGAAGCGCGGCTGCTTTCGCGTGCGCGGCGACGTCGTCGACGTGATGCCGGCTTATCTGGAGCACGGACTGCGGGTCGAGTTTTTCGGCGACGCGGTGGACAAGATCACGGAGTTCGAACCGGTGGGCGGCGAGGTGCTGCGGACGCTCGACCAGTTCGACCTCTATCCGGCCAACCAATACGTGACGACGCGGGGCAAGCTCGAGCCGGCGATCGCCGCGATCAAGGCGGAGCTGGAGGAGCGCGTGGCGCATTTCGAGGGCAAGGGGCTCTACCTCGAGGCGCAGCGGATCAAGATGCGCGTGAGTTACGACTTGGAGATGCTCCAGGAAATGGGGTTCTGCAACGGCATCGAAAATTACTCGCGGCAACTCACGGGCCGGCAGCCGGGCTCGCGGCCGTTTTGCCTGATCGATTTCTTTCCGAAGGATTTTTTGCTCATGATCGACGAGAGCCACGCGACGGTCTCGCAGATCGGCGGGATGTTTAACGGCGACCTTTCGCGCAAAACCACGCTGGTAAATTTCGGCTTCCGGCTGCCCTCGGCGCTCGACAACCGGCCGCAGAGCTTCGCCGAGTTCCAGCAGATCACGGGGCAGACCCTTTACGTGTCGGCGACGCCGGCGAAGTTCGAGCTGGAGCTGTCGACGGTGGTGGCGGAGCAGTTGATCCGTCCGACGGGTTTGCTGGATCCGGTCATCACCGTGCGCCCGAGCAAGGGTCAGGTGGAAAATTTAAAGGTGGAGATCAACCTGGCGGTGGCCGCGGGCGAGCGGGTGCTGGTGACGACGCTGACGAAGCGGCTTTCCGAGGAACTCACGAGCTTCCTGCGGGAATCGCAGATCCGGGTGGAATATCTGCACTCCGACATCGACGCGATCGAGCGGGTCGAGATTTTGCGGAATCTGCGCCTGGGCAACTTCGACGTGTTGGTCGGAATCAACCTGCTGCGCGAAGGCCTCGACCTGCCGGAGGTCGCGTTGGTCGCGATTTTGGACGCGGACAAGGAGGGCTTTTTGCGGAGCGAGACGAGTTTGGTGCAGACCTCCGGGCGGGCGGCGCGCCACGAAAAGGGCCGGGTGATTTTTTATGCGGACAAGGAGACCGACTCCATCAAGCGGACGATCGCGATCACGACCTACCGGCGGGAAAAACAGATGGCCTACAACGCCGCGCACGGTATCACCCCGCGCGGGGTAAAACGCGCGGCGCAGTCCAGCCTGCACCTTTACGACGGCTCGGGGCGCAAGGATGAAGAGCCCATGCTCGCGGAGAGCGCGGAAGACGTGGCGGCCGTGATCGCGGAGTTGGAGGAAGACATGCAGACAGCTTCCGCGAACCTGGAGTTCGAGCGGGCGGCGCTCCTGCGCGACCAGGTCAACGCCCTCCGGACCGGTGACTACCGGAAAATGGCGAAGATCGAGGCGAAGGAGTATGCCACTCGGGGACGCAGCGGCGGCAAGGCGGGGCCGGGGAAGACAGGCGCGCGTCGGCGGTGACGCGGGCCGGTCACTTGATGCGCGCCGGGTTGAGCACGCCGATGCAAGGGAGATTGCGATAGCGCTCGGCGAAATCGAGGCCGTAGCCGATCACGAATTTATCGGGAATCTTAAAGCCGACAAAATCGGCTTCGAACTCGACTTCGCGGCGGCCGACTTTGTCGAGGAGCACGCAGGTGCGGAGACTGGCGGGGTGGAGTTTGCGCACGAGACCGGCGACGAGTTGCATGGTCTTTCCGGTGTCGAGGATGTCGTCGACGATGAGCACGTGGCGGTTGCGGATGTCGAGGGTGAGGCTGGCGACGACTTGGGGCGTGCCGACGGATTTGGTCTTTTCCCCGTAGCTCGAGATGCGGATGCAGTCGAGGCGGACGGGGTTGTCGATCTCGCGCATGAGATCGGCGGTGAACATGATCGCGCCGTTGATCAGCGAGACGATGGTGAGTTCGCCGTCGCCGTAGACGGTCTTGAGTTCGCGGGCGAGGCTGTGGACGCGCTTTTTGATCTGAGTCTCGGTGAAGAGCACGCTTTCGAGGTCGGGGTGGATC
>ENA-ORBV01008206-ORBV01008206.1-microbial-mat-metagenome-genome-assembly--contig:-NODE-8206-length-17647-cov-5.378941_pt1 | contig 17647 bp, 18 predicted proteins | sample MGYA00237777_ERZ505514 | MGnify/ENA primary metagenome ERZ505514 (study PRJEB26160, sample SAMN06269048) | microbial mat metagenome | isolation source: Oligotrophic lake microbial mat | place...
GGCTGAAGCCGCTCTACAACTACATGGACGACCTGCCGGGCATCGAGGGCGCGCCGACACCGCATCTGCCACCGGCCGCGCTCGCCCGCAACGAAGGCCGCAAGTCGAGCTTCGACCTCGGCCGCGGCTGCCCGTTCCAGTGCTCGTTCTGCACCATCATCAACGTGCAGGGCCGCAAGAGCCGCTTCCGCAATACTGACGACCTCGAAGCGATCATCCGCGAGAACCACAAGCAGGGCATCACGTCGTTCTTCATCACCGACGACAACATGGCCCGCAACAAGCACTGGGAAGAGTTCTTCGACCGGCTGATCGAACTCAAGGAGAACGAGGACATCAAGGTGTCGTTGATCATCCAGGTCGACACCCAATGCCACCGCATCCCGAATTTCATTCACAAGTCGCGCTGGGCCGGTGTTTATCGCGTGTTCATCGGACTCGAAAACGTCAACCCGGACAATCTTCTGGCCGCCAAGAAGCGCCAGAACAAGATCACCGAATACCGCAAGATGCTGCAGGCCTGGCACGTCAGCGGCGCCTCGACCTGGGCTGGCTACATCCTCGGCTTCCCCGGTGACACGCGCGCATCAATCCTGCGCGACCTTGAGATCATCAAGAAGGAACTCCCGCTCGATATCCTCGAGTTCTTCATGCTGACGCCCCTGCCGGGCTCGGAGGACCACCAGACGCTGTGGAAGCAGGGCGTGTGGATGGACCCTGATCTCAACAAGTACGACCTCAATCATCGCGTCGTGCATCATCCCAAGATGAGCGACGCCGAGTACGAACAGACCTATCGCGACGCCTGGCGCACCTATTACACGCCCGAGCACATCGAGACGGTGGCGCGCCGCCACGGCTCCATCCCTGGGCGCAACCCGGCCGAGCCGGCCCAATTCATGACCATGTTCAAGATCATGTTCGAGGCCGAGAACATCCATCCGCTGGAAGGCGGCGTCGTGCGCCTGAAGTACCGCCGCGATCGGCGCCACGGCATGCCCATCGAGCCGATCGGCGTGTTCCACTGGAAGCTGGCGCTCGAGACCGTGCGCAAGCTCAAGATCTACGGGCGCCTTGCCTGGCAGGGCTGGCGGATTGGCCAGAAGGTCAGGTTCGATCCCAAGCGCCACGAGTACACTGACCTGGCCTTGGAGCCCGTGGGTGAGGACGAGATGGACAAGCTCTCGTTGTTCGCCGACACCGCCGGCGGCGGTGCGGCCGTCACCAAGAAGCGCGGCGAGGACGTCGCCCGCGCCAAGGTCGCCGCGGCCCACAACCTGCAGCGCCTCGAAGCGGCGGAATAATCCGAATCAGAATCGCCTTCCTCCCCATTCAAATGGGGAGGTGCCCCGGAGGGGCGGAGGGGTCATGACCCCATCGCCCTCGTGAGACGAGGGCACTTCCCCATTTGAATGGGGAAGAGAATTGAGTCTGGCTAGTGCACGACCGGCGGCTTCACCTCGTTCAGGCCATCGGCCACGGTGGCGGAGATCGTCGTCCGCACCATCGAGCGTTCCTTGGCATAGTCCCACGGCCGGCCGCGATGGAGCATGGCGCGGTTGTCCCACATCACGGCGTCGCCGGTGCGCCACTTGTGCGTGTAGACGAACTCGCGCCGCGTCGCCTCGTCGAGCAGTTGCGCCAGCATCTGTCGCGCATCGCGGTCGTCCATGCCGTCGATCGCATAGGCATGACTCGCGACATAGAGCGCACGGCGGTCGTTGGCCGGGTTGCGCCAGTTCAGCCTCCAGCGCACCGGCGGCAGAGCCTTGCGCTCTTCGGCGTTGGCGAGGTCGGGATGGATCTGGTCGCGGCTGTTGGCGTAGGAGTGAGTCGCCACCGCATTCTTGAGCCGCTCCTGCAGGTCGGCCGGCAGGCGTTCCCAGGCAAGCCGCGTCGAGGTGAACTCGGTGTCGCCGTCCGCGGCCGGAAGCACGCGCGCCGTCAGTACCGAGGCCAGCGCCGGTGTCTTCTTGAACGACGAATCGGTGTGCCAGAGGGCATTGGCCTGGGCGACCAGTACCTGGCGGTCGGTCGGCGGCACGATCTCGCCGTTGGCCCCGACATTGGTCAACCGCGAATAGAAACTGTTGGCGCCCACGGAGGCCGCCTTGGTGAGTTCGAGCGGCCCGAAAGCCCGGCTGTAGGCGACCTGGATGTCGTCAGCGATCGGCTGGTCACGGAACACCAGCAGCGAGTGGGTCTCGAAAGCCTCACGCACGGCCTTGTAGGCATCGGCGTCGATGGCGACGTCGAGCATGGTGACGCCCTTCACTTCGACGCCAAACCCCGGTCCCAGCGGCACCAGTTCCATAGCGTTCCTCCTCGCGGTTTCTATTTAGGCAGTTCTTATTTTGCGGGGATTTTATCGCAACGCGGCACCATCCGGCTATAGTGCGATTCTTGCATTCGAGGCATTGCAGCATCCCGATGGCCGACTCCCATAAGCCGCTCCTCGCTTTTGTCTCCGCCGCCACGGCCGTCGCGCGCGAGGCCCGTGCCGCCCTGGAGAAGCGCTATGGCGCGGTGAAGCCGGCCGAAGCCGACATCATCGTGGCGCTGGGCGGCGATGGGCTGATGCTCCAGGCCCTGCACCGCAACATAAAGCGCCGGACGCCGATCTACGGCATGAATCTCGGCACCGTCGGGTTCCTGCTCAACACCTATCGCGAAGTCGGCCTGCTGCAGCGCCTAAAACGAGCCCGCAAGGTGACTTTGACGCCGCTACGCATGATCGCCGTCAACACCCGCGGCAAGCGTCACGAGGTCATGGCGATCAACGAGGTCTCGCTGCTGCGCTCCAGCCGGCAGACCGCTCGCCTCGCCGTCTCGGTCGACGGCCAGAAGCGGCTGGCCGAACTCTCCTGCGACGGCGCCCTGGTCGCCACGCCGGCCGGCTCCACCGCCTACAACCTCTCTGCCCATGGCCCGATCCTGCCGCTGGGCGCGGGCCTCCTGGCGCTGACACCGATCAACGCCTTTCGCCCCAGGCGCTGGCGGGGCGCACTGCTGCCGCGCGCGTCGCGGGTCGATCTCACCATCCTCGATCCGCACAAGCGGCCGGTGGCGGCCGCCGCCGATTCGGTCGAGATCCCCAATGTGGCGAAGGTCACCGTGACCGAAGCCACCGACATCGAACTCACGCTGCTGTTCGATCCCGAGCACGACCTCGAGGAGCGCATCCTCAAGGAGCAGTTCGCGCCATGACGGCTGCCGTCGTCCCGAGATCCTGTTCGCACATCTCGTCGGGTGCCGCGTTCCCACCCAACCTCATGCTGAGGAGGGCGCGGAGCGCCCGTCTCGAAGCATGGGAAACAGGCGCGGTGCTCGTTCCCATGCTTCGAGACGCGACCCTCTGGGTCGCTCCTCAGCATGAGGTCGGTGTCGTTCCGGTTGGAGTGCGGTACCGACAGATCCTCCGCTCGGGGCGACGGAGTGAGGAGCAGTTCGCGCCTTGAGCGGCAAAGCGGCTCCCCTCAAGGTCGAGAAGAAACGCATCATCGGCAACGACGGCTGGGGCCCGCTCGCACTGGCGCTGCTGATCGGCACGATCGGCGGCTTCGTCTTCGACTGGCTCCGGATGCCGCTGGCCTGGATGCTGGGCGCCTGCGTTTTCTCGACGGTGGCCGCCTTCCTGGGCCTGCGCATCGGCATGAGGATACGCTTGCGCCAGGGCATGATCATCATCCTGGGCGTGCTGCTGGGGTCGGGCTTCACGCCGGACCTGGTGCAGCGGCTCGGCGAATGGGCCGTCAGCCTCTGCGTGCTGACCGGCATGACCATGACGGGGGCCAGCCTCTGCTACGTCTGGCTGCGCGTGTTCACGGGCTGGGACCGCGTCACCTGCTACTTCGCCTCCATGCCGGGCGGGTTGAACGACATGACCATCATGGGCGGCGCGCTGGGCGGCGACGAACGGTCCATCGCACTCGCCCATGCGCTGCGCATCCTCACCGTCGTGCTCACGATTCCCATCTGGTACCGGCTGGTGAACGGCGCCCAGACCAGCGTCCTCACCATGACGCACGGGCCCACGAGCAACGACTGGAAGGACTACGCCGTGCTGATCGGCTGCGGCATCGTCGGTGCCGCCGTTGGTCGCCTGCTCCGCCTGCCGGCAGCCTTCATGATGGGGCCGATGATTGCCAGCGCCATCGTCCATCTCGGCGGCCTCACCGACTCCCAGCCGCCGGGCGTGCTGGTCGCCGCCGCCCAGGTCGTGGTCGGCACCGGCATCGGCTGCCGCTTCGTGGGCACGAACTTCGACAGGCTGCACAAGGAGATGGCCGCCTCCATCGGCGCCGCCTTTCTGCTGATCGGCTGCGCCGTGGGCTTTGCCATGATCACGGTGAAGCTGACCGGCCTCAACCTCGACGCCACCGTGCTGAGCTACGCCCCCGGCGGCTTCGCCGAGATGAGCCTGATCGGCCTCGCGCTGGGCATCGAGATCGCCATGGTGGCCACCCACCATCTCTTCCGGCTGTTCCTGATCATCCTCACCGGCCCGCTGATCTTCCGGACCTTCCTCAGGCGCGCGCCTTAGAGATCGCTTCTTCTCCTCCCCTGTCATCAGGGGAGGTGGCCCGTCATACGGGTCGGAGGGGTCATGAGTCTCGCAGGGGGCCCATGACCCCATCGCCCTCGTAAGACGAGGGCACTTCCCCTTCGCGGACTCCGCGAAGGGGAAGAGAATGAAGGTGCCCTAAGCTCTCACCGTAATGCCGCCGTCGACCACCAGCAGGTGGCCGTTCACGTAGGCCGCCTCGTCCGAGGCCAGGAACAGCGCGGCATTGGCGGTGTCCCAGCCGGTGCCCATCTTGCCGGTCGGCGAGGCCTTGTCGCGGAGCGCAATCATCTTGTCGTAGGCCTGGTTGTGGTCCGTCTCGCCCTTGGCGTACTGCTCGGCCAGGAAATCGATCATCGGCGTGTGCATCAGGCCGGGCAGGATGGCGTTGCAGCGGATGCCCTTCTCCGCGTACTGCGAGGAGATGGCGAGCGTCAGCGAGTTCACCGCGCCCTTGCTCGCATTGTAGGCGAGGTAGGAGATACCCTTGGGGCTGCGGATCGAGGCGATCGAGCTCACGTTCACGATCGAGCCCTTGCCCTGCTTCTCCATCACCGGGATGACGTGCTTGGCCGTCAGGAAGAAGCTCTTCACGTTGACGTCGAACACGCGATGCCACTCGTCTTCGCTGAGCTCCACCGGCCCGCCCTGCGAGCCGATGCCGACATTGTTGTCGAGCACGTCGATCCGGCCCCATTTGGCCAGGCAGGCATCGACCATCGCCTTCACATCGGCATTGCGCGACGCGTCGGCCTCGAAGGCTAGGGCCGTGCCGCCCTCCTTCTCGATCAGGCCGACGGTTTCCTCGGCGGCGGCGCGCTTGCGGTCGACGCAGAACACCAGCGCGCCCTGGCGCGAGAAGGTGAGCGCCGTGCACTTGCCGTTGCCCCAACCCGGTCCGCTCGAGCCCGCGCCAACCACGATCGCCACCCTGTCCTTCAGCCTGCCGGTCATGCTTTCTTACTCCCACTTTTCTTGCGTAGATGATGCGTGAGCGCGAGGCCGATGCAGTGGCCGAGCGCGCGGACCGGCAGGCGATCCTTCGCCGCCAGCACGATGGCGCGGTTGCCCTCATAGGTGAACGTGTCGGGGTAAATGCTGCGGAAGGTGTCGACCAGGCCGCTCTGGCAATGGAAGTAGATCGCGTAGCCGTCGTCGCGGTTCTTCAGGCGATCGATGCGGACCGTGGTGCCGCTGCCGCTCTCGGCCGTGAGATAGCTTGGCTGGCCCCATTTCAGCGTCTCGGTGAGCCGGCCGACGCCCGCCGTTTTCGCTGCCGTGTCGAACACCAGCTCGCGCAGCGCCACGAGGCGGGCCCTGAGGCCGGGCGGATAGGCCTTGAACACCGCCGCCACCCTGGCGTCGTCGAACCGTTTCATGCCCGGACCCTAACACACGGCTGGCGGGCCGAGGCGAGCCATGGAATGCTCGCGGCACGAACCCAGGAATGAACCCAGGGAGGGTCACAGGGATGCTTCGACGCACGTTCACGGGCGCGCTGGCGGTGGGTGCCGCCGTTTCGATTCGACCGGCCACGGCTCCGGCGCAAGCCCAAGCCCCGGCCCAAGCGTGGCCGACCAAGCCGCTGCACATCGTCATCCCCTATCCGCCCGGCGGACCCTCCGATGTCTCGACGCGCATCGTCATGGAACGTGCCGGGCAGATCCTCGGCCAAAGCGTGTTGTTCGACAACAAGGCTGGCGCCTCGGGCATGATCGGCGCCGAATACGCGAAGAACCATCCGGTCGACGCCCATACCTTCCTCACCACCACCACGGCAATGGTGTGCATCACCCGTCACCTGCAGCCGATCCCGTTCGTGCCCGAAAAGGACTTCATCCCGGTCTCGCGCATGACGACCTCGTGGGGCGCCTTCGCCGTGCATCCCTCGGTACCGGCCAAGACGGTTGCGGAGTTCGTGGCCTACGCCAAGGCCAATCCCGGCAAGATCAACTTCGGCTCCGCCGGCCTTGCCACCATCACCCACCTGTTCGGCGAGATGCTCAATCTGGAGGCCGGCATCCAGATGGTGCACGTGCCCTATCGCGGCAGTGCGCCGGCGACCAACGCGCTGCTGGCGGACGAGGTCCAGGTCCAGTTCGACCAGACGACGCTGCCGCACATCAAGGCGGGCAAGCTGCGCGGCCTCGCCATGCTGGCCGAGGTGCGCCATCCGGACTTTCCCGACATTCCGACGCTGCGCGAGCAGGGCTACGGCAAGGACGGCGGCGATTCCTGGTTCGGCGTGCTCGCGCCGGCCGGCACGCCGCTGGCGGTCGTGGCCAGGCTCGACCAGGCGATCGCCACCGCGCTCCGCGCGCCCGATATCATGGCGAAGGTGCACAATGGCGGCATGCGCGTGACCTACCTCGGCCCGGCAGACTTCAACGCGCGCATCGCCCTGGAGACCGCGATGTTCGGCGACATCATCAAGCGGGGCAACATCAAGCTCACCTGACGTCGCGTGACGCGTCGAGTTCTCCGTCCGGCTGATTGAGGAAGATGACCACCGCGAGCAGGGTCATGTAGAAGCGGAACGCCGCCTCCTGGCCGTCCCAGTCCTTGGACTGCCACATCGCGAACCATTCACCGCCCACCACCATGAAGCCGGTGAACCACAGGAGGAACCCGAGGCCGGCGCCGACGATGGCATACTTCTTGGCGACATTGAATCTGACGGCGCTCGATCGCAAGTTGATCGCGAGCATGACCGTCGCGACCGCCAAGACGATTCCAATCGCGGCCTCGGTCAGGATGATCAGCCAGTACGCCAGCGTCCAGACCGACGGCTGGGGGATCGCCCGCCCCATCAGCGCGTTGCCGGGAAACGTCGCGTCCATGCTGAGGACATGGCGCACGAACTGGTAGTTCGAGTTGTAGTCGATGAGGTTGTTGAAGGTCACCAGTAGCGCGAACAGCGCCACTGAGGCAACCATGGCCGTCTTCACCAGGCGGGTCGTGAACATGCTGCCGATCTCCCCACTTGCTCGTCCAGTGCCGCGAAAGTATCACGGATCCATGCTTGCCCCTTTCTCGCTTTCACGCCGAGCAGGACGACACAACGGCCGGGTATGTCTAGTACGCCATTGACGCACATGCGCCATTGACGTATATTCCGAGTGATGACATCGCTATTGGCCGTCGTGGAGACTGAGCTCTACGTCTCTCAGGCAATAAAGCTGATGAACGAGGCGGAGAGAGCAGCCATCGTCGATGCAGTTGCCGCCGCGCCGTCGATGGGAGTTCTGATCAGGGGAACCAAGGGATCGCGCAAGATGCGTATCCCCCCGCAAGGTCGCGGCAAGCGCGGTGGCGGGCGGTTGATCTATTGGCTCCACTCGGAGGGATTTCCGGCCGTTCTGTTGATGTCTATGCAAAGAACGAGGCCTCTGATCTAACGAGCGAACAGCGCAAACGGCTGATCGCGGTGGCGGAGACGCTGATGGATGACTTTGGAGACTAGGGACAATGAAAGCGAAGAATTTCGATCTTCTCCTGAAGAGTTTGGGCCAGGCGCGTGCCTATGCCCAAGGTCGTCCGACGTCGGGTACGCGGGTCCATATGGTCAAACGCGTCGATGTCGCGACGATTCGCGGACGAACAAAGCTATCGCAGGAAGCCTTCGCCCTGCGTATCGGCGTTTCGGTCGGAACGTTGCGCAATTGGGAACAGGGTAGGCGCACGCCCGATGGCCCCGCCAAGGTACTGCTGGCGTTGCTGGAACGCGACCCCGGCATCGTCGAACGAACTCTGGCCAAGGCCGCCTAGCGCGTAGACCAGACGCGCGGCCACAGACAGGAGAGCAGCAGGGCTACCAGAAGGCCGCCGCCGGCCGTCACGAAGGCGAAGCGGTACCCTGCGAGGAAGCCCGCCATGTTCCAGATGCCCTCGGCACCGCGCGCATGCAGTGCCGTCAGCACGGAGGCGCCGGCCACGATGCCGATGGTGCGCGTGAGCAGCGACAGGCTGCCGGCGACGCCGCGATCGCGCGTCGGCAGGGTGGCGGTCACGATGTCGGTATAGGCCACCGTCAGCAGCCCCTGCCCGATCCCCTCCAGCACCAGCAGCGCCGCGACCACGAGAACCGGCGTCTGGAGATCGGTGAAGCCCAGGGGCAACAGGCCAAGGCCGACGCAGGCGACGCCCGCGAACACGGTCGGCCGCTGGCCGATGCGCTTCACCAGGAAGGCCGAGAGCGGCGCGCCCATGAGGCTTCCGGCGAACGCCATGGCGAGCACGATGCCGGTGCCCAGCGCCGTGAGCTTCAGCACGTTCACCAGATAGTAGGGCGTGAGCAGCAGGATCGAGAAGCCCGCAAGGTTGGCGAGCACGTTCAGGATGTTGGGAATGGTGAAGCGCGGGTCGGCGAACAGCGAGGGCCTGATGATCGGCTCGGCGACGCGGTTCGCGCGCCGCACGTAGGCGAGCAGCAGCCCGAGCGACACGGCGAACAGGGCCAGCGACCACAGGCCCGGAATCTCGCGGCGCTGCGAGAAGACCAGCGACAGCAGCAGCGAACTCATCGTGGCAGCGAGCAGCAACGCGCCCGGCGCATCGAACGGCCGCGCCTCGAGTTTGGGTGATGGCAGCAGGACCGAGAGCGCCAGCGCCGCGAGGGCGATCGGCACACGGACCCAATAGACCGCGGGCCAGCCCCACAGCTCGACCAGGACGCCACCCAGGAACGGACCGACTGCGGCCGCCAGCGCCATCGAACTGGCGAAGCCCGCCAGGGCCTTGGTCCGCTCGCTCTCGGGAAACAGCGAGGTAGCGAGCGCCGGCGTGCAGGCGAGCGCCAGCGCCGTGCCGATCCCCTGGACCGCGCGCGCCCACAGGAAGAGCGGCCAGTCGGGTGCGGCGGCGCAGGCCGCGCAGCCCACGGCGGAGATTGCGAGACCAATCTGGAAGACGAGGCGGTGGCCGAACAGGTCGCCGAGCTTACCGGCGACCAGCATCAGCGAGCCGTAGACCAGCACGTAGCAGATCACCAGCCACTGCACGTCGGCCAGCGCCAGCCTGAAATGGCCGGTGATCGCCGGCAGCGCCACGTTGACGGCGATATCGAGCGGCGCGAGCGAGGCGCCCAGCCCGACGATGACGAGGCCGAGCGCCGGCCTCGCCATCGGAGGGAGGTTCGTCAGAGGTGCTTGCCCAGGAAGGCCAGCATTCGCTCCCATGCTGCATTGGCCGACTTCACGTCGTAGGCCTCGCTGCGCTCGCTGGCGAAGGCGTGCAAGGCGTCATAGCGATGGATTTCGGGCTTCTGGCCGCCGGCGTTCATCGCCTTCTCGAACTCATTGACGAGAGCGGGCGTGCACCAGTCGTCCTTGTTGGCGAAGTGACCCTGGATCGGCACCTTGATCTTGGCCGGATCGGCGAGCTGGGCCGGCGGAACGCCATAGAACGGTACGCCGGCCGCGATGCCCGGGATGCGCGCGCAGGCAGCGATCGTGAGCGCGCCGCCCATGCAGAAGCCCATCACGGCCACCTTGCCACCCATACCGGCCAGATGCTTCACGGCACCGGCGATATCCTGGTCCGAGGCGCCGACGAAATCGAGGCCGCTCATCATGTGGTTGGCTTCGTCCGGCTTCTGCGTCACGCGGCCCTTGTAGAGGTCGGGCGCCAGCGCGTTGTAGCCGGCGCGCGCGAAGCGATCGGCGACGCCGCAGATCTGGTCGTTCAGCCCCCACCATTCCTGGATCACGACGATGCCCGGCTTGCCTTTGCCGGCTTCGGCGGCGTAGCCCTTGCAGGTGCTGCCATCCGGTCGCTTGAAATCGATCATGCTGCCCATGGTTTCCTCCTAAAGCTTCGCTCTGAGTTCCGTCTTGAGAATCTTGCCATAGTTGTTCTTCGGCAGGGCATCCAGAAATTTGTAATCCTTCGGCCGCTTGAAACGCGCGATGTTGTCAAGGCAGAGCTTGTCGAGCTCGGCGGGCTTCACGCTGGCACCTTGCCGGGGCACGATGAACGCCACCACTTCCTCGCCCCACTCCGGATGCGGCCGGCCGACCACCGAGCATTCGGCGACGGCGGGATGGAGGTTCAGCACGTCCTCGATCTCGCGCGGATAGATGTTGGAGCCGCCCGAGATGATCATGTCCTTGGAGCGGTCTTTCAGCGTCAGGAAACCTTCCTCGTCGAAGGCGCCGACGTCGCCGGTCCACAGCCAGCCGTTGCGCAACGAGCGCGCCGTGGCTTCGGGATTCTTCCAGTAGCCCGACATCACCGTATCGCCCTTGCAGATGATCTCACCCACTTCTCCTGTGGGCAGCGGACGGCCGTCCTCGTCGACGACGCGGACCTCCATGCAGGTGTCGGCGATGCCGGCCGAGGCAAGCCTTGCCTCCCAGCGCGGATGATCGCGCTCGGCATGGAACTCGCGACTGAGATGGGTGATCGTCATCGGGCTCTCGCCCTGGCCGTAGAGCTGCGTCAGCACGTTGCCGAGCAGGTCCATGGCGCGCTTGAGGTCGCTCACGTACATCGGCGCGCCGCCGTAGCTGATCAGCCGGAGCGCTCCGGGCTGCAGCTCGGCAGCGCTACCGTGCTCGACCAGGCGCTTCACCATGGTGGGGGCCAGGAAGATGCTGCAGTCGGGCCAGCGGTTCATCAGCTCGACCGTCTCCGGCACCTCGTACTTGCCGCTCTCCGGGAAGACCTGCACGGCGCCGCGCGCCAGCAGCGGGAAGTTCCACAGGCCCGAGCCGTGGCTGATCGGGGCGGCATGCACGATCGAGCCGCCGGGCCGTGGGCGATCGACGTCGGCATAGTAGTTGAGCGTCATCGCCAGCAGGTTGCGGTGCGTGAGCGTGGCGCCCTTGGGCCGGCCGGTGGTGCCCGAAGTATAGAACAGCCAGGCCGGATCGGTGGGCTCGGCGTCGGCTATGGGGCTGGGATCGCCCACCGCCATGAAGGTGTAGGCACGCGTCGTGGTGTCGACGATCTCCTTCAGCGCAGGCGCCTCGCGCGCAGCCTCGGCGATGGTGCCGGCAAGATCGGGGGTGACGAAGCAGAGCCTCGCGCCGGAATTCTCCAGGATGAAGGCGAACTCCTTGGCGTGCAGCTTGGCGTTCATCGGCACCGCACAGAGGCCCGCGTGCCAGATGGCATACATGATCTCGATCGCCTCGACGCAGTTGGTCATGGCGAAGGCCACGCGGTCGCCCGGCTGCAGGCCGAAGCGGACGCGCAGGTGCGTGCTCATGACGGCGACCTTGCGCCACAGGTCGCGGTAGCTGAGATGCGGCGAGGTCCCGCGCGCCAGGGCGGGCAGGTCGCGGAATTCCTGGGACGAGCCCAGCAGCAGATGAGAAATGTTCATGGCTGCACAACTATTGCAGGCGTGGCACCATCCTTGCAATGTGCGGCTCATGCAGGATTTCGATTTCGCCATCATTGGCGCCGGCATCGCCGGGGTTTCCGCCGCCTACCACCTGGCGCCGCAACTCACTTCAGGGGCCCGGGTGATCATCCTCGAGCGCGAGCATGTGCCGGCCTATCACACCACCGGCCGCTCGGCGGCGCTGCACTCGGAGACCTACGGCAACGCCTCGATCCGCGCCATTACCGTGGCGTCGGGCCGTTTCTACCGCCAGCCGCCCGCGGGCTTCACCGACCATCCGCTGCTCACCCCGCGCGGCGCGCTGATTGCCGGCCGTGCCGAGCAGGAAGCCGAGCTCAAGAAGGCGGCGGCCGAGTATGCCTGCCTGGTGCCGAGCGTGCGCTGGCTCGACCCTGAAGAAACGCTGCGCCTGCAGCCGCTGCTGAAGCCCGAGGCGGCGGCGGGCGGGGCGATCTTCGAGCCCGAGGCCGACGACATGGACGTGGCCGCCATCCACAGCGGGTTCCTGAAGGGCGCGCGCGCGGCCGGCGGCCTGCTGCGCCTCAATGCCGAAGTGGTGGCGCTCGACCGCAAGGACGGGCGCTGGACGATCCGGTTGCGCGACGGCGAAACGATCGCGGCCGCCAACATCATCAACGCCTCGGGCGCCTGGGCCGACGTGATCGGCGAGCTGGCCGGCTGCGCGCCGGTCGGCCTGGTCCCGAAGCGGCGCACTGCCTTCACGTTCGATTCTCCCCAAGGCCTCGATCTCACGCACCTGCCGATGGTGATCGACTTCGACGAGAGCTTCTACTTCAAGCCCGAGGTCGGGCAGTTCCTGGGCTCGCTGGCCGACGAGACACCTTCGCCGCCCTGCGACGCGCAGCCCGAGGAGATCGACGTCGCCACCGCCGTCGAGCGCATCGAGACCGCGAGCACGCTCACCATCCGCCGCATCAAGAACAAATGGGCCGGGCTCCGGAGCTTCGTCGCCGACAAGAATCTCGTGGCGGGATACGACTCCAAGGTGGAAGGCTTCTTCTGGCTGGCGGGCCAGGGTGGTTACGGCATCCAGACTGCGGCGGCGGCCGGACGACTGGCCACCGAGCTGGCATTGGGCAACGGGCTACCCGCAGAGGTTGCCGATCTTGGCGTCAGCGAAGCTGCCCTATCGCCCGCCCGCTTCACATAGCGGTGATCGAACGATCACAGAACATCGCCAAGCCCTGACTTCCCGGTGAGGATGGCGGGGAGCATCATTTTGACGCGGAGACGCCCACGCCCTCCGCGGTGGATTTCAACAAGGGAGCGAGACATGACCAGGAAGACCCTCATCGCCACGGCGACCGCCATCTTCGCCGTCGGCGCCTTCGCCACCTCCGCCAGCGCCCAGACGACCGTGAAGTGCGGCGGCGCCAATTCTTGCAAGGGCACCAGCGCCTGCAAGAGCGGCTCGTCGGCCTGCAAGGGCATGAATGCGTGCAAGGGCCAGGGTTGGACCGACGCCGCGAACGCCGGCGAGTGCACGACCAAGGGCGGCAAGGTTCTCTAGCTTCTCGGCTCCCCCCGGGAGGCTCGGGCGTCGCGGGAAACCGCGGCGCCCTTTTTGTTTGGCCAACTCACCAAACTGTGAGGGAACAGCTTTGATCGGTGATTTGCTTGCCGACGTATCAAAAATGCAGGGTCGTCCTGCCGCGTCGGCACCTGTGCCGATATGAGGCCTACACTGGGAGAAATAACCATGACCAAGCGTACCATCTTCGCCACCGCCGCCGCCGTCTTCGCCGTTGGTGCCTTCGCCCCCGCGGCCTTTGCCCAGGTCCAGTGCGCCGGCGCCAACGCCTGCAAGGGCCAGAGCGCCTGCAAGTCCGCCAAGTCCTCGTGCAAGGGCATGAATGCCTGCAAGGGCCAGGGCTTCGTCAACACGGGCTCGTCGTTCGAGTGCACCGCCATCAAGTCGAAGTAGTCGACGTCGAGTTATTGCTGGAACGGCAGGCGGGCGTCCGGGGAAATTGCGGACGCCCGCAACTTTTGTGGAGTAAAGTCGACAGCATGTGTGCCGCCGCCATCGACTTCGGCCTGGGCCTTCGGCCCGAGCATTACGAGGAGATCGCCGCCAGCCCCGGCCAGGTGAGCTGGTTCGAGGCGTTGTCGGAAAACTACATGGTCCCCGGCGGCAGCCCGCTGCACTGGCTCGACCTGATCCGCCGCGACTATCCGGTGGCGCTGCACGGCGTGTCGATGTCCATAGGCTCGGTCGATCCTCTCGATCTCGACTATCTCGACGGCCTGAAGACGCTCGCCGATCGCGTGCAACCGCTGTGGATATCCGACCATCTCTGCTTCACCGGCCTGCGCGGCGTCAACATGCACGACCTGCTGCCGCTGCCCTATACCGAGGAGGCGCTTGACCATGTGGCCGAGCGCGTGAAGCGCGTGCAGGACCATCTCGGCCGCCGTCTCGTGCTCGAGAACGTGTCGAGCTACGTCACCTACGCCGCCTCCGAACTCAGCGAATGGGATTTCATCGCCGAGCTCGCCCGCCGCGCCGACTGCGAGATCCTGCTCGACATCAACAATGTCTATGTCAGCGCCTTCAACCACGAGTTCGATGCAAGCGAATTCCTGCGCGCCATGCCGCGCGAGCGGGTGCGGCAGTTTCATCTCGCCGGCCACACCCACAAGGGCAGCCACATTATAGACACCCACGACCATCCCGTGGTGCCCGACGTCTGGGCGCTCTATGCCGAGGCGGTAAGGCTCTTCCCCGGCGTGCCGACCATGATCGAGCGCGATGCCGAGATTCCGCCCTATGAGGAACTGCTGGCCGAACTCGATGTCGCACGCGGCATCGCCGCGAATATCGGCAGCGAGGCCGCGGCATGACCACGAATGTGGGCTCCCTGGGCGACCTGCAACGTGCCTTCCAGGATTACCTGCTCGTCACGAACGATGCCTTACAGTCCGCGGTGCGCGACACGAGGAAGGCCGACCGGGTCACGCTGCTCGACGTTTACCGCGACGGCTATGCGCTGCGCCTGATCGAGGTGCTGACCAACGATTATCCCGGCCTGATGGCGATGGCGGGGCCGGCGGATTTCGACCATGTGGCGCGCGCCTATATCGCGGCCCATCCCTCGCGCCATCCCTCGGTGCGCTGGTTCGGCGCAGGACTGGCGGATTTCATGGCCAAGACCGCGCCCTACGACAAGGCGCCGGCCGCCGTCGAGATGGCGCGCTTCGAATGGGCGTTGGGCGAAGCCTTCGACTCGGCCGACGTGACGCCCATCGCCGCCGATGTGTTGCTGGGACTGCCACCTGAAGCCTGGGAGACGCTCGCTTTCGCGGCCCTGTCGTCGCTGCACCGCTGCACCTTCGCCTTCGAAGTGGCCCAGGCCTGGCAGCGCCGCGACGAGGTCGAGCCCGGCAATCTCGAAGTCAGCCGCTCGGACGAGCCGGTGACCTGGGCGATCTGGCGGCCCGAGCGCATGACCAGCTTCCGCTCGCTCGAGCCCGACGAAGCCGCGATGCTCGACGCGCTTGTCGCGGGGCGTTGCTTTCCCGAACTCTGCGAGACGGTGGCTAGCTTCACCGGCGACGATCAGGCTCCCGCCCGCGCCGCCTGGCTGCTCCGCACCTGGGTCGAAGGCGGCATGATCGCGTCGTTCGAACACTGATGCTTTCATTTGGCGTTGGCCGCCCGTAAGGTCCCGTGCGGCGCGCCCGCTTGATGGAACTGGTAGACATACAGGGCTTAAAACCCTGAGGCCGCGAGGCCGTGCTGGTTCGAGTCCAGCAGCGGGCACCAGCGACGAACCGGCTACGGTCCCCGGCTTATGGCCCGGTCGTCGATATCCCGTTCGTGCCGAGACGCGCCACGACGCGAAAAGTGCCGTCGCCGCCGGGCTTCACGATGGCGCCCTGCCCTTCGGGCAATTCGACGGTCGCCGCATCGCGCATGGTGGGCGCGTGGCCGACCAGCAGCAGATTGCCACCTGTCGGCGGGTGCCGGCCCAGCATCTCCTTGAGAGTTGCATTGGCCGCCGCCACCTGCTCCGGCGTCTGACTTACATGATAGAACAGGTCGGGATTGATCGCAGGCGCGCGACCGAAGGCGATCTCGGCGGTCTGCCGCGTCCGGCAAAACGGACTGGCCTCGACGGCGGCGACCGCAATCCCTTGCTGGCGCAGGACGGCACCGAGCGCCGCCGCCTGCGCGCGGCCCGCGGCGCTGAGATTGCGCTGCCAGGAACAGTCCGCGAGGTCGCGAACAACCGGCTCGGGCGTCGTCTCGGTCTCGGCATGGCGCAGATAGATGACGTAGCCACCCTGCCGCAGATCGGCCAGGAGTGCCGCATTGGGATCCGACGCGGGAGCGCGCGCCGCCGGCACGGCAACGACACCCGCCAGAAGGACAACAAACAGAAAGCCAGCCGCGAAGCGCATGGGATTTTGTAGCAGATCGCAATCCAGCCTTTGCAACACGACTGCTCGCGATCCGATGACAATCCCGTGCGGGGCCGGCTTACCGAGCGACGCTACCCGCCTTAGGATGACGGCCATGACTCGGCACTTCCTCCTGCTGTTGCCCGTGGCGCTCGCGTTTGCCGCTCTGCCGGTCGCCACACCCTCGTTCGCCCAGGCGCCTTCGCCGGAGAGCTGGATCCAGGACGGCAAGACCGGTTGCAAGGTCCGTAACCCGGCGCCCCAGCCCCGGGAGTCGATCACCTGGTCGGGCGCCTGCCCGAACGGCATCGCCGAGGGCAACGGCGTCCTGCAGTGGTTCGACGACGGCCGTCCGACCGACCGTTACGAGGGCGAGTTGCGCGACGGCTGGGAGAATGGCCGGGGCGTCGCCACCAGCACCCTGATCGCCGATCGCTACGAGGGCGACTGGAGCGACGGCTGGCGCCATGGCCAGGGCATCTACAGTTTCGCCAACGGCGACCGCTACGAGGGCGACTGGTTCGAGGGCCTGCGGACCGGCCGGGGGACGATGGTGTGGGCGGACGGTGCCCGCTACGAGGGCGAGTGGCTGGACAGCAAGCCCAACGGCCAGGGCATCTATGTCGATGCCGCCGACGCCAACTTCTCGGGGAACTGGTCCCACGGCTGCTTTCGCGACGGCGGCCGCAAGCTCGCCGTCATCGCGACGGCGCGGGACTGCGGCTTCGAATAGGTCCGTAGCCTAGCCTCTGTAGTGGCACGACACCCAGTGGCCCGGCCGGCTCTCGCGCAACTCGGGCACGCGGGTCGCGCAATCGGGCTTGGCGATCGGGCAGCGGGTGTGGAAATGGCAGCCCGACGGCGGGTTGATCGGGTTGGGCACGTCGCCCTGCAGCATGATGCGCTGGCGCTTCACCGTCGGGTCGGGAATCGGCACCGCGGACAGGAGCGCCTCGGAATAGGGATGCAGCGGCGTATCGTAGAGGTCGCGCGCCGGCGCGATCTCGACCACGCGGCCGAGATACATCACGGCAATGCGCGTCGAGATGTGCTCGACCACGCTGAGGTCGTGGGCAATGAACAGGTAGGGGAGGCCGAACTGCTCCTGCAGGTCTTCGAGCAGATTGATCACCTGCGCCTGGATCGAGACGTCGAGCGCGGAGACCGGCTCATCGCAGACGATCAGCTTGGGCTCGACGGCGAGCGCACGCGCGATACCGATCCGCTGGCGCTGACCGCCGGAGAATTCGTGCGGGAAGCGGCGCATGTGGTCAGGCTGGAGGCCCACGGTCTCGAGGAGTTGGACCACC
>ENA-ORBV01008207-ORBV01008207.1-microbial-mat-metagenome-genome-assembly--contig:-NODE-8207-length-17645-cov-18.029941_pt1 | contig 17645 bp, 17 predicted proteins | sample MGYA00237777_ERZ505514 | MGnify/ENA primary metagenome ERZ505514 (study PRJEB26160, sample SAMN06269048) | microbial mat metagenome | isolation source: Oligotrophic lake microbial mat | place...
ACCCGATATTAAACTTGTGTTCGCTAAAAAATTAGCCAATAAACTTCATTCTGATCAAGGTATTTTGGACGCTTTAGTCCGAAGACACCTTAAAAGAAAAGTTGATTTAGATCGATTTTCTAAAGTGCCAAAGTAGAACTACGATGCCTCCTTCAATAAGAATAGCATCTATTGAATGATATTCAGGGTTTACAATATTAAAAGTGCTATTGTAAATTTGAGTGCTACTATTTAAAGTAAAACCAGTCAAATGTATTCCGTATATAGTAGAAGTTGAGGAAGATAATGAAATATTCTGTTCAAAAAGGCAATTATTTATTTTTACAACATAAGTCTCTGGAATATTAACAGCTTTTGTATCAAAATTATAAAAAGAACAGCTTTCTAAGTCTAATGAACCCTTTTTGTATATAAATAGCATTTGTCGCAATATTTTCAAATTTCAATGACCGTCCAATAATAGAAACAGGACTACTGCTTGATGTAGCATAAATACCATATTGTAAACCATTGAAGATTACATAAGGATTAGCCAAAGTCCCTACGGATAAACTATAATTAGCCAGTTTTATGCCAGCAAAAGAAGTGCCTCCGCCATTAAGTGCCGAATTACAAGTAAAGTTGACATTATTGCTAATTGAACCAGAGCCAGAGGAAACAAAATCCATTCCAACATAATTCCGATCAAACGTCGTATTTTGTATGGTATAATATCCACTTTGGCTCATAGTAATTGCAGCATCTGCATCTTCAATTCTGGTATTATTTTTTGTAGTAATAATAGCGGCATACTCAAGTGTAATGCCTTTCCACCGTTGACTACAAGCGAATAATTTGGTATTATCTAAAGTCAATGTTTTGTAATTTGCCTTTACTGTAATTTTTATACCTGGTGCGATCTTTATCACATTGTTCAGAAAAGTAAAATTATTATCAATTTCAAAGTCTCCAGAAATATAGATGTTGTAATTAGCAGAACTTCCTCCTAAATCAGAAGATTTAAGATAGGCAGTGCCTGCTCCAACTGTTCGGTAAAAACAAACACCTCCATAATCCTGACAGAGTGTACCAGCTTTCGCATCGTTCCAATGTAAAGTAGCAAAAAGGGCTGCTATGACAAGCAGCATGGGTTGTAACTTTTTCATGTTTTAAAAGTTTTTATTAAAAAATCGGTTAATGAATAAAATACTTTACCGCTTCTGATGAGGTCGTTTCACCAAAAGAATAACCCTGACTTTGCCCTGTTCTCCCTTACTGCTGTGTTTGATTAAGCTATTTTAAAAAAAGCCGATAGCACTGCCACTTGAAATGTAGTGCAGCAAGTGTGTGTTTGTAATATTTTTGGTAAAAATCGAAGGAGTCTTTCCAAAATGAAAAGAAAAAAATCGTGTGAGAAGTGTTGTTTGATACAAAGGTAAGCAAATATTAAATTGTTATCACAACTTTAACATTTTTGGTGATGTTGTATTTCAAAAACGTAATTAGCCCTTTGTATTCAGTTTGTTATGAATTATTATGTGTTTGATAAGAAGTTTTTGTTAAGTTTTTAATTCAAGTCACCGCATATCCCGTAAAAGGGCGCATTTGCGGGAAGTGGAATGCTAAGACAATATTGGACAAGCTAAAAAAACTTATCTTGTAGCCTCATTCAATAAAAATCATACAAGCCATAGCGTTCAGAACTATTATTCAGAATGGCATAGTATTCTAATTTTTTAAAAAGCAATTCCATGAACAAACCCATCCGTATAGAAGATTTTAGTGCGTCTTTGTTTTGGGAGGTAGATAAGACTACGTTGGATTTTGAAAAGCACCGCGAACCTTGATACATACAACCTTATCGGGATTGCATGGAGGGGCGTTTTTATTTTATTGATTTTCAATTACTTGTTGAACAGCTTCAATCGAAATATCTAAAAGTTCTGATATCTCTTCTACCGATTTGCCTTTGGCGATTAGTTTCAAAATCGTACTTATTTCTTTTTTCTCTTCGCCTTTTTGTTCTGCCCTATCCAATCTTGCTCGTTCATCTTCCTCTCGCATAAAGGCATATTCGTACGCGTCTAATTCTTCCTGCGTCCAAGTTTGGACATTTGCTTCTTCGTATGCCGACTTCAAACCTTCGTCATCTATGTTTTCAGGTATGACTTCAAGATTTTCGGCATTTTTAATGAAGTAAACCCACTTCTCAGTCAAAGTTTTGAGTTCGTGAAGTTCCAATTTGAATTTTGGCAATTCTATAAAGGTGAACTCTATATCTTTTATAGTTTGTTCTCCCGTCTCGATGTCTCGGACTTGGCTGCGGCTTATACACTTTTTATTTTCGGTATGCTCGAAGTCAAGTATGCCGATAAAAATCACGGGGCGTAGTTGTCTGTAAAAATCTGCCCGTTTGATTTGGTCAGCATAACTTTTAGAGGAATAATAAAGCACCCGTTTCTCGAAGCCGTCAATATCACCCACTTGCATTTCCACGATGTAGGTTCGACCTGCTTGGTCGGTTGCCTTCACGTCAATAATGGTCACTTTGCCACCTTTGAGTTTGGGCAGTTGATACGGGTTGAGTATGTTTACCTGCGTGATGCGCTGGTCACCGTGAAAGTCGAGCACAGCGTTGAGGAAAGAAATGAGCGTTTCTTTTCGGTTTTCGTTACCAAAAATCTTGCGAAAGGCTATATCGTTTTTTACATCTACAAATTTCATAATTTTAAGGAGTTCTTTACACAAAGATAGGATAAGTAATTAACCATTTATAATTGACCATTGACCGGTTTCTAAAATACTGATAACGAATTACTTATTGAAATTCTAAAGGGATGTCATCACTTCAAGTGATGACATCCATTGCACACAAAAGTGCTAAAATACAGCGAAGTTCGGCTCCCCGAAAAAATGCATCAGCGTCAAATGTAGGGTGCCCTTTACGTTTAACTGGATGAGTTTTCGTACTTTTGTTACAAATTGTTTGCAGAATGGCAAAAAAACTGGTTCGGTTCGATTGGGCTATGAAGCAGTTGCTTCGCAATAAAGCCAATTTCGACATCTTGGAGGGATTTCTGTCCGAGTTGCTCCACGAGGATTTCAAAATAAAACAAATCCTTGAAAGTGAAGGAAATAAAGAAACCGAGGACGATAAGTTCAATCGAGTGGATATTCTCGTGGAAAATCGGAAAGGCGAGTTGGTCATCGTCGAAATCCAGAATACCCGGGAAGCCGACTACTTTCAGCGGATGCTTTACGGCACGGCGAAGGTCATCGTGGAGCACATTTCCGAAGGGCAGCCGTATTCTCAGGTCAAAAAAGTGTACTCCGTCAACATTGTATATTTTGACCTCGGTCAAGGGGATGACTATGTTTACCACGGCGCGACCACGTTTGTCGGCATTCACAGCAACCATGAACTGGAACTATCTGAAAAACAAAAAGAACTGTTCAAAAAAACGGCAGTATCCGACTTGTACCCTGAATACTATGTGATAAAAACAAACAGGTTCAACGAGGTCGCCAAGGACACGCTGGACGAGTGGATATACTTTCTGAAAACAGCGGAAATCAAAGACGAATTCACCGCAAAGGGCTTAAAGTCTGCGAGTCAAAAATTGGACATTCTGAAATTAAACCCTGCTGACCGAAAGGCTTATGACCAATATATGGAGGCGCAACGGAGCGACGCCAGTTTTGTGGAAACGGTGAACCTCGAAATATCAAGCGCAATATCAAGCGCAATCTGGGAAGTAGCTGAAAATGCCGTAAGAGTAGGTTTGCCTTTTGATGTTGTTGCTGAGATAACCGGGCTTTCGGCTGAAAAAATACAAGAAATTGCCGATGCCAGGAAGGATAAATAAAAATCGCCTCGCTGGCGCTGGTTTGCAACCAGTGCATTATATATTACTACTCACGCCACTGCAAAATCAGCTATAAAAGGTCGGATATCGGGAGCTTTAAAGCCGAGTACAATGGAGCTGGCGGGGATACCGCGCTGTATAAGTTCTTGTGCAATATCAAGGTCGGTGCCGTCGTGCTGTATCCACACTTTGCCGTCGGGTTTCACATCAATGTGTACAAAAGGCAGATAGGTGCGGCGTTGCTCCTGCCATCCAAGGTCGAGTAGAATGTAATGTCCCTGCTGTTCATCTACAATGATCTGGGTTTCCGAAAACGCATCGGTAGGCACCATACTGCCAATTTCTTGCACGTATTGATGAACAATCTTTTTACAAGCGTTTGCTATTTCCATTTTGTAATGGTTGACGTTTTTTCGTTGAAAACAAGGATTCTAAGTGCATACATTTCAGCAATTTCTACAAAAAAAGGATCATCAAAGAAGTTTTGATAAAATGCGATAGTCCAACCGTCGTTTATCAAAGCGTTTTTGGCTGCTTCGTGAAATTTGTCTTTCGCCTTTAATCTTTTTTGTCAAATCTTGCATGACTGTATTTTAAGTGTAGCTTTTGTGTACAAGGGATGACATCACTTCAAGTGATGTCATCCTTGTCTTCTCACTTAAACCCATCCACTTCCCGATACGCTTTAATCAAATTCATTTCCCCTTCTTTACCAGCCGTAAAATTGCCGTGCTCCATGCCGAGTACGCCTTTGTAGCCTTTTTTATCCAGCCACGCAAAGATGGTTTTGTAATTGATTTCGCCGGTAGTGGGTTCTTTTCTGCCGGGATTGTCGCCAATTTGCACGTATGCGATTTCATCCCAAGTCATTTCCATGTGCGGAATCAAATGCCCTTCGTTGCGCTGCATGTGGTAAATGTCGTAGAGGATTTTGCAAGAAGGACTATTCACTGCTTTACAAATCATGTAAGTCTGGTCGGAGTGGCGGAGGAACAAATCGGGCGTGTCGCTCAAGGGTTCGAGTACCATCACCAAGCCGTGTGGCTCTAAGATTTCCGCGCCGCGTCGCAGTGCGTCAATGACGTTAGCGGTTTGAATCCCCATCGGTAGATTACGCTCGAAAAAGCCCGGCACGACGGTCATCCACTTGGCATTCACGCGCTTGGCAGCTTCTACGGAGGTTTTGCAGGTTTTTACAAAAGTGTCTTTGAACTCTTGTTTGCCCGTGGTGAGCGAGGTTTTCCAGTTATCGCCGCCTTCGATGACGAATACGCCCATCGTCATGCCGAGTTTAGCGAGTTTGTCGCCGATTTTGGTTTGCATTTCGACTGTTCTACCGAGCAAGCCATTGTCTTCCAACCCTTTAAAGCCATTATCTGCCATGAATTGGAGTTGGTCGAGCGGGTCTTTACCGGCGTGGTTTTCAAACATCCCGAAATGGGGCGCGTAATTGAGGTTGAATGGTTTGGCGGCAGCGTTGGTGTGAGCGAAAGCGGGTGCGCCTGCAACAGTGAGTGTGCCGCCTACGAGGGCGGTATTTGTTATAAAATGTCTTCGGTTCATTGTTGAATAAGATTTTAGGTGGAAATTAACCACAGAGTTTACAAAGTTTCACAGAGAAAAATAGACTCTGTGTAACTCCGTGTACTCTGTGGTTTAAAAACATTACTTCATTGCGAATAACTTCGTCTTGCCCGGCACGGCTATCTCATAATGTCCATCGCCATCTGGCAGGGTAGGCGGCAGGGTATTCCAGTTCAGGTTTTCAAATTCCATTTTTCTGGAATCCGGCACTAAGCTGTACGGTTTATTCATCAAGTCATCCCATTTCACTTCTTGTCCCGTGTAAGTAGCCGTGCGCCCCATGATGGAAGTCATCGTACTTTTCGCGCCATTTTCGGCATCGCTAAATTTGTATTCGCCGTTGGCAATCGCTGCAAATAACACATCATGTTCGGTTTGGTAGGGATTCGGTTCGGTCTTTACATTTACTTGCAAGGCGACTTTATTACCTTTATACAATTTACCAGCACCGAAGTGGATTTTACCTTTCGTTCCATGTATCACCTCATCTACCCGACTGAAAGTGCCGGGCTGGTGGCGACACTGACTGTTCATAATAGCGCCGTTGGTATATTCAAATTCTACATAATGGTGGTCGAAAATCTCGCCAAACTCTTTGCCGGTGCGCACTTCCCGTCCGCCCATGCCTTGCGCTTTCACAGGATAACCGTCCATCGCCCAGTTCATTACATCTATGTTGTGAATATGCTGCTCAGTAATATGGTCGCCGCACAACCAATTGAAATAGTACCAGTTACGCATTTGGTATTCCATCTCGGTCTGACCTGGCTGGCGTTTGTTGACCCATACGCCGTCGTTATTCCAATACACCTGGCTGCTGATGACATCGCCAATTTTACCAGATTTTAAGGCTTTCATTAACTCTATGTAAGAGTTTTGATAGCGTCTTTGTAAACCGACGACGACGTTCAGTTTTTTTTGCTTTGCAATTTGGGCAGCGTCTAACACGCGCTTGATACCTGCTGGGTCCACCGCAACGGGTTTTTCCATGAAAACGTGCTTGCCTTGCTTCACACACTCTTCAAAATGCTGCGGACGGAAGCCTGGAGGCGTAGTGAGAATGACAACATCTGCCAGCGCGATGGCTTTTTTGTACCCATCGAAGCCAACAAATTTGTTCTCTTCGCTTACCTTAATGCGGTCCTTCGGAGTCGCACCTTTTGTGCCAGACCAGTCTTGATAATCATTGCTGGTGATATCGGTGTAGCATTTGTCCAAACGGTCTTTGAAGGCATCTGCCATCGCCACTAAATGCACATTTTGCTTCACGCTGAGGGCTTGCACGACTGCGCCTGTGCCTCGACCGCCGCAGCCGATGACAGCCACTTTAATCACGTCGTTTCCGGCTGGAAAATAGTTGTGTGCTTGGCTAAACGTGGGCAGCACCATCGCGCCGCCGACTAAAATGCCGCCGGTTTTTAAGAAGTCGCGTCTATCTGGTTTGTTAGATTTCATAATGAATTATTTTAGGATGGTTTATTAATCAAAGTATGGTACACTGATTTTTTATGAAAATTATGATGTTTTTTATGATAAAAATCTTAACAAATCATAGTCGTCATAAAAATCAGTGTCCTATTTTACAGTTAAATATTTATCAAAAAAAGCATTTACTTCTTCTTTACTGGGTTGTTTAGCAGGTTTTACAATTCTAAATCCTACAAACGGTGCGTCGGTATTCCACCATTTGGAGCGCGGAATTTGTGGGTCACGGCGATTCCACACAGGGTCTTGTTTCACTCTGGCGGCTGGGCGCAATGCTTCTGGTTTGTCTTGATAAGAGCCGCCTCGAACGGTGTGCAAAGCGCGAATATTACTTGGTTCTATTAATGGATTGGCAGTATTGTTACCAATTTTTGTGAAATAATCATCGGTGTATTCATCCATCGTCCATTCTGCTACGTTACCAAGCATATCATACAAACCCCAGGCATTCGGCTTTAATTGACCTATCTTTTGATATTTATCGTCACTATTATTACTAAACCAAGCATATTCTTTTAAAATAGTATTTTTTTTGCCAAATGGATACATTTCATTACTACCGGCGCGAGCCGCATACTCCCATTCGGCTTCGGTTGGCAAGCGATAGAACACGCCCGTTTTTTCGTACAACCATTTGCAATAGGTCAACGCCGCGTAAGGCGACATACTGTTGGCGGGAAAGCCGCCTTGCTTGCCCATGCCTTGTGTAAAATCAATGTAGGGCGGACTGGGGCGGGAAATCGCGTCGAGCTTGGGTTCTGGCTCGGAATTGGGGTCTTGATATAAAATATATTGCTCGTACGAAATTTCGTAAGTGCTGATGGAAAAAGAATCGAGGCTTACTTTTTTGGGTGGACCTTCGTTGGTGTTTCGTCCTTTTTCATTAGTGGGGCTGCCCATGAGCAAACTACCAGCGGGAATGCCGGTCATAGAAATAGTAACAGTCGTACCCGGAATCGCTTGTTCAATCGTTTTTTGGGCGTAGATAGTGATTGAAAAAGTAAGAAAACAAATAGAAAACGTCAATAATCGTCTAAACATACTACACTTCTTTTGGCGGTCAAGGTATGGAAATTGCTTGAAAATCGCCGACTTTTTCGGTTTTAATTTTGCCCTTGTGCCAGTAGGTAATCAATAATTTGGATTGGTCAGCAGGATTTGTTACGCCCTTATTTCTTTTGTTTATAAATTTTTTTGCTTTGCGAATGGACAGAATACTACACGCTTTCGTCATCCAATCAGCAGTCGTGCCGTCCTTTGTGATGACCGTGACGTTGCGTTGGTGCGTCAAACCGATGCCGGTTTTGGGATTCACAATATGCGAATATCGTTTGCCATTTAGTGCTACAAATTGATACAAACTGCCGGAAGTAGCGATGGCGCAATTGGCAAGTTCAAAATAGTAGGGGAGTGGTTCATCGGGATTATTGGGTTTGTTTACTGCAATTTTCCAGCCATTACTTCCTTTCGGAGCATCTCCCAATATTAAATCGCCACTCGAATCAATCAAAACAGCATTTATTCCTCGCTTTTTCAAACTATCCAAACCACACTGCGCCGCGTACCCTTGCGCGATGCCGCCAAAATCTAACTGCACATTTTTCCGATTCAAACGAACTTGATTACCCTTGATTTCAATATCTTTTCCGAGTTCAAAACCTACGGTTTGTAAGGCTTCTGACAATGCTTTTTTATCTGGAAAAACTTTTTCTTTTCTCGCCTTACGCCACAATTGCACCACTTTGCCAATGCTGGGGTCAAACGTGCCTTTTGATTGCTGATAGCCTATTTGTGATAATTGTAACATTTGTAATAAATATGGAGAGACGATTGTCCATTCGCCCGAACCAGCTTTTGCGCACAATAAATTTAATTCACTATCCGGTAAATAATCGCTTAATATTTGATTCAAAGTATCATAGATTTCAAAAACGAGTTGGGCTGCTTGCGCTGCGATGGTGGAGTCTTGGTCGGCAATGGTAATTTGAACAGTGGAACCCCATTTAGGGGCTTGGAAGGTGTGTTTTTGGGCGTGGAGGTTTTGAGAAAAAAAGAAAAAAGAAAAAAGAATTAAATTTTTCATTACACAAAATATGCTTTACTATTTCATTTTATCCGCAATGGCTTTTACATCTTCAACAGTCAATTTCGTAGCTTCTGCCACTTGTTCAAAAGGCATTCCCATATTTAGTAAGCGTATTGCAACCTCTTTTAAGGATTCTTCTAAGGCATCTCTTATTTTTTTAGTTACTTTACCTCTCTCGTCCTGCTCGCGCATAGAGGCGTAGTCATAGGCTTCTATCTCGGCTTTCGTCCAATTGTATTTATCTGCATCTTTATAAGCTGCTCTTAATCCTTCATCATCCACATTTTCAGGAATCACTTCCAGGTTTTCGGCTTCTTTAATAAAATAAATCCATTTATCCGTTATTTCAACTAAATCGTTTAAAGGCTTATTAAATTTTGGCAATTCAATAAAATAAAAATCCATATCTTCTATAATACGCTCGCCATTCTCTACATCACAAACAGCATGGTGTGACAAATATTTATTTCCTTGTGTAAAATTAAAATCAAAAATACCAATGAAAATGACCGGCTTTAATTCTGTATAATCTTCTCCACGTTCTATTTGCTGCGCATAATCTTTGCTGGCATAGTAGAGCAATCGTTTGTCCAAACCATCGGGTTCGGAAACCTGCATTTCAATAATATACGTTTTGCCTCTTTCGTCTTTAGCTTTTACATCAATAATAGATGCTTTTAAATTTTTAATAATTGGTAATTGATAAGGATTGAGGATTTCTACATCCGCAATGCGGGCATCATCCTTCAGTTTCATCACCGCATTGAGGAAGGAAAGGAGGATAATTTTCTTATTTTCATTTCCAAAAATTTTCCGAAAAGCAACATCATTTTTTATATCTACGAATTTCATTCGCACTATTTTTCTACAAAAATACGAAAGTAGCTGGAGGAGATGCAAATATTAAGCGTCTTTACCAACTGTAGTTGAGAGGTTTTGGAGCGTTTGCGCAACGGCAAAAATTTCCCGTCCATATTTCATGATTTCCTGCACAACTGGATTGGATACTTCAAATTCACTTTCCCGAAAAGGATGTGGTTCAATGCTATTGTCAATATTGCGTCTTAATCGCTTTAATCCCTCTGGCATTACATTCCTTTTTAGTTGATGGGTTACAATAAGTGTGGCACATTTTGGAAATGCGCCACACTATACCTTCACGCTCCTTTCGTCACTTTCATCGCATTTGGGTCCCAATTAATAATTTTCTTTTCAAAATAACTGTCATTACAAGCCAGGGTAGGCGCACACGCACGGAAGGCAACAATCGGGTCTTCGATGACTTGCTTGTTCATGCGTACGCCATCTAAGAAATTAGCCCAATGCACTTGATTCGGATTGTGTCCAGCAGGTGGAACGTATTCAATCGGGTCTTTTTTAGGGCGCTGCTTATCGGCTTCAGAATAAGTGGCGTTGTATTTTGCCAAAATTTCTTTTTGCATGGCTTCCGGATAGCTGCTGAGCGAGTCCCAGCCGCCAATACCGGGCGCTTTGGACATAATGCTGTTGCGAATTTTGAGGGAACTCCAGCCGTAATCCAACACGCCTTCGTCGCCAAAAAAACGAATCAAACTATCTTCGCCGCCGCCACTCGCAAAATTGACCCGCAGCGTCATTTGAAACTCAGGATGGTTCGCAGTTTCAGGATAATTCAGAACGGCGACCATCATATCCGGCACGTTTCTACCATCCTTCCAGCGAGTGAGTTCGCCTGAAGCGAAAATTTTATTTGGACCCGTTGAGCCGATAATCGAGTGAATGCTTGTGAGCAAATGCACAAACAAATCGCCCGCCACGCCCGTGCCGAATTCTTTATAATTGCGCCACCAGAAAAACTTTTTGGCATCATACGCTTGCTTCGGCATTCCAGCGATGTAGCGATCCCAATCCACTGTTTGCGGCGAGCCGTCGGTGGGCATCGTGTACTGCCAAGCACCGAGTGCGCTTTGTCGGTCGTAGGTTGCCTCGATACAATTCAACTTTCCAATCGCACCGGCTTTGAATAATTCCTGTGCTTTTTGCGTGTGCAAACTGCTGATATTCTGACTGCCTACTTGCATCACTTTTTTGGTCTGTTGCCAAGTTTTAATCAGCGGTAAACCTTCTTTTATTTGATGCACCATCGGTTTTTCGCAATAGACGTGCTTGCCTTTTTCCATCGCATCCATCGCAATGCGCGCGTGCCAGTGGTCGGAGGTAGCGACAATAACCGCATCAATATCGTCTCTTTCCAACAGCTCTCGGTAGTCGCGCGTGACCCGCAAATCTTTGCCGTGTAGTTCTTTCATTCTATCCAATCTGCCTGTATACAAATCACAAGCGGCAGCCAATTCCGCGCCAGGAATGCTCAGGGCGTGTCCTAAATTTTGATGCCCCATGATGCCCGTGCCGATGACCGCCAGCCGGATTTTATCATTAGCACTGATGCGTTTTTCTTCTGATAAAATATGCCGTTCGTACTCTTCCTGAGCGGCTAAAGTATTGAGCGAACCCAGCGGCACGAGTGCAGCGGCGCTACCAAGTTGGCGTAGGAATTTTCGACGAGAAGCGTATGGTTTGTTCATTTTTAAAAATGGTTAGTTAGTTTACAAAAGCAAGTGTTATTCAACTTGTAGGATAAAAATAGGATTTTTATTTAAACAATGGCAATCTGTATGGAAAAAATGTTGCGTGCAGTTGGTACACTGATTATTATGGTAATTATGATTTTAAAGCGTTTTAATTAATCTTAAACTATTTCTTTATCATGAATCATAACTATCAGTGTCCTATCTATTTTTTAAATTCAATAATATGCTCCGATTTATATTCACTTTTTTCCGGCTTGATATTTTTTACAAAAAGCCGAGCGCGTTGCCCTAATCGCAGACAAGTGTATTTATTTTGAATATCATTTTCTGTATTCATTGGTTGTAATGAAGGATACCAAAGGAAATAACCCGGCTTATCCAATACTAATTTTGGCTTCGTCCAGTCTTGCGAATGTAATGCTTCGCCTAAATCTTTATTTTTGTTAAAGGAAATATGAATACTGCTACCTGCCCAAGAAGGTCCCACAACTTTGCCCATCAACATCACCCAACAATTCAGATGCGTATTCCAACTCACAGAAGGACCCCAGTGAAAACCGCCCGTCGGGGAAGAAGCCGGACCGCCGCCCGCCGCTCTTGGAATTTGCAAGGAAGCAATCGGCGCGCCAACGCCGTCGTGCGGCGCGTTGAAACCCTTGCCATCCCAGCGTTTAGCTTTGCCAACCGGATTATCCAAATCCTCCAAACGAATGTGCGCTACGCTGATGCACTGTCCGGACCACTCTTTTTCAGGGTCATAACTTTTCTCTCCATATACACCTGGATAACCATATTCGCCATAAAACAGATATAAATAATCACCAATTGCAACCGCCGACGGATCGCCCACACCACCCGGAAAAGTATTCGACGTATTATGTGGCTTGAGAATCAGGCGCGGCTGAAGGTCTTCAATAAAAATGCCTTTATTTTCCCAGCTTCTGCCGCCGTCTATGGATTTCATAATGCCAATGCGACAAACCGCTCCGGGAGAAGTCGGTCCTTGCAAGCCCTGAGGCCACTTTTCATTGATGTAACCCTCGCCAGTCGTCGAGTCATAGGGTAGGGTAGAAGGATAATTTTCATTGTGATACACGGCGTATAAAGTCTTGCCAGTATTGTCTTTTGGACTCTGATAGACCGTTTCAAACCATACCGCGCCATGCAAACCCTCCGTACCCGGCGGCACGTTTTTAGGCATCTGCGGTTCAGTGAAGGCATCGGGTTTACTCAAGAAAGCTTCGTCGGCATTTTTTCCATCTGCAAATTTCAGGTCGCGGGCATTGCCCCAAAGCGGATCTTCGCCGTACTTGCCCGGAAAAATCCGAAACGTGTCGCCCACCCAAGCTTCCGCCATATTACAATCTACAAAAGAGTTAAAATAAAAAGTATCGGCTGGGAGGAGGGAGAATTGGGGGTTGAAATCAGTGGTTTCGGGTGGTTTTTGGTCGTTGCACGAAATATGGAAGATAGTAGCAAATGTCAACAAAATAAGACTAAAAACGGTAAAGGTGTTGGTTCGGTTCATGTTTAGTTAGTCGCTCGGTTAGTAAAATTATGTTTCGGCTAAAAATAGGTTTTTTGGAGGAATTATGGAGAAAAAGTTACCCTACTGTTAATTACACTTGTGTTACCAGGTAATAGTATAAGAGGGTATGGGAATGCACTCATTTAATACAGTGTAAATTAGTGAGCAGTTTAAAGTTGGTTTCACCTGCGGCAAGCCTCAAGAAACACAAAGCCTATAAAACTATTAGCGCTGTATTTTTTACTTAACATAATATAAATTATGGGCAAAAAAAATAATAATCTACAATCCCCGCATCCATAGACATTTATAATTGCCCGCCCAATAAAAATGACTTGTCAAAATAAATTTAGCCATGCTGAGCTGATATTTTCAATCTATCGCCTCTTCATCAAACTCCAAATTTGGAGTCTTCCCTTTTTTGTAAAAAATACATCCACCAAACAAGTTTGGCACTGCAAATTTCCTCAACTTTGCTCCCCTGCTTCCGATATGCAGTATTTTTAAGGATATAATAATTATGTTAAGTAGAAAACAATGGGTGAACAATTGACCGAGAAACATTTTGAAACCATTGCCATCCGCACACAAATGGCGCAAACGGCACAACAGGAACACAGTTCCCCGCTCTATCTCACGTCCAGCTTTACGTTTGACGATGCCGAGCAAGCCCGCGCCCTATTTGCGGATGAGGAGCCCGGCAATATTTATTCCCGCTTTTCCAATCCTAATACCGACGAATTCGTTGAGAAACTTTGTTTGTTAGAAGGTACAGAAGACGGTGTAGCGACAGCAACCGGCATGGCTGCTATGTTTCTGAGTATTGCAGCTTTTATGCACAGTGGCGACCATGTGGTGGCTTGTCGCTCCTTGTTTGGCTCTACCCATCAGATTCTTACACAACTGCTTCCACGTTGGGGCATTACGCATACGTATGTGGACGCGGACAAGCCCGAACAATTTGAGCAAGCCATCCAGCCAAACACTAAAATGATTTTTATAGAAACGCCCTCTAATCCAGCAATAGATATTTTAGATATTACATGGTTAGCACAATTAGCTGACAAATATAATATTCTACTAAATGTAGATAATTGTTTTGCAACGCCTTATTTACAAAACCCTGCAAAATTAGGTGCTCATATTGTAACACATTCCGCTACCAAATTTATTGACGGTCAAGGACGTGTGTTGGGTGGAGCCGTTTTAGGTCGAAAAGATTTGATAAAAGAAGTGCGATTCTTGGCGCGACACACAGGTCCTTCTCTCTCTCCTTTCAATGCTTGGATTTTATCTAAAAGTTTGGAAACCTTAGCATTACGCATGGAAAAACATTGCCAGAACGCATTGGAACTCGCACAATTTCTTGAAAAACAATCGGAAGTAGCTTATGTCAAATACCCTTCCCTCCCCTCTCACCCTCAGCATGAGTTAGCAAAAAAACAAATGAAGCTCGGTGGCGGACTCGTTTCGTTTGAATTAAAAGGTGGCATCGAAGCAGGTCAAAATTTTTTGAATAAAATGCAACTCATTTCTTTCTCTTCCAACCTTGGTGATACACGCACGATTGCCACGCATCCGACTTCTACTACGCATTCCAAATTAACGGAAGAAGAAAGGCTGCAAGTAGGAATCACGCCGGGTTTGATACGCGTGTCCGTTGGATTAGAACATATTGAAGATATTATAAAAGATGTAAGGCAAGCAATTTAAGTTATAATTAATCGCACCGTAAGAGGAGAATAATGAATCATTATAACTATTTACTACCTATCATTTATGACCGAGGAAATAAACCAATCATTACCAAAATATTATAACGCCATTGCCGAAGCGACCCAAATGGCTGGCTTCACAATGGCATCGGATATGCTGGCGTGTTCTTTGCTGCGCACGCTTGCTGCTTCCAAACCGGTGGGCAATTTTTTAGAACTTGGCACTGGCACAGGTCTCTCCACGGCTTGGATACTTGATGGCATGGACGCGCATTCCTCCTTGGTGTCCATTGATAATGCCCCTATATTTTTAGAAATTGCGCAACGATTTTTTAGCGATGATACACGGCTACAATTGGTTTGTACGGATGGTGGTGAATGGATTAATCAAAATAAATTATTGAAATTTGACTATATTTTTGCAGATACTTGGCATGGCAAATATTTGCTTTTAGACGAGACTTTATCCATGCTAAATAAAGGTGGATTTTATATTATAGACGATATGCTACCACAACCCAACTGGCCCGATGGGCATCATGAAAAAGCAAGAAAATTGGTTGAAGATTTAGAAGCAAGAAAAGATTTGATGCTGACAAAGCAAATTTGGGCGACGGGTATGCTAATTGCTGTTAAAGTATAGGACACTGATTTTGTGATTATTACATAGTAATGTGGCACATTTCTAAAATGTACTGCACTTATCCGTATCCAATTCTCAACGGTTTTGTCATCTTGCAATAGATGTTGATGTAAACTCTTTTTGAATATGAAATGCACCACTACCCTACTCCTGTTCCTCTTATTTGCCACTTCCATTTTTGCTCAAAAAAAAGCGAGTAAACAAGAATGGATACCGCTTTTCAATGGTAAAAATTTGAAAGGATGGGATATTAAAATCGCTGGTCAGCCGATCAACGATAATTATAAAAATACCTTTCGGGTAAAAAAGGGCGTGTTGCAAGTCAGTTATGATAAATACGAAAAATTTGATGATAAATACGGTCATTTATATTACAAGACACCTTATTCTTATTACATTCTTGAATTTGAATACCGCTTCACCGGCGAGCAAATCAAAGGCGGCGCAGAATGGAATGTGCGCAATAGCGGCATCATGTTACACTCGCAATCTGCCCAAAGTTTATCTATGAATCAAGGATTTCCCATCTCCTTGGAAATGCAATTATTAGGCGGCTTGGGAATCGGTCCACGCCACACCGGCAATCTCTGCACGCCTGGCACGCAAGTATTTATAGATAATCAATTAAACGATAACCATTGTATTGACTCCAATTCTAAAACCTACGACGGCGACCAATGGGTACGCGCACGCGCCATCGTGCTGGGCGACTCGGTCGTGCATCACCTCATCAATGGCGACACGGTCTTGACTTACCAAAAACCACGTATCGGTGGGAATTTCGTAAACGAAACCTATGACTGGGTTGCGGGCGGTTTTGATGCCACTGCCGCTGCAGCTTGGACGAAAAAAGACGGCACTCCCCTCTCCACAGGTTACATCGCCCTCCAAGCTGAAAGCCATCCGATTGAATTTCGAAAGATAGAATTACTTAACCTACAAGGCTGCATGGATCCAAAAGCGGTGAATTATAAATCGTATTGTGTGCAAGCGGACAATGAGAAGTGTGTGTATAGGAAGTGAAGTAGATTACAAACGGCTACAAACGACATTAAACGGTTATTTAACGACTAATGATATTCTTTTTTGCAATTTTGTTTTAAAATAGATGCCTACGAAAAATACGAATACTGCCGAGTTAAGAAACACTAACCTGCCAATGCAAATTACGTTTTCCTTACATCCTTCGGATAAGCGCAAAGTATGTATCCATCTTCCTTTTGCTTTGCTACCTGCTTATTTACCCATTGTAAAAAATATGCACGGACGGCGCTGGAATGCGGAGCAAAAAGTGTGGGAAGTGCCGCTCACCAAAGTGACCGTGCGTTTTGTGGAAAAATACTTGCCGGATATTGCACATTGGACTTTTCAACCCGCCGATGATATACCAGAACGATTAGAAACCCCCTTGCCATTTACACCAATAAATACACCTCCCGTGCTGGCTCAATATGAAGCTGCGGTGACTGCTTTAGAGCAAACGCTGCTACTAAAACGCTACAGTTGGCGCACCATCAAGAGTTATAAAAATTGTTTCCGACAATTTATCCGCCATTATGATACCATAAAACCCAGCCAAATTAGCCGCAAACAAATTGATGCTTATGTTTTGGCACTTATCAAGGAACGCAACATCAGTGAATCACACCAGAATCAAATTTTGAGTGCCATCAAAATGTTTTATAGCACAGTCATTCACCAAGAAGACAAAGTGCAAGACTTGTTTCGACCCAAAAAATCGCATAAATTACCATCCGTACTGACCGAACAGGAAGTAACTTACGTACTAAGGGCAGTGGATAACCTCAAACACCGTTGTATTCTGATGTTGGTTTACTCGGCAGGTTTGCGCCTGGGCGAAGTCATCAATCTGCGCTTGGTGGAGCTACAACCCGAACAAAATCGCTTATTTGTGCGGGGTGGAAAAGGTAAAAAAGACCGCTGTACCTTGCTTTCAGAGAAAGTGTGGGAACAGTTGAAACCGTACCTGGAGATTTACAAACCCATTGACTGGTTATTTGAAGGGCAAACCGGCGGGCAGTATAGTGAGCGAAGTGTACAAAAGATTTTTACCCAAGCTAAATTAAAAGCCTGCATCAACCCGGATGCTACCGTCCATACCTTACGCCATTCTTTTGCTACCCATCTACTGGAAAAAGGGGTTGATCTTCGGTATATCCAAGAACTGC
>ENA-ORBV01008208-ORBV01008208.1-microbial-mat-metagenome-genome-assembly--contig:-NODE-8208-length-17642-cov-4.247082_pt1 | contig 17642 bp, 10 predicted proteins | sample MGYA00237777_ERZ505514 | MGnify/ENA primary metagenome ERZ505514 (study PRJEB26160, sample SAMN06269048) | microbial mat metagenome | isolation source: Oligotrophic lake microbial mat | place...
GGCGGGGACGAGCACGCCGCGGCATTCCGCCAGGATTGCCGCGTCGGCAGCGGCCAGTCGGCCGATGCCGTCCGTCAGCCAGTGGTAGTAGTTCCAGTGGCCGCCGCCGAGCAGGCTGAGCCATGTGCCTTCGAGCGGAACGGGCGGGGCCGCAGTGAACAGCGTGACACCCTGTGCCTCCTCGACGAACCATTGCCGGCCCGCTTCGCAATGGACCAGTGTATCGCCCACCAGCCCGCCATCGGCGACAACGATCCCGCCATCGCCGAACAGGGCCACGTCCTCGAAAACGCAGGTCCAGGGGGTGACGGTGGTGTAGTCGGCAACGTCCCAGCGCTGGCCGCGCGGGTGCTCGTCCAGGGCCATCCGCGCGAGCATGTGGTGGCCGGTCGGGGGTTGCGGCAGAGCGATGCGCCGCGACGTGCCGGTGGGAATGCTGCGGACATGGCGCGAGCGGGCATCGAACATGCCGGACAGGGAAAGGCGCGGGAACGGGCCGTGCGCCAGGGCATGGGTGCCTGGGGTCACCCTTGCATCAGCCCGCGCCGCGCGCGCGGAAGAACGCCATGCCGCGCAGGGTCATCACCACCTCGGCGTGCTGATGGTGCGCCGTGGCGACCTCGATGGCGGCCGCGATCACCTCACGCAGGCTTTGCTGCTGCTCGGCGACCTGCCGGCCTACGCCACCCGCGCCCAGCTGCAGTACCGCATCGGCAATATCGCTCTGCGTCAGCAGGACGGAGCCACGGCGCTGGCCTGCCTGCAGTCGGCGTTGGCTGCGAACCCTGACGAGAAGCTACGACCGCGCATCCTGGTCGATTTGGGCAACGCGCAGGTGATGCTCGGCCAGGAGGATCTCGCAATCGGCCTGTTCGAACAGGCCGCGAAAGTCGCTGAAAAACAGGGCGATATGCGCGCTACCCAAATCATCCGGCGGGGCGCGGGCGGACTGAAGAAGTCATCCTAGATAACGCAATCGATCGACACGGAAGACCGGCGTGGACATTCAGTCGCATCGCGAAGATCGCTCACCTGGCTGGTGAATTCGCCCTCCAGCGCAATGCCTTGCATCCTGCCGTCCTCTGCTCCTCTAAGTCAGTCTACTTGGTAACCACCGCTGCTCGCGGTCCGTCCTGCCCGATCACTGATCACACCCAACTGTCGATTTCCATCCAGCAGCCATGCTCGGCCGAGCGCCGACAGGCGTCGAGATAGGCTTGGATCTGCGCCCCTCGCACGAGATCCGGCTGATCATGGCGTCCATGGCGCACGGCATCGACGAAGCGCTGCCAGCCGCTGGGAGCCGGCGCCGGACGCTCGGTCTGCCAGCTCTTGCTGGCGACATCGTGGTGATGGACCTGATCGTAGCTGTTGTCGAGATCGAAGACCAGGGCGCCGCGGGTGCCGTGGACATCGACCTTGATCGTATTGGCCCGGCCGGACGCCCAGCGGCTGACCTGCAGAACGCCCATGCCACCCGCGGCGAACTCGACCGAGATCACTGCGGTATCGTCGGCGTCTAATGCCTTGCCCTGCCAGCGGCTCAGCGGCTCACCATTTTTGCCTATCTTGGGGAAATTGCCGAAGACGCAGTGGACCCGGCGGATATCACCGGTGATGCCGGTCACTAGATCGAGCAGATGGCAGCCGAGGTCGGCCAGTACGCCTCCACCTGTGGCCCGACGGAGTCGCCACAGCGCACCTGGCGAGGGCTCGTGTGTCTCGCACAGCCAGCCCTGGACGTATTGGGCGCTGACGTGGCGCAATTCACCGATGCGGCCCTGGGCGAACATCCACGCTGCGTGGTGCATGGCAGCGGCACAACGGTAGCTGAAGTTGACCATGCCGACAACACCGCGCTCCTGCGCTTCCTTGGCCGCACGGGCGACCTCGCGGGCCTCGGCCAAAGTACTGGTCAGCGGCTTCTCGCACAACACATGGCGGTTGCAGCGCAAGGCGCGCAGCACATAGGCGGCGTGCGAGGTATCGGGCGTGACGATCGCCACCACATCGCTGCGTTCAATCAGGTCCTGGGCATCCTTGGCGACATGCGGGATGCGGAAACGCTCGGCAAAGGCTTTCGCCGAGGACGCCTCGATGTCGAGGCAGGCCGATAGACGGCAACCCGTCTGCTTGAGAAAGTTCTCGGCGTGAGCGCCAGCCATGCCGCCGGTACCAATGATCCCGACCCGCAGTTCGCCCCGCGCGGGCGGCACGGCGCGCATGCGCGAGGACGACGAGACGACGACTGGTGGCGGTTCTGGGGACTCTGCGATCGCACGCGTGACCACCGTCTGCGGCCGAGCGTCCAAGTCTGCCGTTGGAAGTCGCCCCTTCGGCCTAGCGCTCGCAGGGGCATCGTCGTGATAGGACCCGTTGCCGTTGGCCATCGCGGGCGCTCTCCTGTGGAAGCGCTTTCATAGATTAACCGACGGCATACCATCCGCAATCGGACTTGGATGCCGGATTCCGTAGGCCACATGCCTCTCCGTACCCAGACCCGTCAGCGGTCAGAAGGCGAATCCGACCGTCAGATTGATCGCCCAGCGCTGCCTGGCGCCAAGGGTATCGTCGGGATTGAACGCACTGTCGAGACGGATCGGGCCGACCGGAGTGCGATAGCGCAGACCAGCGCCGATGCCTTGGCCCCACGCGGCGGACAGACTCCAGGGATCGGGATCGACAGTTCCGATGTCGTAGAAGGTGGCCACTTCGAACTCACGCCAATCCGCCAGGAGCCGCCAACGCAGCTCGGCGTTGAAGACCGCATTGGTCAAGCCGCCCAATGGCTCGCGGTTGTCGGCGCGCGGACCGAGGTCGTCCTGGGTGAACGAACGCACTGTGTCCGAACCGCCCATGAAGAGACGTTCGCCGATCGGCAGCTCGGTGACCACGCCCGGTTGTCGAGTGGTGGAGGCGCCACGGATCGCACCTACCAGCCACGGAGCCGGAGACCACGCACCGCTCCATTCACCAGAGAGTTCCACGTAGTCGACGGTCGCGCCCAGCGGCGGCGCACTCCAGCCCACTCCGATCCTGCTGAACGTCCCAGCATCCGGATCGATCACGCGTGGACGGCGGGAATCCCGACGCAGCTCAGCCCGGATCGTGCTGGTCGTATAGGAGGAGTCGGCACTGCTGCCGTCCTGGACCGCTTGGACGTTGTAGTCCGTCGAACGAGCGAAGCGATAACCCAGGCGATTTTCCCACGAGACCGTATCGAACCCAGGCTTGTAACGATGGGAGATGGAAACGCCGGTCGAGGCCTCCTGGTGCGCGAACGACGGTTCCTGCCGTTCGAGGTAGTTGATGTCGATGTTCGCCCGACGGCCAGCCCCGAGCAGATAGGGATCCATCAACGCGACCGCTGCCTCCCAACCGACTGTGCTCGCCTTGACGCCAGCGGTCAGACGCTGGCCACGTCCACGGAAATGCTCGTCGACATAGGCAACGCCACCGCGGAAACGTTCGTATGAGCCATAACCCACTGAGAAGTCGACATGCTGGGTCGGCACCTCGCGCAAAGTCACCTCGACATCATCATTCACCACGCCGGCCGCATCAACCGGACCGGACTTCGGCTGGATCTTGATCTGGCGGTACACGCCGGTGCTGAGCAAGGCGGTGGCTGATTCGTCGAGGCTGCCTTGCGACAGCGGGCCGCCCGGCTTGAGACCAGCAAGGCGCGTCTCGATGAATGCCGGCGCACTGCGTACGCCGCCGTCCGTCGTCAGCGACCTGATCATGTGCAGCGGGCCAGGCCTGAGGGTGTAGAGCAGGAGTACTTCGCCCGGCGCCGAGCCGTCACGCTGGCGGATCTCGACCTGCGCCTCGCGATGTCCGAGATCCAGCAGCCGGCCGCGCAGCCGCGCGGCTGTGTCAGTGGCGGTGTAGGGCAGGCAGACCATTCCGGATTGCTCGAGCAGGGGCGTCAGCACGGGCTCCAAGAGAGTCCAGCGCCCGGCAGGATCGCTGTCGGGAGCAAGTTCGATCCGTGATTCAACAATCCTGTAGAGAGCACCTGCCTGCACCGCTAGCGTGAGATCGACGCGGCTACGATTTGTCTGCCAGTGCTCGACCGGAGAATCGACCTTGGCCCGCAAGTAGCCCGACCCACGTAGAAGGCGCGCGATCCGGGCCCGCACTGTGGCCTTGGTCGCACTGGTGTAGGCAGAACCAGCGATCGCGGTGGCCGCCAGTTGTTCAGCGGGCAGTCCCAAGTCACCGGTACAACTGATCGTGCCCAGGACGACCCGGGGACCGCCCACGATGACGAAGGTCGGCGGTGAGCCCGGCTGGGGCGTGACGGTGGCGGTGGGGAATCCCTCGCGGTCCAGGCGTGCACGCATGGCGTCAGCGGCGTCGATCAGATCGGTCTGCTGTCCTGATGGAGCGGCATAGGCCGCCAGCGGCCGCCGCGCTGCCGCCAGCAAGGTCCGACTCGTCAAGTCGTACTCGCCTTCAATCCTGGCGGCACGGCTGCAGCCGGCCGCACCAACCAGCAGGGCCAGGAGGGCCCAGTGCCACAGGTGCGAGCGCGTCATGGCTCCTCGCCGCCCCAGTACAGTCGCAGCAGGATCCCGGCGTTGTACTCGTCATATCGGTCACGTTGGCCATACAGCAGCACGTTCGGCCGTGTCCCTGGCGTGGTGAGCTCAAATTCGCTATCGATGGTGTCGTTACCCAGGGCGCTGGTCTCGCGACCCCACGCGATGGTCAGGCGATCCGTGACCGATGGTCCAGCATCCGGATCCGGGTCACCTTCGAATTTCCGCCATGCTTCCTGGCCCAACCACGTGCCGACCATGCCGATGGCGGCCTGCTGGCTCTGATCGCGTGGCAGACTGCCGGTGGTCAACAGCATGTAGGCATCTTGCTCGTCAAGTCCGGTACCGGTGACACGGACGACCGGATCTGATAGCGGACCACTAACCAGCAACTGGACATCGTACTGCCGAACCTTGGCCGACGCATTGACCGCCACCCGGGGTTGGAACGGCTCCCCAGCCGGGAACAGCAGCTCGCCGTGACCGACCTTCAGAGTGCTGAATGGCAGCGTCACCAGCCCGTCGCGCACGGACACCCGGCCCTGTGGCTCTGGCGCCGCTCCGGTCCCACCCAGATGCAGATCTACGTCGCAGTTGCCCCGTCCCCACCGGTTGACCACCCGAACGCCGCTGGTCGGGTCACCTTTATGCACTGGCATGGATTTCAGCTGGAGGTCGAAACGCACCTGAGAAAGCGGCAGATCGGGCATCTCAAAGAGCAGTAAACGGCCGTCGCCGGGCCCTGCCGTCGTACCTGTCAGATGGAGTTCGGGGGTGATCAGTGCGCTGCGCACCAGCACGGTGCCAGCGAGCAGTGGATGCGCCGGCGTGCCTCCAAGCTGCAGGTCCAGGTCGGCCCGGACGCGGACATCCGGCCGCTGAATCAGTAGGAGATTGTGGCCCTGGCAGCGCAGATCGAATTGCGGTTCGCCGGCAAGCTGGACCTGACCAGTGATCGACAGTGGCGCCCCGCCGAGCTCTCCATAAAGCTGATCCAGACGTAGCAGGCCTGGCAGGATCGACACCCGAGCCTGGCCGGCAGTAAGCGTCGGAACATCCGACGAGATTTTGACTTCCAGCCCATCGACCGCCAGCTGGCCATCCCAGGCAGGTTTCGATACCGTTCCCGCAAGGTGCATTTGGCCCGATACCACACCCCGCAGATGACGCATGGCGGACAAGCTGGGCAATCCCTGCAGCTGCAGTCCTGAGAGTTGCGCCTCGCCGACCAGATCGCCGGATGAACTGCACGTGGCCGCTACGCTGACCGTGCCGCCGGACATTGAGATTGGACGGGGCAGCAGTCGCAGCACGTCGGCTGGCGAACGGGCTGGTGTCGGAAGCGCCTCCCCGAGCACGAGTCGGATGTCATTCCAGGCGACCTCACAGGCCTCGATGGTCAGGTCTCCGGACGCGCACCTGAGGTTCAGCTGCAGCGGCTTGCACGCCGCACCAGCAATGACCACATCCGTGCCACTGACCGCGACCGTCACGTCACCGTGGATCCAATCCTGCGGATACAGCGGCAACGCGCCCTGCACATGGGCCTGCAGCTGACCCCGCAGTGGTGGCGCGTCTGGCAGCAACTGACGGACCCGGGCCAGATCCACAGTGATATCCGCGGTGAGGCTGGAACATCGCCAGGGATCGGCCTGTACGCTCGCCGTGGCCTGGATCGACACGCCACCGCCAGTCACCTGCAGCGAGCGTAGTTCCCACCCGCCTGCAGCCTCTTCCAGCACCGCGTCGACCGGCAGTTTGCCAGCGACAGCCGGGAGGGCCGCAATCTCGGCCAGGTCGACCCCCTGCAGCTCCAGGCGCGTGCCACCTGCCGAGGCCCGCACGTGCCAACGACCTCCGGCAAGTCGACCATTCGCGATGACCTGCTGGACGGTCTCGCCCAGGGTGAGTTCGAGCTGATCGCAGAATACCTGCGAGGGCAGACCGGGAATGGTAAGCGTCACCGGCTTATCCAGGCGCACGGTGTCCGGGGCAGTGCGCCGCACCACGATTTCTGGCAGTACCAGCGTGCGACCGGCCACCTCGATGCGCGCAGCCGAGACCGTCAGCAGATCATCAGCGTAGTGGATGCGGATCCCGCTGATGCGCGTCTCGGAAGCCCCGCTGCGCACCGTCACTCTCCCATCGATCTGCAGCCCTGGCAGGGTGGATGGCAGTCGGGCGAGCACGGCCGGCCAAACCACCGCTTTGGCATTGATTGGTTCCGTGCTAATCGTGACGTCAGCGTGCAAGCCACTGAGGCCGATCTGTCGTAGAGCCCGGAGGTCACCCTTCAGCAGGGCCAAATGATAGGACGCGGCCAAACGATCCAGGCTCAGATGCCATGCCGGCACCGATCCAGGCCCGCTAAGCTGAAGATCGGCCACCTGCGCGTCGTGTAGCCAACCGCCTGAGGCCGATCCGATGGTGACCGGTCCGCCGGTCGCCTTCGCCAGCTTAACAGCAGCAAGGTGGGCCACCAACGGTCCTAGCAGGGGTCCACGCAACCACCACACCCCAAGCACCCCAAGCAACACCGTGGCCACGATCAGTATGAGGACCCGCCAGGTGCATTTCCGTCGCTTCCTGGGCTGAACGGGACCCTGCGGCATTCTGCGGGGATGATGGAGGATCATCGCGCGACGCCATCACCATGGGGTGGGGAACAGACCCTGGTTGAAGATGCGAGCGACCCTCCACCCTGCCCGCCATGACCATCGCAGCGGGGCCGGATTCCAAGACGTCGGCGACTTCCGGACGACGCAGCGCAAGTCCACCTCGCGAGCCAGCCCGGATCTGGCCGCGTATCGGCCCGACGCTCCTTAATACCGCCCTCGGTCAGGCCGATCCGGCCAGCCTGGTGCGGGCCCAGCGAGCGGTGTGCGAGCCAGGCTCGCCGCTGGGTACGTGGCAGCCAACCGCTGCCGAAGCCTCGGCGCTCAAGCGCGCCAATGGTGCGGTCAGCCGGCTGGTCGCCCGCGGTTCACGCGCTGATGCGCAATCGTGGGACGAACTCAGCGAGGCCTTCCGGCAGGAGCCGGATGATCGCTGGCAGGCGTTGCGCTTGGCAGCCTTGGCCTGGTTGTCCGAACGTGGTCTGAAACCCGGTAGCCGCGCAGGCCTTGCTCCAGCACCGTCAATAGCCCAGGCCGCCAGCGCAGCGGTCAGCCTACCCGGCTTGGCCGACGATGCCTGGGCCCGCATCGTGCCGCGCCTGATCGAGTCTGCCCGTGAGCGCCGCACCACCGAAGCGCTGCGTGGCATCTGTGACCATTACCAGCGCCAAGGCTGGGACCCAGCGGCGCTGGCCAGCTGGATTCCCTCGTCAGCCGATCTCGACCGGCTGCTGGCGGCCGAGACCCTGCGTAAACACATCTTCTCGTCACCACCGGGGCATCAGGCCCTGCTGGCTGGGGAATTCACCACTCAGATCGAGCAAATATCGATGCATGCGCCGCTGCTACTGGCGATGGCGCGGACGTATCTACAAGCGCACAGCGTCGGCACCCAACCGCGAGGACGCGCTGGCGGAGCATCCGGCGGTGGATCCAGCGGTAGCGGCGGAGGTTCCGGTGGTGGGCGCGGTGGACGTCGGGGTGGGCGCGGACGCCGCCGCTCGGGCGGTGATCAGACCACGATGGCGCCGTCATCCCCGATCGAACGTGCCAACTTCGTCCTGACCAGCGACACCATCGCCATCTTCATCGACGAGGTCGAACTGGGCACCGCACACGGCGCCATCGCCGGCATCGTCTGGAACGGCAGCGAGGCCGACCATCGCGTGCTGAGCCACATCGGCACTCATCGACGCTCGCCGGAACCGCTCCGAGAACTGCTTGGCTGCGCCAAGGCTTTCCCCTTCCTGGTGCCGGTACGCGGTGCGGCTGGTGCGCCGGCCCGCTATCTGCCCATGGTCCGCACTGCGCTGCAGCTGCTACTCGGCTGGCTTCTGCCGCTGCCGCAACGGCCGACCCGCGTGCTGGTCTTCCTGGAGCGCTACGGCGAGTACGATCCTGGTGACGACCTGACCCCCTATTTCGCTGGCGCGCTTGACGAATCCCGGGTCGACTTTCCCGAACGCTTCGCGCCGTGGCGCCTTGCTCAGGTCGGCTGGGAAGGCAAGAGCTTCGGCTACATCCCGTGGGGCGATCTGGTCGGCTACTGGTACCTGGCGCGAGTAGTCCGCGGCGAGCGATTCGGCGGACACGACTGCACCAAGCTGCCTGGTTACATGCCGGTGGACGGCGACGGCTACCGCCGCATCCGCGCCGCCAGCCGCATCGCCGGGACTCCGGCGGTCGAGGAACTACTCGACGTGGCGCGCGATCTCGCCGGCACCGAACTCGGCCGCCTGGTGCTGCGCTCGGCCGCCAGCGCGGTAGCCGGTAGCGCGACGCTGCAGGAACGTCTGCTCGATGAATTGGAGCGCCGCCGGCGCGACGGCGATCCGCGCCAGCTGCGACCGCAGGAGGCGGCGGTGCGCAGCCTGATCGGCGAACCGGCCGCGAATGCACCGCTGCGAGTACGGCTGCTGGCTATGGGGCTTGGCCTGGGTTCGGGCGATACCGAACGCGCCATGGCGGCTGGCGAAGCCTTCGCCGCCGCCCGTCCCCGCGCGCTGCTGCTCGACCGCGAACTGGTCGCCCGCATCGACCACGCCCAGGCCTCGGCTGCAGCCGATCACTTCATCTTCACCAGTACCGCGGCCCGCCTTGAGGCGCTGCGCGCGGATCCCGCTTTCACGTATCTGACGCCGGCCGCCCAGGCCAGGCTGCTGTCCGTGCAGGCCCGCGTGCTGGCGGTCGATGGCCGCTACGGCGAGGCCGAGGAAGGCTTCGCGGCAGCGCTGGCGCTGGTCCTCGACGATCCTGGCCTTGGCGATGCGCCGCGCGAACGGGAACGCGAACGCATCGCGTGCTGGCGGGCGATGAACGCGCTCGACGGCCGTCTCACCGACGCCCCGGCCCTCCTCGCCGCCGCCCTTGGCCACAAGCCGGCCAATGCTGCTGTGCCATTGGCCACCGTCTCTGGCGAGGCCGCCGAGGCGGAGCGTGGTCGCCACCATCTGCTGCTCCGTGGCCTGTGGTTCCACAGTGTCGATGAAGCGGCCGAAGACGCCTACCTCGACGCGTATGACGCCTGGGGCGAACTGCCGGCGCAGCATCCCGGCATGCTGGCCGGAGCCTACCGCGCCCTGCTGCTGTGGCGTGACGACGCCGATGAAGAGGCGGTCGCCGCATGCTTCCACGAAGCTCTGGTTGGCGCCAACGACGAGGGGCGCGGCCCATTGCAGCGGCTGACCATGGCCGCCGTAGCGGTCGCCGCCTGGGCCTGCGTCGCCGAGGACGGATTCCGCGAACTGGCCGAGCGTGAACTGGCTGCCGCCGAAACCGTCGGCGAAGGCTACGCCGAGGCCGCCCAGGAACTACGCGCAGCCCTCGCTGCGGTTGATGAACTGCCTGAGGATGCCGAACCGGAAGCCATGGAAGCAATCGCCGACCGCGCGATCACCGCACTGCCCGGTTCGTGGCACTGAATGGCACCCTAACACCCAAACAACAACGAACCCCAGGCAGCTGCCTGGGGTTCGCTGCGTCCACCTTGATCGACCGGGTCACCCCTGGGCGTTCAACTGCTCGATGATCGAGATCAGGGGCAGGAAGAGCGCAATGACGATGAAGCCGACCGCGACACCCATGAAAATGATCAGGGCCGGTTCGAGCAGGGCCATCATCGCGGCGACGGCGGAGTCGACCTCCTCGTCGTAGTTGTCGGCGATCTTGATCAGCATCTTGTCGAGTTCACCGGTCTCTTCACCGACCTTGATCATGTTGACGACGATGTCGTCGAACACACCTGAACGGCGCAGCGGCTCGTTGATCGTCTCGCCTTCCTTCACCGAGTCGCGCACATCCTGGATGGCGTTGCGCACGACGATGTTGGGGGTGGCGCTCTTGGTAATGTCGAGAGCGTCGAGGAAGCCGACGCCGGACGTGACCAGGGTGCCCAGGGTGCGGGTGAAACGAGCGACCGAGCCCTTCTTGACGACGTTGCCGAGGACCGGCACCTTCAGGGCAACACGGTCGACGATCGCACCCCCGCTTTCGGTGCCGCGGAAGATCTTGATGCCAACGATGCCGAAGACCAAAGCGATCAAGATGATCCACCAGAAGCTGGCGATGAAGCTGCTCATGGTGATGAGCAGGGTGGTCAGCGCCGGCAGGCGGATGTTCAGGTCACGGAAGATCTGTTCGAACTTCGGGACGATGAAGACCATGATGAAGGTCAGGATGGCCGTTGCGATGGTCAGCACGGCGATTGGATAGATCAGGGCGCCAATGATCTTCTTTTTCAGCTTCTGCGCCTTCTCGCGGAACTCACTGAGGCGGCGCAGGATGACGTCGAGCGCACCAGCAGCTTCGCCGGCCTTGACTAGATTGGTGTAGAGCTTGTCCCACACCTTGGGGTGGCGAGCCATGGCGTCGGACAGCATGGTGCCGCCCTGGACGTCTTCGGTGACCTGACCAAGGATGCCGCGGAAAGCCCCGGGGCGCTGCATGTCGGTCAGGATCTGCAACGACTGCACGATCGGCAGACCGGCATCCTGCAGGGTTGACAACTGACGGGTGAACAGGGTGACCTGAACCGGTTTGACGCCACCACCCATTAGGTTGGCCAACGCACCGCCGCCGGCACTGCCGGCACTGCCGCCAGCCGGCGACTTGACCGACTTGGACCGGCTTTCTTTCACCTCGATGGGCAGAAGGCCCTGCTTTTTAAGGTTGGCGATCGCCTCCATCTGGTTGGAGGCGTCGACGGAGCCCGATACCTCCTTGCCGGAGCGACGATCGTGGGCTTTATAGGTAAAGCTGGGCATGGTGTATCCGGTGGGGGATGTGCAGAAGTGTAGCGAAGCTACTCCTCAACAGCAAGGGTCTCGCGCACCACTTCTTCAATAGTGGTTAACCCAGCAAAAACCTTCTGGATGCCGGCATCGCGCAGCGGACGCATGCCAGCGCGCTGGGCGGCCAAGCGCAATTGGGTTGCCGAGGCCTTGGTCAGAATCAGTTCGCGCAGCGAATCCGTTATATCCATGAGTTCAAACAAGGCCGTCCGGCCTTTGTAACCCGTATTCTTGCAATGGTCGCAGCCTTTGCCGTAGTAGAACCGCTGGGACTGCACATCGCGCCGCTTGAGATTCAGCTGCAGCAGCTCGTCGTCGTTGGGTTCATATGGAGCCTTGCACTTGACGCATATGGTACGCACCAGGCGCTGGGCACAGATCGTCTCCAGGGTGGCCGCCAGCAGGAACGGCTCGACCCCCATGTCGATCAGACGGGTGATGGCAGTCGGGGCGTCGTTGGTGTGCAGGGTGGTAAAGACGAGGTGACCGGTCAGCGAGGCCTGCACCGCGATCTGCGCCGTCTCCTTGTCGCGCGCTTCACCGACCAGCACGATGTCCGGGTCTTGGCGCAAAATGGCGCGCAGGCAGGCGGCGAAGCTGCGTCCCACCTCCTCGTCGACCGGCACCTGGATCAGGCCCTTGATTTCGTATTCGACGGGATCCTCGGTGGTGATGATCTTGACCTCGTCGGAATTCACCGCCGACAGCGCCGAATACAGCGTCGTGGTCTTGCCCGAACCGGTCGGCCCGGTAACGATGACGATGCCGTTGGGGCGTTCGATGACCTGCTTGAAGTAGGCCAACTGGTCGTCGGGGAAGCCGACCTTGTCGATGTCGAGATTGACCACCAAGCGGTCCAGGATGCGGATCACGACGCTTTCGCCGAACATGGTCGGCAGGGTCGAGACGCGTAGATCGACTTCGCGATCGCCAATGCGCACCGGGATCTTGCCGTCCTGCGGCATGCGCCGCTCGGCGATGTCCAGGTGGGCCATGACCTTGATGCGCGCAACCAAAGACGAGGACAGCTGCTTCGGCACCGGCAGCATTTCGTAGAGGATGCCGTCGATGCGATTACGCACCCGGAACGAATCCTCGAACGGCTCGAAGTGGATGTCGGCGGCCTGTGCCTTCACACCGGTGAGCAGGATCAGATTCAGCAGGTTGCGCACCGCGGCGCTCTCGGCCTGAGCATTGATGTCGCTGCCCATCGCCTGGAGATTGGCCAAGGCGCTGGCGTCGATGATCTCGGCACCGTCATTAACCACTTCCTGGGTCTCGTCGCGGTCGCCGACCATCTGGTTGATCATCTCCTGGGCCGCATCCTTCTTGCTGCCACCGTAATACTGTTCGAGCGAAGCGGCGATCGCCTCCTCGGTGGTCAGTTCGGCTTTCACCTGAGTGACGCCGAGGGCGAACTTGAGGTCGTCGAGCGCGGACAGGTTGTCCGGATCGGCGGTCGCCACGACCAGGGTATTGTTCTCCATTCGGGTCGGGATGATGCGGTACGAATTGGCGTATTCCGGCGGGACCTTGGCGATCAGCGACTGCGGGATGGTCATGCCGTTCAGCTCGACCTTGCCCATACCCAGCAGCTGGGCGGCGGCTCCGAGCACCACCGACTCGGGGATGCCGTTGTCCAGACAGGCCTGAATCAGGTCCTTGCCGCCCTTCTTGTGTTCGCTGTAGATCTTCTGGGCGGTTGGCTTGTTGACCTCCTCCCATTGGAACAGGAGTTTGAGCAGGGCCTGCGCGTCGACACTTCCGGACTTGAACATGATCAGGCCTTCGGGGCGGGGGTGCCGCCGTCTTCGGTGACGCGGCGCTGCAGGTAGTTCTGGTCCTTGCAGAACTCCATCATCGACTCGAACGAGATTTGATCACTCTTGTACAGCTTGAAGAGATACTCATCGAGCAGGATCATACCCTGGTTCTGGCTGGTCTGGATGGTGCCGTCGATGCGGAAGCTCTTGTTCTCGCGGATCAGGTTCGAAATCGCCGGATTCATGATCATGATTTCGTAAGCCGCGATACGGCCCTTGCCCGACTTCTTGGGCAAGAGAGTCTGCGAGATCACTGCCACCAGATTGCCGGCCAGCTGGGTGCGGACCATTTCCTGCTGGTTGGTCGGGAAGGCGTCGATGATGCGGTCGACCGTACGCGAAGCGCCGGTGGTGTGCAGGGTGCCGAACACCAGGTGACCGGTCTCTGCGGCCGAGATGGCCGCAGAGATGGTTTCCAGATCGCGCATTTCACCGACCAGGATGACGTCCGGGTCCTCGCGCAGGGCGCGACGCAGGCCTTCCGAGAAGCTCGGTACGTCGACATGGACTTCGCGCTGGTTCACCACGCACTTCTGGTGGTTGTGGTAGAACTCGACCGGATCCTCGATGGTGATGATATGACCTTCATCCTCTTTATTGATGAAGTCGATCATGGTCGCCAGCGAGGTCGACTTGCCTGAACCGGTCGGGCCGGTGACCAGGATCAGGCCGCGTGGACGAGTGATCAGATCCTTGATGTGCGGCGGCAGTCCCAGCTCTTCGAAGGTGAAAATCTTCGACGGGATCAGGCGCAGCACCATGCTGATCTTGCCCTTCTGTTTGAACGCCGATACGCGGAAGCGAGCCTTGTCCATGTAGCCGATGGCGAAGTCGGTCGAGCCGTCGGCTGCCAGCTCCTGTTGGCCGCGTTCGGAGGTGATCTGTTTCATCAACGCGACGCAGTCCTCCGGCGTCAGCGCCGGGCTCTTCAGCGATTTGACCGAACCACTGATGCGGAACGACGGCGGACGTCCGCACGAGATGTGGATGTCGGAGGCGTTCTGCTGGAGGCAAATCTCCAGCAGCTGGTTCATGTCGTAGGCCATTCAGACGAGCTTCGCCCGGGGGCCGGCGCAGCTATGGAAGGGCGCTTGGCACCGGGGGCGGGTGTGTCATTGCCTCGACCTGGGTCGGCAGCGGCATTGGTCTCCGGCCGAGCGGACGGGGGCAATGGACTGTCCCCCCGGACCCCGTAACGTCCCGCGACCCATGGAACGTGACCAGGCGCTGAAGATCATACGCGCCAGCCTGCTGTGCACCCTCCTGCTGTTCTTCGCCGGCAGTCTGGTGTGGACCCTGCATCAGCAAGAGGTCGACCGGGGCTACGGGCGACTGCCGCAGTCACCAGGCCCGGATCTAGGCATCCGCGTGCTGATCCTGAACCGGCCGCAGTTGCTCGACCGGGCACCACCGAAGGGTTCGCGCAGCTTCGATTCCATCTACGTGCAGGCCCTGGTCGCCTGCGAACTGTCCTCGCCTGATGCCCCGGACAATCCGGATATGAAGGCGATTCTCAAGGCCGGCGGGCGACTGCTGATCAAACCCGAGCTGAATTCCGGCCTGATTCTCAGTAGTGGCGACTTCGATCGCGGCGCCAAAGAGTTGTACTGGACGGTGTCCCGGATGTGGCTGACCCCGATCGTCAGCGAACCCGCCCATGATGCACAGACCAAGGAACAGCGTGATCCGACCAGCTACGAGGCGGAGGGCTCGCGCACGGCCTTCGCGATCGGGCGCAACCGCTATCGTGGCTCGCTGGAGATCCGCTGGGCTGGCTCAAAAGAGATCTCAGCGGTGAACTGCCTGCCCATCGAAGCCTATTTGGAAGGCGTGGTTGGCGAGGAGATGAGTCCAGGCTGGCCGCTTGAGGCGCTGAAGGCCCAGGCCATCGTTAGTCGCGGTTATGCCTTGGCCCGTCGCAACCGGGCGCGCGCAGGTGACGGCTGGTTCGACCTCCAGGACGGCGCCGAGGACCAAGAGTACCGCGGAGCCACCGGCATCGACATGTGCCGTCGCGCCGTGTTCGAGACCCGCGGCCTGGTGCCATTGATCCAGAACAAGCCATTCCTGCCGCTCTTTCATGCCAGCTCCGGCGGACGCATCGGCGGGATTGATGCCGTATGGCCGAATTCCCGCGATGTCAGCGGCGCCGAACCGCTCTCGGCGGTGATGCCGCCACAGGACGATCCGTGGTACCAGGAGGCGGTGTCCTCGCTTGGCCTGGAGGAGACCCATGGCATCTCCACTGCCACCATCGATCCGCGCGATCTGCAACGCGAACTCGGTAAGCTGCTGAGTCCCAGCGGACGGGCGGTCGGCTACGTCAAGGACATCAAGGTCGGACGACGCGATCCGGTCAGCCAGCGCGTGCTGACCGTGCTGGTCCACCATAGCCAAGGCGAACCGATCGAGATTCCTGCCCACGCCTTCCGGCGGCTGGTCGGCGAGAACATTCTACGTAGCACGCTGTGGACCCCGGAAAGCCCGAGGAAGTACGAGTCCGCGACCAAGCGTGGCCACTTCCTTTATGACATCACCTGTTACGGCTGGGGACACGGCGCCGGCATGAGCCAAGTCAGCGCTTGGCTGATGGCCCGCCAAGGCTTCACCGCCGAACGCATCGTGCAGCGGTTTTATGTCGGCACTCGACTCGGAAGGTTGTGGTGAGCGCGTCCGGACTTTGGCCATGATGGCCGGACGATTCTCCTTCAGCCTCCAAGCCACCGACGGGCAGGCCCGCGCCGGCACCATCTCTACCCCGCACGGAACGGCGCAGACGCCGCAATTCATGGCGGTGGCAACGCTCGGCGGCCTGAAGGGCGTGACTGCCGACACCGCCGAGTCGATCGGGCAGGAATTCCTCCTCGCCAATACCTACCACCTAGCCCTGCGGCCGGGCTCGGCCAAGGTCAGAACGCTCGGTGGCCTGCATGCCTTCTGCAGTTGGCGCGGCCCGATGCTAACCGACAGCGGCGGCTACCAGGTGTTCTCGCTGGCCGCCAACCGCACCGTCGATGACGACGGCGTCAGCTTCCGCAGCCACCTTGATGGCAGCCCACTGCGCCTGACACCTGAGGAATCGATCCGCATCCAGCGCGAACTGGGCGCCGACGTAATCATGGCGTTTGATGAATGCCCGCCTTCGGATGCACCACGTTCCGAGGTCGAACGCGCCTGCGCCCGCACCGCCGCCTGGCTGGAGCGGTCGGTGGCGGCTTGGCGCTGTGAAGGCCCACATGGCGGCTCCGACATCCAGGCCCTCTACGCCATCGTTCAGGGCGGTATTCACCCCGATCTGCGCGCCGCCAGCGCTCGCGATGCTCTGCGCCACGATCTACCCGGCCACGCGGTTGGCGGACTGGCCGTCGGCGAGGGGCTGGCCGAACGCAACGCCGTGCTTGATGCGGTGGTGCCGATCTTGCCCACCGAGAAGCCGCGCTACCTCATGGGCGTCGGCACGCCGCTCGATCTGGTCGAGGCGGTGGCGCGTGGCATCGATCAGTTCGACTGCGTCCTGCCGACCCGCATGGGCCGACACGGCATCGCCTACACCGACGACGGCCCCTTGCGCCTGAAACGCGCCGAGCACGCCAGCGACCCCCGTCCCATCGACGTGGCCACTCCGGGGCCAGCCCACCGCGTCTCGCGCGGCTACCTCAATCATCTCCTCAAGAGCGGTGAGATCCTCGGCGGTACCCTGCTGTCGATCCACAATCTCGCCTACTATCGACGACTGACCGCGCGCATGCGGGCGGCGATCCGCAGCGGACAATTCAGCGCTTTTGCGGACGAATTCCGCCGACGATTCCGCGATGACCGTGCCGAGGCTGAGGTCGCAGAATGAGCGTCGGCGGCAGTAAGCCGGGTCCCCGTCGCACAGCGATGGGGCGGGCACATCCGCCCACGATTTTCGAGCGCCCGCGATGGGTGGTAGCATGAGTGATTTCGACATCATCTCCTGGACTGACGGTGGTTGCCGTGGCAATCCCGGTCCTGGTGGTTGGGGCATGATGCTGGTCAACACCACCTCGCGCGACTGCCTGGAACGCTGCGGGGGCGAGAACCCGACGACCAACAACCGCATGGAGATCAGCGCAGCCATCATGGTCCTACGCACGCTCAAGAAGCCTGGCCTGGCGGTGCAGATCCGCAGTGACAGCCAGTTGCTGATCAAAGGTGCCACTGAATGGATCGCTGGCTGGAAGCGACGCGGCTGGCGGCGAGCCGAGGGCGAATTGATCAACGCCGATCTGTGGCAGGAGCTCGACCGGCTGATGGCCGTCCACCGTACCGCTTGGCAGTGGGTCAAGGGCCACGCCGGCGACCCCGGCAATGAACGCGCCGACCAGCTGACCAACCTGGCAAGGG
>ENA-ORBV01008210-ORBV01008210.1-microbial-mat-metagenome-genome-assembly--contig:-NODE-8210-length-17640-cov-9.857200_pt1 | contig 17640 bp, 12 predicted proteins | sample MGYA00237777_ERZ505514 | MGnify/ENA primary metagenome ERZ505514 (study PRJEB26160, sample SAMN06269048) | microbial mat metagenome | isolation source: Oligotrophic lake microbial mat | place...
GACAGGTCCGCGCGCCAGGGACCGACGCGGGCGCGCGGACTGGTTGGCAAATCGGCAAATCGCGCTTGTTTCACCTACGCTCTCGAGCGGCAACTCGGCGCCACACACACGTGGAGCGAGACGTTCGCGATCCGGTGGCAATTGCTCTAGCCGGCGCCACACCGCACCTCGTGCTTCGGGGGTTGCGGGAACATATTCGGGCCGAGTGGCTATCTTGAGGCTCAGCAATGACCCGCCCGGGGCTCGTACTCATGAAGAAACCACCCAGAGCGCCCAGAAAAGCAAAGGCCGAAGCCGGTACTGAATACCGGTTCAGCATCGACGCGTACACGCCCGAGACGATGCCCATGGCGCGCCTTGCCGAGTACATGGCGCAGCTTGCTGTGGTGCTCGGCGAGCCGGGCGCCGTGCACTTTGACCGGCTCGTGGCCGGAAGTACCGTCGTCGTACACCGCGTCGAGCGCGAGGCTGTGCCGAAGGTGCGAGAGCGCACCGCGGCCGTGGCGCGTGGCGACGCACCGCGGGACGCGATCCGGGCGTTCCGCAGCATCAATCGTTTGCTGCGCGAGGACAACGGAACCGGCGTGCTTCGGGAGAGGGTGCGCGGCGCGAAGCTTCTCCTGTTTCCGGGACGCGAAGACGACCGCGAGACGATTTCTTCCGTGCGCCAGACGGGCACCATCGATGGCCGCCTCATGAAGCTGGGTGGAACGGATGAAACGGTGCCGGTGGTGCTGGAATCCGAGGACCGGCTCATCGCACACTGCTGGACGACAAGAGCCCTCGCGAAGCAGCTTGCTCACAAGCTCTTCGAGCCGGTCCGTCTCTTCGGAAGTGGTCGATGGGGCCGCGATGCCGACGGAGCGTGGACGTTGCTCGAGTTCGAGATCAAGCACTTCGAGACGATGCACGACGTGCCGCTGTCCGCAGCGGTCGCGGAGTTGCGGGCGATCGGCGCAGACTGGGGAAAGGATGCGTATCGGGAGCTGGCGGTGATTCGCGGGGGCCCATCCCGGAGGCGGCATGGTGGTCATTGATGCCACCATGCTGCTGTTGCTGTTGCGGCCCGACACGCCTGCGGTGCTGGATGGAGAAGGGCGCCCAATAGAGAATGCGGCCGCCCGTGTCGAGTTTCTCATTCATGAACTCGAGAACCAGGGCAGCCGGATCATCATCCCGACGCCTGCCCTGAGCGAAGTGCTCGTTCGGGCGGGCGCGGCCGCATCGCAACAGATCGTCGATGCGATCGCGAAGCGGCCCGTTTTTCGTATCGAGCCGTTCGATACGCGCGCGGCGATCGAGGTCGCGGCCATGACGCGTTCCGCGCTGGGCGCGAAGGCGAAGAAAGGCGTGTCGGATTCGACCTGGGCGAAAATCAAGTATGACCGGCAGATCGTCGCGGTCGCGCGCGTGAACCAGGCGACGACCATGTACTCGGACGATCGCGACGTTCGGACGATGGCGATGCAGGCCGACATGAACGTGATTGGGCTGGGCGACCTGGAGCTGCCACCAGACGCTTCCCAGCACGAGTTGCCGCTCATCCCTCCGGCACGCTAGCGGGAAACGCCTCCGAGGTCGTCTGGCGGAGGATCGTATCGCGCCGCGGCGCTCCGGCGGCCACATTACACCGACAACTCATCCCGTTGGTTCGGAACGGCACTTCGTGGGCCGTGAAACCACGTACTATTCTCGCCTCTGGATCGGGAAAACTGCATGGCGCGGAAGCAGAAGCTGGAGCTCACGTGGGTCGGCAAGGACGAGCGGCCGCGTTTGGAGCCGCGGATTCTCATCGAGGATCCAGCGCTGTCGTATCACGCGACGGAGCGAGTCAGTGCCTCCGATCGATTCGACAACATGCTCATTCAAGGCGACAACCTGCTCGCGCTGAAGGCGCTGGAACAGGAGTTCACTGGAAAGGTGCAATGTATCTACATCGACCCACCTTTCAATACGCAGCAAGCGCTCGCGCACTTCGATGATGGCGTAGAGCACTCCATCTGGCTAAGCCTGCTTCGAGATCGGCTGCAGCTTCTCCGGAGCCTGCTCACGCCGGAAGGCGTATTAGCGGTGCACATCGACGACAACGAGCTTGGCTACCTTATCGTCCTTTTAGACGAGATGTTCGGCCGCGACAATCGGCTATCGGTGGTGACGTTTAAGCAGGGATCAGCAACCGGCCATAAAGCAATTAATCCTGGTTGCGTTACGACGTCGAACTTCCTGTTGCTCTATGCGCGAAACAAGAGCGCTGCAAAACTATTTCGCGTCCATACCGCCCGAGAGCGAGACCCTCGGTATAGCGGCTTTGTCGTTGATCGTAGCGCGGATCTCACGCAGTGGAGGTTCGTAACTCTCAACAAGGCGTTCGCGGCTTCGCGTGGCATTCCGGAGCGCGAAGCCAGGAAGCTGGCTGACTACGACGCGCTTATGGAAGCGTTCGTGCTAAACAACGCTGACAATGTAATTCGCACGGCGCGGCCAGATTATGACGCTATCTGGTTCCGTCCCGGCAAGCGCGACCTTCGCATCTTCTGGAGCGCGGACGCGCAGTACGTGCCGGATTTCGTCGTCGAGACCGCAGACCTGAAGCTGGTCGTGGAGATAAAGAACCCAGATCAGATGGATGATGTCGAAGTCCTTCAGAAGGCCGCATCCGCGGAGGCGTGGTGTCGTCATGCGTCGGCGCACACGGCTTCCTACGGTGGAAAGCCCTGGCGCTATGTGCTGCTGGCAGACGCAGACGTTGTCGCGACGGCCGATCTCGCCGGCATTCTTGCTCGACGAGGCAGTCGCGATTCTCAAGGCGATACGTGATGTGTTGCTCGGAGGAGCCGCAGCCTGACGTCAAACGGTGCATACCGCCGATCCCGCCCGAAGCCGTCGAGTATCGCAGCCCGGCCAGCCTTCTCGTGGGAAATGAGAGCGCTGGCGTACTACGCGGGCGGCCCCATGCACGGCCACTCGTTCGTCGACGAAGTGATGCGGCCGCTGTGAGTGGCAATGTCGGCACGTCCACGCATGAGTCAGCCCGTCTCGACTTGACTGGTAGTTCCACCACACTAACGCTGAGCGCGAAATGACATTGTACGCGGATCGCCTGAAGAAGCACTTGGCTACGTACAGGGCAACGCGCCTCGGCGTCGACGAGCATGGAATACACCGTGCGAGCTCGCGGAAATACGCTCATATCCTCCCTGAGCACCTCAAGCGCCTCAACATCATCGAGACCATCCGCACAGAATGGTGGGACTATTTCAGGGAGAACGCAGCGACGATCGGGCTGCACACCGACTTCCATCATCTGAATTCATCGCAGGCGTTCGGATTCAACCTTTTGTATCCATTCGCAACTGACGAAGCCGCCGGTTCGGCCTTTCTCGAGGCGCTCGGCCTGCCGGAGAAGAAGGTGCGGAAATGGTCCTTCGAGCACATGCCGGATCCCGGCGAGGGCACGAGCGTCGATCTCCACGCCACGTTCGACGACGATACAAAGCTCTTGATCGAGGTCAAGTTGACTGAGAGCGCGTTCGGAAGCGCGATGGAGAATCCGCGACGGTTGGTAAAGTTCACGAACACCTACACGCCAGCACTGGCGGGCAAAGTGAAGCCGCACCCGGTCGGAAGGGGCGAGTTCTTCCTCAACTATCAGCTCCTGCGTAGCGTCAGCCATCTCGGCCACGACGATACGCTCGTCCTTCTACTGCCGCGAGCAAACACAGATACATGGTCTCTCGGTGCGGCGTTCCGCGACAGTTACCTGACTGAGCCGACGAAGGCGGCGGTTCGAATGGTCGCCGCGGAAGATCTGGTTCGCGCGCTGAGTAGAGCCGCACCGGCCCGGCTGCGAACCCACCTTGAATTGCTCGCCGAGAAGTACTTGCCGGACCTTTCGCTCACCCCTTGAGCGACAGAGGATTGGCGCATCGGCGCGCCTCAAGACGCAAGACTGCGTCGATGCGCCTCAACCGGCCGACCATGAGCTCGGCGCCGCCGAACGAGCCTCCGATGGTAGGCTGACTAGCGGCGAGGTGACGCGCCAACCACCTTAGCCGCTGCTCAAGAGAGCGCTTTCGGCGGCGGGACGATCAAGAGAGGAGGAGTACCCTGGTAGAAGAAGAGTCGCCGCACGCCCCCCCAGTCTGTCCGGATTGTGGAGTGCCAATGATCCTGCGCACTGCGCGCAAGGGTCGCACGGTGGGTCAGGACTTCTGGGGATGTTCTAACTGGCCGGCCTGCAAGCAAGCCTTTCCGCTGGCATCGTCCGCGCTTGGCAGAAACCCTAAGGCTGCTGATGCCCGTCAACTGCCCCCAAGCACTTGGATAGACTTTGGCTGCCGACCGGGCTGGGACACTCAGTACCTGTCATGCGGCGGTCGGCTGCGCTCTACGGATTCGGTAGGGGAGCTCGACCAAGCCTTTCACCGCGCCTTGTCCCATTGTGCGCTCTTCACGTCCACAGATGCGGATGTCGCAACCCAGGGATTCCGCCTGGTTGGGCTGTTGGCAAGGCGAATCGCCGGTCGGGGAACACGCCCTCCCGTCGACCCCCAGGTGGAGGAAGCAATTCTCGAGCACCTTGGTCACCCATTCCCGTGACCCCGGCGCCCGAACCGAGCGCGATCCTGATTCTTGGTAGCGGATTACTTGGCATAGGGTTGATACGCTGGCGTATCGGGGCCGGTCGACGCGCATGGCTAGGCGAAGCGCAGTTGCGGTCAGGGGAGTAGGATGGACATCCGAATAGCGCTCGTTTCGTGCGTCAAGGCGAAACGGACATCCGCATCGGCGGCTCGCGACCTCTACACATCTCCTCTCTTCCGCGGCCTTCGGGGATACGCGGAGGCCAACGCCACCGATTGGTACATCCTGTCCGCTGAACACGGTCTTCTCCGGCCGGATCAGATCGTCGCGCCGTACGAGCGTACGCTCAACAAGATGTCGAAGGGCGATCGAGTGGCTTGGGCTAAAGGGGTGCAAACCCAACTTCTCGAGGTCCTCCCCGACGGTGCGGAGGTGATTCTTCTCGCCGGAGTGCGGTACCGGGAAGGTGTCTCGGCCTTTCTCCGCGAGCGTGGATTCAGTGTGTCGGTTCCACTCGATGGTCTCACGATGGGGAGACAACTCCAGCGACTGAAGACTCTGGCGGCGCGCGGGTATCGTGATCCCTGACCTCGAACGGTTCTACGAACTGTTGGCCGCCCTTGAGCGGCAACCGGGCCAAGTCCGCCAGCTATCGGAATGCACGGGACGTTCGCAATGGCCGGCCCGCGGCGTGTACTTCTTCCGGGAGCCCGGCGAGTATCGTCGCCGACCGTCAGACGTGCCGCGCATCGTTCGAGTCGGTACGCACGCCGTGAGTGCCAACGCGAAGTCCACGCTGTGGAGCCGACTTCGTGCCCACCGAGGAGGGCAAGATGGTGCGGGAAATCACCGCGGCTCGATTTTTCGGCTTCATGTGGGGGCGGCCCTCCTCGCTCGAGACGGCGGCCAGATCGGATCGCTTCCCTCGTGGGGACTGGGGTCCTCAGCCCCAAAGGCCGTGCGCGCCGGCGAAGGGGAACACGAGCAGCGGGTCTCCGACTACCTCGGTGCAATGTCTGTTCTGTGGATTGACGTACCCGACGAGCCGGGAGCCGGCAGCGCCCGCGCCTATATCGAACGGAATGTCATCGCGCTCCTATCAAACCAGTTTCGGCCGGGTGACCCACCGAGCGATGGGTGGCTGGGAAACCACAGTCCCAACGATAGGATCCGCCGGAGCGGCCTTTGGAACCTGCGACACGTCGACGGATCGTACGACCCAACCTTTCTGGATACTCTGGCCGATTTCGCTGCAGGGGGCGCAGGCGTCGGAGTTCCTGGATGACATGCAGGCGTAAGCCTGTGGGCGAACAGTTTTGGTTGGACGTTCAGGAGCTGACGTGACGATGAACGGCCAACACCCGATCAGCACCAATCGAGACGGCTAGCGAAATGCACTGCCAACGATGCGCACCGCACGAACATCGGTGCCCCTACATGTGCTTATCCTTCTGAACGCACTGGATGGGGATGCGTATCGCCCTCGCTGCCCGTGGCGGTGGGCGCGCAGGTGTACCGATACGTTGACGCACTGACGGGGGTGCCCGGTCATGCCACGCCGGAGATCGTCGACTCCTACGCGAAGGCTCTCGCACAGCTGCGAGCACTTGGCCGAGCTGTGCCAGATCCTCACTGGGTCAGCGGCCAGATGCCGCTCGCAGGCTCGATATTGCTCGCGAACTACAATCCGCGTTCGAGGCTACTCGGTCGAGCACAATCGATGGCAACGCGGTATCCCGTGACGTGGTTCGCTCCCGCGGATCTTGACGTGCCCCTATCGTCCCCGCTGGAGTGGCCCCTCCTCTCTGAATGACGGGGGGTTGCGCGTGCGTCCTGCGCATCTCACAAGCCACCGGGGAAGAGATGCACGCGATCCGCAACACGAGTGCCCCCGCCTGCTGCGTGCGGTAACCCTGTCCCGGAAAACTGTAGGGCAGTACGATGACGATTGCGCTCGCCGTTGTCAGCACCCCCACCCAGATTGGCTGGATGCACTCCCGCAACGGCGCCCTTCAGCTGTCCGCCACCGACCTCTCCAACTTCCTCGGCTGTAAGCACCGAACCGCGCTCGACATGGCAGTCGCCGCCAGCGCGCGCACGAAGCCCGCGAAGTCGGACGATCCGCTCCTCCAGCTGCTCTTCGATCGCGGCCTCGACCACGAGAAGCAGTATGTGGACTGGCTGAAGGCGCAGCCGCTCCGGGTCGATGATCTCAGCCACATCGACTCGCTCACCCATCCCGACGAGCTGGTCGCCACCACGCTCGACGCGATGAAGCAGGGCGCTGATGTGATTGTCCAGGGCGCGCTGCGCGACGCGCAATGGTTCGGCAAGCCGGACATCCTCTTCCGCGTCGTGACCCCGAGCGAGCTCGGGCCCTGGAGCTACGAGGTCTACGACACCAAGCTGGGGCGGAACACCAAGGCCGGCGCCATCCTCCAGCTGAGCCTCTACACGGCGATGGTCGCGAGGGTGCAGGGGACGACGCCCGAGCGCTTCTATATAGTGTCGCCCCGCATGGCCATCGGCAAACCGTCGCCGGACGAACTGTCGAAGCGCGTGAGAGGCCCGGACTCGATGATGGTCCTCGAGTACCGCACCAACGACTACGCCGCCTACTTCCGCCTCGTCCGCCAGCGGATGGAAGAGACCGTGGTGCGCGACGCGACCCAGGTCGCCGATGCGAACTATCCTGACCCCGTCGAGCACTGCGCCGTGTGCCGCTGGAGCAGGACCTGCGACGACAAGCGCCGCGCCGACGACCACATCTCCCTCGTCGCCGGCATCGCCCGCACGCAGCGGCGCGAGCTCGCGACGCTCGGCATCACCACCCGCAAGCAGTGCGGAGAGACGTGGCCACTGCCGTCCGCGCCGCGCCGCGGTTCACTCGACACGTACGAGAACCTCCACCGCCAGGCGGCGCTCCAGCTCAGGTCAACCGAGGAGAAGATCGAGTACGAGCTGCGCCCGGTCGTGTCATATCGCCCCGCGAGCGACACCGAGCCGGCGCAGAGTGACGAAGGCCTCTGCCGCCTGCCCGAGCCGTCACCCGGCGACATGTTTCTCGACTTCGAGGGCGACCCCTACGCCGTCGAAGGCGGGCGCGAGTATCTCACTGGCATCGTGACCATCGGAGCTGCCCTGCCCGTGTTCGAAGCCCTCTGGGGATTCACCGACGACGACGAGCGGAAATCGTTCGAGCGACTCATGGACATGATCGCCGAGCGTCGGACGAAGTATCCCGGCATGCACGTGTATCATTTCGCGCCGTACGAGACCACCGCGCTGCGCAAGCTTCGCTTGCGGTACGAATCGCGCGGCGACGAGCTCGATGACTTCCTGAGAAGCGGCGTGTTCGTCGACCTTTATGGCGTCGTGCGGCAGGGTGTTCGCGTCGGCACGGAGAGCTACTCGATCAAGAAGCTCGAGCCGCTGTACGGCTTCGAGCGGCAGGTCAAGCTGGAGGAAGCCACGCTCTGCCGCAACGCGATCGAAGTCGCGCTCCAGAACGGCCAGATGCCGGCGCCGGACATCATCGAGAAGGTGCGCGGCTACAACGAAGACGATTGCGTCTCCACCTTGGCGCTGCGCGACTGGCTGGAAGCGGTGCGCGCGGCGCAGCACCCGCCGATCCCGCGCCCCACCGTCGCGCCGCAGGAAGAGCGACCCGTCAACGAGCACCAGCAGAAAGTGAACGACCTCCGCGCGAAGCTGCTCGTCGGCGTTCCGGAGGACCCCGCCCAACGCTCGGCAAAACAGCAGGCGCTGTGGTTGCTCGCATACCTGCTCGACTTCCACCGGCGCGAGTATCTCGCCACCGTGTGGGAGTACTGGCGCCTGAAGGAATTGCCGGAGGAAGACCTCCTCGACGAGCCGAACGCCATCTTCGGCCTCGAGTTCGTGGAGCGCGTCCACGTCAACGTCTCGAAGAAGGGAGTGCCGACCGGCAAGGTGACCGATCGCTATCGGTATCCGCCGCAGGAGATGGAGATCGAGGACGGAGGCCTCAAGCTGCGCGAGGGGGGGACGCTCGGTGAGCTCGTCGCCGTCGATCGCATCGCCCGCACCATTGACGTGGACAAGCAGAAGGTTCACAAGGACTATCATCCGCGCGCCGTCTTCGCGTTCACGTACATCGCGACGAAGGCGCAGGAGACGTCACTGCTCGCGATCGGCCAGCGCGTTGCCGATGATGATGGCTTCAAGGTGACGCCGGGCTCGAAGGATCTTGCCGCGCGCCGCCTCATCCTCGCCCTTCCTCCGGTGCTCTCGACCGGACCACTCGGCGATCCGAAGAGCGACGACATCGTGAAGCACCTTGTTGACGCGGTGCTCGCGCTCGATGAGAGCGTCCTGCCCGTCCAGGGTCCGCCGGGTGCGGGGAAGACGTATGCCGGCGCCGAGTCGATCGTTGCGCTCGTGAAGGCGGGGAAGAAGGTGGGCGTGACGGCGAACAGTCACGCGGTGATCCGGAAGCTCCTGTGCGAAGTCGCCGACGCCGCGAAGCGAAACGGCATATCGATCGCGATCGCACACAAGGGCGACGGGGATGACGACATCGCCGCGGCCGCCGGCATTCAACCAGTCGTAAAGAACGAAGAGGCGCGCCAGGTGCTCGACGACGGCACCGCGCAGGTGCTTGGCGGCACGTCATGGCTCTGGGCGCGCGACGACATGGCCAACTCCGTTGACCATCTCTTCGTTGACGAAGCCGGCCAGCTTGCGCTGGCGAACGTCATCGCCATGAGCCCGTGCGCCGAGAGCATCGTCCTGCTCGGCGACCCTCAGCAGCTCGAGCAGCCCGTGAAGGCCGCGCATCCCCCGGGGGTGGATGTCTCCGCCCTCGAGCACGCGCTCGCCGGGCACATCACTGTTCCCGGCGACCGGGGTGTGTTCCTCCCGAAGACCTGGCGGATGTGCCCCGACATCACCGCGTACACCTCGGAGATGTTCTACGAGGGGCGCCTCTCTTCCATGGAAGGGCTGAACCTCCAGGCCCTCACCGGCGGGGATGGCCTGAACGGGGCGGGGCTGCGAACCGTGTTCGTCGAGCACGATGGCAACCGCTCGTACTCCAATGAGGAAGTGGAAGCGGTGGTGGCGATGGCGAGGAAGCTCGCGTCAGGAAGCGTGTTCTGGATCGACGCCAAGGGCAACAGCAGGATTCTGGAGGGCAAGGACATCCTCGTCGTTGGTCCGTACAACGCGCACGTCTCGCGTCTGGTTCGCGGACTCGAAGGCAGCGGCACTCGCGCCGGCACGGTGGACAAGTTCCAGGGGCAGGAAGCGCCGGTGGTGATCTTCTCGATGGCGACGAGTCGCCCGGAGGATGCGCCGCGCGGGATGGATTTCCTGTATAGCCTGAACCGCCTGAACGTGGCGACGAGTCGCGCCCGTTGTCTGGCCGTGATAGCCGCGAGCGGATTTCTCTTCGAGCCAGAATGCCGCACGCCGCGGCAGATGAAGCTGGCGAATGCACTGTGTCGATACCGGGAGATGAGCCGAGGGTGAGTTCTGGATCGTCTGCGGCGTCGGAGCCGCGCGAAGATCGGTCCCGTCGTTTCGGCGCGTGGTGTTCGACGTGTTGGGATATTGGGACATCGTGGCTCCGCCGCCACCGCGCACGAGGGACGGGCGGGCCACTCATTCCAAATTTGGCATGAGGCGCCTCGCCGGCAAATCGCGCTTGTTTCACCTACGCTCCGAGAACGGCCTTTTGGATCATCCGCACTACACCCGTCCCGCCGATTTTCGAGGACTCAAGGTTCCCGAAGTCCTCCTTTCCGGGGACCATGCCGCCATCGCGAAATGGCGCCATAGCGAGGCAACTCAGGCCACCCGGGCAAGACGTCCCAATCTTCGCCGTGACTGAAGAAGAGAGCCGTGAGTCTTTATTTAGTGCATCTTCAACGGAAAAACTTGTGACGCTGTACAAAGCGTCACATTTGGTATGCGTATGGGATAGAGTCCCTGCAAACGTCTGCACAGTCGATGAGCAAAAAGGGGCCAATCATCATGACGCTTCGCAGAATCCTTCCGCTCGTATTCCTTGGCGCGCTATATTCAGCGCACCCGCGTATGCGCAGCAGACCTGCGGAAACCTGACATGTGAACAGGGCGAGAACGCCGACAACTGCCCAACCGATTGTCTTGCTGCTCCGTACTGCGGCGACTTGATCTGCCAGCCTGGCGCGAATGAAGACGAGTTTATCTGCCCTAGCGACTGCCAGCCGACCGGTCCGATTTGTGGCAACAACACCTGCGAGGCCGGAGAGGACACTTCAAGTTGTCCTGCGGACTGCGGGTCACAAGCACCCGTGTGCGGCAATAGCTCGTGTGAGGCAGGGGAAGATGCTCAATCGTGCCCAGCCGACTGTGGTGGCGGAGCAGGGTTCGTGTGTGGCGACAACGTTTGTACTCCAGACGTGGAATCGTGCGGCAATTGCCTCCAGGACTGCCCATGTTGGATGCCGGGCACCACCTGCAACGCAGACCCGTATCCCGGGGTTTGCGAGAACGTCTGTGGGAACGGCCTGTGTGGGCCTGGCGAGAACGCAGGGAATTGTAGTCAGGATTGCTCGGTTCAGTGCGGGGACTCGATCTGCTCGGCGGAGGAGTCATGCCCCGCGGACTGCGCCGGGTGCGGTGATGGCTTCTGCGATGCGGGCCTCGGCGAGAACGATCTCTCGTGTGCTCAAGACTGCTCGCCCGGAGGCGTCTGCAACCCCGATGGCGTTTGCGATGCCGGGGCGGGGGAGAACCCACAGAACTGCCCGGCTGACTGCGGAGGAGGCTCGACATGCGACTCGGATGGCGTATGTGAGGCTGGCGAGGACGCAACGTCGTGTCCTTCCGACTGTTCACCCCCCTTCGTCTGCGGCGACAACGTTTGTACGCCGAACGTCGAGTCCTGCGGAAACTGCCTCCAGGATTGCCCATGCGCCACCGGGACCACGTGCAGCCCCAACCCCGCGCCGGGGATCTGCGTCCCCCAATGCGGAAACGGCAACTGCGATTCCACGGAGACGAATGCGACCTGCCCGCAAGACTGTGGAGGTTCGGGAAGCTGCGACAACGACGGAGTCTGTGATCCACTGGAAAGCTCCCAGACCTGCCCCTCCGACTGTACCGCGCCCACCTGCGATTTCTCCGAGCTGCCGCCGAATCTTCAGATCTGCTGCGGCGACGGTGTTTGCGACTCAGGAGAAAACCCGAACCGTTGCGCTCGCGATTGTCCAGCGACCTGCGGCGACGGCCTGTGCTCGCCGGGCCAGGGCGAGAACTCCGACAGCTGCTCGCAGGACTGCTGTTTCTCGCAGGTCACTTGCCAGGCTGGATGTGGGGCGGTACCCACCTTCGAGATCCTGCCTTCGAACGGCCAAGTAGGGGCCTTCGAGGAGGTGACGTTCACGGCCTTCCCCGAGCACATCGCTCCAGGAAGCAACGTGAACTGGGACTTCGGGGACGGCCAGCACTGCGATGGCGTTTGCGGCCTGACCGCGACGCACCGTTACGAACGCATCGGTACCTTCCCCGTCCGAATGGAGGCGACGGAGAACGTGTGTGGCGCATCGATCCTCTCGTTTCCTCAGTATGTGGCGGTAGGAATGCCGCCGGTGAGAGACGATGCTCAAGCGTTGAACATCGCGGTCCCTTCCTGCGTTTCGCCGAACCAGAGCACTATCGCGCAGATTACCGTCCGTAACGTAGGAGGTACCACCTGGAGCAAGGCGTTCGGGCAGCATCTCCAAATGACAGGCGGTGGCGACGAGTTTGTCCCCGCGAGCGTCCTACTCCCACAGGCTGGCCAGCTCCCCCCAGGAGCCCAGCACACTTTCGAATTCCCGTTCGGGACGGCAGTCTCGAATGAAGGCGATAGAACAGTGACGTTCCAAATGGCCAACGTTTTTGGCGATCTGTTTGGGGACGCGATCATCCACCGAGTCTCGGTCCGCGCTGACTGCGCCACGCCCCCTCCGCCGACCGGGGACTACACCTGTCACGTCTCGACCAAGATGGCTGATGGACGAGGAGTCCCCGGAGTCCGGGTACGACTGCAGGCGCATCGCTTCACGCCGGAGGTGGATGAACTCGTGGCGGAGGACGTGAGAGCCACCGACGACAATGGAGAGAGAGATCTCGCCATTGCCCGTGACGGCGGCGTGGTGAACCGAGTCAGTTGCTTCGCCGAGAACGTCAATTCCATCGAAGAGCCATTTCGGGACGTCGTGGACTACACCGATGTCACCCCGCCCAGGCACCTCGATTTGAACCTCACTCTGGTGAACGACCTTGCCCCCCGGGTATTTCTTCCCGGCCTGAAGGAGGGTGATGCCAGCGCTCGCCTCTACGGGTCGGGGCCGTATGACAAGGTTGTGGTGATTCCGACGCCGTTCAGAATCAACGAGCAAGACGAGCCATGGACTGAGGAGTCCCTGAGGGCGCAGTTCAAGCCATTCCTCGATCAAGCACAGGGCCGCGGTTTCGACGTGTGGTTGATGAGAACTATTACCGGGCAGAACATTCACGAGCAGGCCGCTGAGTTCGCCCAACTGATCGACCTCGCCGCAAAGCGGCTCGGCCCGGACGGGAAAGTGATCGTCGCCGGCTACTCCCTCGGGGGCGTGAATGCCCGTCTTTCTACCGCTCATTACCAGGCCGACGCGTCCTGGCGCGTACAACTCGGAGTTCGCCCGGAGCTTCCTGTGAAGCTGGTCGCTTTCGGCGACGCACCCCTTGACGGAGCTCACGCCTCATACGCTCTCCAGGAGCAGCTCTGGACCATGCGAGGCGAGCCGTTCCGCAGCCTGAATCTCAACTCCTGTGGCGCTCAGCAACTCTTAAGGGATACGTATCCCACGCACGGGGTCAACTTCAGCCGGTTTTGGTCGACCGGGGACGCCATCTTCTTCCCACGCGGAAACTCCCAAGGCGGTGTCTGCGATTCGTTCGTTGGCCCCGCGACCTGTGCCTGTGACGGTGGCCCTGCTATGCGCACGGTAAATGGGAGCGGGTGGGTAACGGGAATCCCAATTGTCGCATTTTCCGATGGTCATCCTGGGCCGCAAGGCTGCTATGGAGGCGACCGCGATCTTGATGGCGGCAAACCGGCAAAGGACGTCTGCGCGGATCTTCCAGACCTCTTCCCCTTGGGTGCACCGGTTCAATTCCCATACTTCCCAGCTGTCAATAGCCCGCTCTTGTACCTCGGTCGGCCCGCCGCCAGCGATGTTGGAATTGCGGCCACAGCCGAGGACATCCAGCCCGGGTCGCGGTTGTCTTCGCTAAAGGGTGAGGTCTGCAAGCTCGTGTTCTGTGGCGGCGTGAAGAAGCTGTACTTCTCTCCGACCTTCATCCCCTTCAATAGCGCTCTGCCTCCAGGCGCGCCATTTGCGGCGAGTTGGCACACGCCCGACTACAACGCGGTACATGGAGTTGGCGTTCCTTCAAATATCGGCCAGCTGTTTCAGCAGATGGAGCTGGTCAATCCGGAGGTCTCGCTCAGCACGGCGCAGGCTCGGACAGTTTCTGACGCAGCGACGGGATATTCGGTCATGGTCACGTTTCCAAACGTCTTGGCCGATGGCGGTACCACCATGATGGTGAGCGTAGACGGACCGCCACCGTTCCCGCGCATGGCAAACGGGAACCCCGCGGCCTACTTCAATCTCACGACCACGGTGGTTGCCAGCGTGAAGCGAGATGACCCGATTGAAGTATGCATTCCTTACGATCCAGCCCACTTCATGGCGCCAGAACAAATCCGACTCTTCCACTACGAGGGCGGCTCCTGGGCGGACATCACGTCCTTCCACGATGTCGACGGAGCGAGAATCTGCGGCAGAACTCAGTCGTTCTCGCCCTTTGCGCTATTTGAGCCCGTGAACACTCCTCCGGCAGTCTGGGCAGGCACGGACCGCGTCCTCGAGGCGACGGGTTCCAACGGTGCCGAATTCGTCGCAAGTTCAGCAGGCTCATTTGACCCTGACCGCGAGGCGCTCATCTTTGCTTGGGCCCTCGATGGAGACCCTGCTGGGAGTGGGAGGACTGTCCCGCTAGTGATCCCCCTCGGCAACCATGACCTCTCGCTCGTTGGGAGGGATTCGCGCGGAGGAGAATCCACGACAAGCGTCAGCATTGTCGTTCGCGACACCACGCCGCCTTCGGTTTCGCTCGCCGTTCTCCCTCGTCGACTCGTGGCTCAGGCCAGCGACGTCGTCGGCATATCGCAGGTCTCCTTCGAACTTGACGGGCAGCCGTTCGGGGTTGTCTTGCACACTGGTCCGTTCGAGGCGCCGTGGGCTCCGGAAACTCTCTCGGACGGGACTCATGTCTTGCAGGTGGTTGCCACTGACAGTGCTGGCAACCGGGCCGTGTCCCAGCCTGTGGAGGTCCGCGTGGATAACACTCCCCCGCAGATGGTGGTCCATGCCACCCCGTCCACTATCTGGCCTCCCAACAAGAAACTGGTTCCAGTGGTGATCACGATCGGTTTGCAGGATGTGATGGATCCGTCACCGACCGTGATCCTTGAAGCGGCTACCTGTGACGACGGCTGTATTCCCGCTGCCGATATCATCGGCGCTGGAATCGGCTCTGATGACCGGGGGTTCGCCGTGCGGGCCACCCGATCCGGCTCGGGCGTCGGCCGGACCTACTCCTTCACGTATAGGGCTTCGGATGCTGCAGGCAACGTTGCAAGGACTACCGTGCAGGTGCGTTTGCCACACGACCAGAGATAGCCCAAGGAGTCCTTCGATGAATCAATCCGTTCGATCGCTCATGTTGACGCTGTCTTGCCTGGCCGTTGAACCGGCTTGCATGACTGGGCCGAGCTCGGATGATGACATTAAGGCGACATCGTGCGGCGCATCTGAGGGGAACGTTGGCACAATCAATCCCTTTCCCGCTGTCGACCCGAATGAACGGCGAATCACCGGGACCGGGGGGGGCGTCACTCTGTCAGTCGGTCAGACCGTCCAACTCGGCACTTGCTTCTTCCGCGATCTGAAGCGACCAGAAGAGCGAGCGGCGATCGCATGGTCGCTTGCGGACCCGGGCATTGCCAATGTCTCACCAAGCACCGGCCCGACAACAACTGTGACTGGGCTCGCCTACGGAAAGACCAAGGTTCGCGCACTCATCACTGGGGTTACCGTCCAGGTCTTCGCCGTCGTCTGCGACAGTACCGGCTGCCCGCCGCCCCCGTACTAGCTCAGCGAGGTCGGACCCTCCGACATCCCGCGAATCAAGGAATATCAATATAAGTATGAAAATCGCCTCTGTGCCACAAGCAATCCTCTGTTCCCTGCTCGCGCACCTCGCGGGCGCCCAGTCACAGCCGGCTGCTCGTGTTGGCAATGCGGACGTTTCAGTCGCCGAGGTTGACGCCTTGGCCGGCGAACGGCTCACGAAAGTGCGGAACGAGGAGTACCAGATTCGTAGGCAGGTACTCGATGGCCTGATCGAGAAGCGCCTCATCGAAGCAGAGGCGTCCGCGCGCAAGATTTCGCCCGCGGAGCTGGAGAAGACGGAGATCACTTCCAAGATGGAGGCGGTCACTCTTGAGCAGACTCGTGCGGTCTACGAAGCGACGCCCCAGAAATACACCTCGATGTCGCAGGAGCAGGCGCTCAGCCAGATCGCCACCGTCTTGCAGCGAACGCGGCTTGCTGCAGCCCGGAAGGAATTCCTGACCGCTGTCCGGAAGAAGTACGGCGTGAAAGTCTTTCTCGATGCGCCCAAGGTGGTCGTCGACAGTACAGGCGCGCCGGCGAGAGGACCCGCCGGGGCTCCGGTCACGATGGTCGCATTCTCCGACTTTCAGTGTCCGTATTGCCTTCGGGTCAACCCAACCCTGAAGGCGCTCGAAATGAAATACGCCGGACAGATCAGGATTGTCTTCAAGGACTTCCCTCTGGGCATTCACAAGGACGCTCGGAAGGCTTCGGAGGCGGGGCAGTGCGCGGCGGAGCAGGGCAAATTCTGGGAGATGCACGACAAAATGTTCGCGAACCAGCAGAAGCTGCAGCCCGACTCTCTGAAGGCGTTCGCGAAGGAAATTGGTCTGGACGCGCCGACGTTCGCGTCTTGTCTGGATAGCGGCAAGACGGCGGCCAAAGTAGCCGCGGACATGGCCCAGGGGACGAAGCACGGCGTGACAGGTACTCCGACCTTCTTCATTAACGGTCGCTACCTCTCGGGGGCTCAGTCCATAGACAAGTTCGCGGAGATCATCGACGACGAACTCAGCCGTGCTCAAGAGCGTCGGCCACAAGGTCCAGGCGGCAATCGGTGAAGAAGACCGCGGCGCTCCTCCTCCATGTGGCCCTGGCTGGGCTGCTTACGTCATGTGGCGGGTCGTCCACACCGAGCGCGCCCAGCCCCGGGGCAGCCGGTTCGCAGACCCTGAGTGCCGTATCGGGGGAGACCGGTGGTCCGGCCGCTGGCGTTCGCATCGTCGCCGCCGGAGTCGGCTATACGACGAACGCCTCCGGGCAGGTCGCGGTCCCCGCTGCGCTGACCTCTGAGGCGACAGTCGATTTCGAAGGAACAGGCTTCCTAAAGCGTGAGACAACACTGGCCAGAGGTCCCCAGTTCAGCCTTTGGCCGACCCAAGCGCAAGGCGCGACAGAAGCCTGGACGCGCCAGGTCCTTCACGGAACGTTCGGCACATCGTCCATGTTGCGACCGGATCCTCAGCTGCGCCAGTACACCATCATCCCGGATGCCGCGATGGCTGCGGATGCGGGCGCCATGGCGGCCGTGGAGCGAGCAGCGGCGATGTGGAGCGCGGCGACGGGCAGCACTGGGTTCACCATGCGGGTCGGTTCGGGGGCCCCGGTAAACGGGTTCGGTGTCGTAGTCGCGACCATCGATTCCACAAGCCCGACGTCAGGCGGAGCCGCTCCTCTGGGGACAGGACGCGCGCTTTCGGGTGGAACTATCACCTTCCGTTCGCTCGCCGTGGCGGGGCTTCCCATGGCCGCTCCGAACGATTCCTTGTACATCTTCACCGGTCTTCTCAACGACATGGACGACGACGAGGTCGCCATC
>ENA-ORBV01008211-ORBV01008211.1-microbial-mat-metagenome-genome-assembly--contig:-NODE-8211-length-17639-cov-7.749117_pt1 | contig 17639 bp, 20 predicted proteins | sample MGYA00237777_ERZ505514 | MGnify/ENA primary metagenome ERZ505514 (study PRJEB26160, sample SAMN06269048) | microbial mat metagenome | isolation source: Oligotrophic lake microbial mat | place...
TTTTCAAGCAGAAGACGGCATACGAGATTCGCCTTAGTCTCGTGGGCTCGGAGATGTGTATAAGAGACAGACATTAGCTAATTCCGCAGCTAGGGTGGCTAGTCGGGCCGCCGGAGCTTCACCTAGGACTTTACAGAAGTCGCCCTTGGGTTTGGTTTGTCTAAGAATCCGGTTCGCTGCGTTGGCGCAGGTCGCCCGCACAAGTTTCGGGCGGAAAACCACAATCCACATTTCGTAATCTCTAGATTGCTCAAGCAACACATGATTTTGGCTAGGAAATAACCAGACCAAACTGCCTCGAGAAAGTTCGTAGTGGCGATCCTCCATCAGGTAAGTCGCCCGTCCGCGCACGGACAGATTTAACTCAAGCTCTTCATGTCGGTGCGGCGGAATCTGACGCAAGGAATTGAAATGATGATGCCACACCGCTCCTTCCAGAGCAGTGGGCACGGGCAATGTTTGTATAACAGCACGCATGACAGTGGAAAGTGATAACAAAATGCGAGACAATGAAAAGACTTTAACTTCTTCTTCAACAATAATGGGAACACTATGTTGAAACCAATACCGTTAAATAAACAAGCAATAGACCAATACAACAATGAGGGCTGGTGTATGCTCGGCAAGATCATGGACGATGAAACCATCGCCCGATTCCGGGAGGAGGAGCTAAAGTTCCGCAACCGGCCGCTGCATTATGATGATCCAAAGCCAAATCCACCCACACTGTTCCGCAGCCAGATGGCGGCATATTCTGAACCCGTGCGCACGTTTGGGGTGTCTGGATCGCACCTGCCACTCGTGCAACAGGTACTGGGAGCAAATCTAGCGTGGATTTACACACAGTTCGTGACGAAGTTCCCCGACGCTAGCCTCGGAAAATCCGAGTTCCCTTGGCATCAGGACAACGGCTACGCTAAAATCCTTCCCGAAAATAACATGACCATTTGGATACCTTTGGATGATGTAGACGAGGAAAACGGCTGCGTTTGGATTGCGCCGAAATCACACAAAAATGGTATTTTACCACACAAGCAAAAGACGTCCGATAACTGGCATCTGGAAGTACCAGTGGAAGGCGACGGAATTCCCGCCATAATGAAAGCGGGGGAAGGCGTGGCGTTCACCGGTCTAACTCTGCACCGCTCCAAACTCAACCATACAGACAAGCCGCGCCGTGCGTTCTTCATGCAGTATGTGGATGCCAACGGCACTTACGGGGATGATAATCTTCCCATCGTTGATCGTCCGATGGTCTATGTCGTGACGGGCGAGGCAGATTTTAACCAGCGCCCCACAGGTCTGAAGCCGTCCCACTGATCCGACATGTGTGCTTTTGCCAAAGAATCATCCCGCTGTGCCTTAAAAAGTGCGGCGGGAGTCTCGACCCAAAGTCATTGTTCTGGTCTTTGCCGGCAAAAAAGCGTAGACCCATTCTCTGAGGTTTTGCCGACATCCGTCTCACCCCTAAACTTATCCTATTCAATTAATACTTATGATTCCCAACTGCAACGACAGCAGCAACCGTCCGCCGCGCCTGCGGTTTGACTTGAATATTGGCTCGATTTCCGAACTTCCTGCGACAAGTTCCTTCCCAATTTTTTTGCCGCAGGACGACCATTCCCGTTACCGTTATCTTCGCACTAAAGGCATTGAGGGATTGAACTGGGGAAATCCCGATATTTGCCGCCAGACTGACTTGTTCTGGACAGGCGGCGGGCGATTTGACTCCCCGGCGGAGGTGGATGGAAAAATCATCGACCTTAAAAATGCAGGCTACGACTGCGGCACATTCCATGTGGGCACAGGATTTGAAACCGACGACGAAATGGACGATTATGCTAAGGCCATTATTAGCGCAGCCCAGCATAGCGCTTTTCCCGTTTTTGTGGAAACACATCGCGCTACAGCCACGCAGGACATTTACCGCACAGTCAAATGGGTAGAGCGCAATCCAGAACTCCGATTTAACGGCGACTTTTCGCATTACTATACTGGTCATGAAATGATTTACGGTGACCTCGAAAAGAAACTCGCCTTTCTTGCGCCAGTGCTGGAGCGAGTCCGATTTATTCACGGCCGCATCGGCAATTCCTGCTGTATGCAGACCGAGGTAACTGATCTGGAATCGACTAATGTGGCTCACTTCCGCGCATTCTGGACGCAGAGCTTCGTGGGCTTCCTAAAAACTGCACGGCATGGCGACTACTTTTGTTTCGCCCCAGAATTGCTTGCCCCGGGTATCAACTACGCCCGAACCTTCCGCAATACAGACGGAATCATCTGCGAGGAAGGCGACCGCTGGCAACAGGTGCTACTCTACTGGCAAATCGCCTGTGAATGTTGGATGGAAGCCGAGCAGCGCTGCAAAAGCGTCACCAGATGAATCCTCTGTGCTCAGGCTGAAGGCATCTCTCAAATCGGCTTTTAAAGGGTTTTCCCCTGCCCTCTCCCATGCTTGACCTGAGCTGTGATTTTTCTAGGCTCTTCTTTTCAACTTTAGCTTATCCATTATGAAACAGATGTCCCCACTCGAAGAATTACGCCACTCATGCTCTCACGTTCTAGCTACTGCGGTCCTGCGTTTATTTCCCCAAGCTCAGCTCGATATCGGCCCTCCCACGGAACATGGATTTTATTATGATTTCGACCTTGAACACCGCTTCACCACGGATGATCTTCAGAAAATCGAAGACGAGATGCGTCAGATTGCAGCAGAGGATCAAGCCTTCACCCGCTCTGAATGCAGTCGCGCTGCGGCTATCGAAAAAATCACGCAGCTCGGCCAAGCTCGCTATAAGTTAGGCCGTATTGATGACATCCCCGAAGGTGAAGCCATCAGCTTTTATCAAAATGGAACCTTCTTTGATCTTTGCGCTGGTACCCACATCGCTTCCACTAAAGAAATTAAAGCAATCAAACTTCTCAGCATTGCAGGAGCCTACCACCGAGGCAGCGAGAAGAATAAACAACTTCAGCGTATTTATGGAACAGCCTTCCCTTCCCAAGCTGAACTCGACACCTACCTTAAACAATTAGAAGAAGCGGCTAAGCGCGATCACCGCAAACTGGGGCGTGAGTTGAAGCTTTTTCGCGTAGATGCCGCCATCGGTAGCGGCTTACCTTTACTCTTACCGAAGGGGGCGATTATACGGCATGAGTTAGAAAAACTGATCACAGAAAAATTAACCGAGTATGAGTACGATCAAGTGTTCTCCCCCCACATTGGCTCGATTGATCTTTATAAAACTTCTGGTCACTATCCGTATTACGCCGAGAGCATGTATGACTCGATTAAAATCGAGGAGCGCGAGTTTTTACTTAAGCCGATGAATTGTCCCATGCACATTCAAGTGTACACAGTGGAACCTCGCAGCTACCGCGATCTACCTCAACGCTATGCTGAGTTCGGCACGGTCTATCGCCAAGAGCAATCTGGAGAGCTAAACGGCCTGGTACGCGTGCGTGGATTTACTCAAGATGACGGCCATATTTTCTGCACGCAGGAACAGTTGAAACAGGAGTTCAAACAATGCTTACAGCTTGTGCAAGAGGTCATGGCGTTGTTTGGTTTAAAAACGAAATGCCGCGTTTCGTTGCGTGATCCTAACAATACAGCCAAGTATGCTGGAGATGATTCCCTTTGGTTACCGGCTGAAGCTTGTATCCAAGACGTGGTTAATGAACTACGTCTTGAGCACACGATTGGCTTAGGCGAAGCTGCCTTTTACGGACCTAAACTTGATTTCATGGCCATGGACGCCATTGGCCGTTCTTGGCAGCTAGGCACCATCCAAGTGGACTTCAGCTTACCCGAACGGTTTGAGTTGGAATACACGGGATCTGACGGAATTAAACATCGACCAGTTATGATTCACCGTGCTGTCTTCGGTTCGATTGAACGTTTCATGGGTCTGGTGATCGAACATTTTGCAGGTTGGTTCCCGCTTTGGATGGCTCCGGAACAAATCCGTATCCTCCCCATCACGGAAGGTCAAGCCGACTATGCTAAGGGATTACAAACACAGGCCAAAGCTCTCGGGTTGCGTTGCAGTATTGATAATCATCCTGACAAGATCGGTGCGAAAATCAGGCGAGCCCAGTTAGAAAAAGTTCCTTATATGCTCGTCGTAGGCGCGCGTGAGCAAGAAGCGGGTAAAGTAGCCGTGCGTTCGCGCTCGAAAGGTGAAGAAGGACCGCAGGATTTTGTCGAGGTGTTAGCAAGAGTCGTGGCAGAAGTTAAAACCAGAGCACTTCCCACGACACCAGCGGTCTAATTTATTTTAGGCGACAACATTCAGAGCATGACGCGCTAACTTACCGATAGATGGTAGCTTCTAAAAGTCGGGCTGCTTCGATGTAGCCCTCGTGCATGACGCTTGCGCGGGCGGACGCCATGAAAATAGCTTCTACCGCCGCACTGCGCGTATCTGCACCGAGCAACTGTGCTGCGGCTTGAGGTAAGGAATATTCTTTTCCACTAGAGGCCGCCTTACGGAAGACCGCTCCATCTTCTTCACCCAACACCCCGTAAACGAGTTCAAAGTAGGCTGGATCTACGGGAACTCTCGCCATTTCTAACAGGGCAAACCCACGATAAACACTCGCCACGTAAGCCACCCTGATCGAGCGTTGGTTGGCGTGCAAATGTGCGATGTAATCGGATAAGGAAAGGCCGCGATGCTGAGCATTACGAATCACGTCGTCCGTGATATAGATGGATTTGCGAACTTTAGCATTCATATCTAAGGCCTGAACAAGCTCCCGCTTTTGATCAAACTCATGAAGGATTGACCAAGAGCGATTATCAAAAAAACTAGGGACTGGCATGGTCTAATTCCAAGAATGAACAGATAAGTCATTGGCCTGTTTCGTAAGTTAACCTTTTAAATATGGATGGCCTCACCTTTAGCGGCAGCAACCGCCTCCATCACCATCTCACTTAAGGTTGGATGGGCGTGAATGGTGGAAAGAATTTCATCTACAGTAGCCTCCAGAGTAATAGCTAATCCCATCTCCGCTATTAACTCCGTAGCTTCTGCACCCACAATGTGTGCGCCCAAAATTTCCCCATGTTTTTCTCCTACGATCACTTTAACAAAACCTTCCACATCACCCGAGGCCACAGCTCGGCCAGAAGCACGATAGGGAAATTTTCCGACCTTAATTTTTAATCCCTGTTCCTTCGCTTTTTTCTCGGTTATGCCAACACTAGCAACTTGGGGATGACAATAGGTGCAGCCTGGGAATATCGTAACTTTGTGTGGTTTCTTACCAGCAACGAATAAACCTTCTATCGCTTCCACCGCTTCATGGGAAGCCACGTGAGCCAACCAAGGCGGCCCGATAATGTCCCCTGCGGCGTAAACGCCAGGAATGCTCGTTTGATAGTTCGCATCTGTCTTAAGATACCCTTTTTCTAAATCAACGTTTAAACCCGTAGCAAGGAGCCCATCCAGATTCGGCTGCACGCCGATGGCTATTAACAAACTATCGGCCTCAATGGTTTTGGATTCTTTACCTGAAAGTGTTACTTTGACGCCAGTGGCAGTGACTTCTGTTTTTTCGACTTTAGTTTCAGTGAAAACTTCTATGCCGTGCTTGATGAAACTCTTGGCCACCACATCAGCTACTTCAGCATCTTCCTGAGGAAGAATTTGTGGGAGCATTTCGACTAAGGTGACCTTGGTGCCGAAGGCATTAAAGAAATAGGCGAACTCCACCCCAATGGCACCCGCTCCAATAATGACGAGAGACTTTGGCTGTTTCTGAATAGCCAGAGCTTCACGACTCGTCATGACTTTTTCCCCATCAACTTTTAAGCCTGGCAAGTGGCGTGGAGTAGTGCCAGTAGCGAGAAGAACATTCTTGGCTTCAAGTATCTGTTCCTTACCGTCGGCGGAGCGAACCACTACTTTTTTATCCTTACCGACAGTTCCCTTACCGACAAAATAATCAACCTTCTTAGATTTAAAAAGAAATTCGATACCTTTTGCCATCTTATCCGCTACGCCGCGGCTGCGTAGCATGACTTTAGCAAAGTCAAAGGAAACATCTTTAACGGTAATTCCAAACTCCTCTGCGTGTTTGATTAGTTCGTAAACTTCCGCGTTTTTGATTAAGGACTTAGTTGGGATACAACCCCAGTTTAGGCAGGTGCCGCCAGCTCGTTCCATTTCGACACAAGCCACCTTTTTACCCAACTGAGCGGCGCGAATCGCACCCACATAACCAGCTGGTCCACCACCGATAACAATCAAATCATAAATCATAAGTAAGAAATGAAATATCCCATCAAATGAGGGTAAGGGCAAGAGAGGAAATTTGTGTCCTGAAATCAATCATATCAGAGCTTAGGCAGCAGGTGTCAGAACCTTCATTTTCCACCAAGTATGAAATTAAAGTGCTTCGTAGGTTCCGACGTCTCGACGCTTATAAACTTTAAACCCTGCGCTCTTCGCATCACTGACCGAAAGAGGTTTGTTGATCTTAGGTGTACTAATTTGGCTGATGCATTTGCGCACCGCTTTTTTACAAATAGGGCAATGGGTAAGTGCGGGACGATCCGCTGGGCGTCTGAGCTCAAAGCTACCACGGCAAACCTTGCACGATCCCTCGGTGAGTTCATATTGATAAATGGGCATGGGCTGATCCTACACAGTTCCCAAGGAACGAAGCTGATCACGTAAAGATGCAGCTTCTTCAAAACGCTCGGAGCCCACTGCTTCATCTAACATTATTTCTAGTTGCTTACGTCGTGAGCCCACTTGGGATTGTGGTATCTTGCCAAGGTGCTGCACGCCTTTTTGGCAGTCGCTGATTACTTCATCTAACATCGAACTAAAAACGGTGTAACAGTCTGGGCACCCTAAGCGCCCCGTTTTTCTTAAATCTTCACTTGTGAATCCACAGCTATGGCAGTGGGCTCCCGTGGTGGATTGAGGGGATAGCATTAAAGATTTAGCCGAAATTTCCACATTAACTATGCTGTCTAAAGTCGCCATAGGATCTTTCATCCCTTTGGCTTTAGCCAACTTTGAAATTTCATCCCAGATGTCAAAATCAATCAGGTTCGGTTCATTCACTTGGGGGATACATTTTTCGCACACGTGAACCTCAATCACTTTACCGTCGATCAGTTTGGTCAGGTGACAGGTGGCGGAGCATCCGGGACAAAAAGTACACTGCATCTATAAGGTTTATCATCGTTATTGGAAAATTGCAAATCCGAGCTTAACCTAATTTGAAAGGCTATAGATTTGTCTTTCCTTTCTTTAACTTAAAGAAGTTGCTGACCGTTTAGAACGTTCATTGGCGGCAAGAGCGCAAGCTCATCACCCTCACAAATAAAATATTGAAAGATCCTAATTTTTTCCTTGCAGCTGAAGACCGCCCCGACCTTTGTCGGGGTTGCTGACCCCACTGACTGACCTCGTTGTCCCCCATTGCATCAATCCGCTGGAGTGATTTGACAAAATACGCCAATGGCGTGTGCTCAGATAATGGTCTTTGTCGAACTTTCGTCTTTTACCAAAAAAGTTGTCAAACTTCCGGATGATGAAAGTTATGCAGACCTTCAAATGGAAATCGCGGTTCGTCCTGATGAGGGAAGCTTGATTCCCAAAGGAGGAGGACTGAGAAAAATCCGTTGGAGAGCCAAGGGCAAGGGAAAAACCGGTGGCGTCCGGATCATTTATTTTTGGTGGGTTTCTGAAGACCAAGTTTTGATGTTGGATATTTATCCGAAGAATAAGAAAGAGAATTTAAGCGGTGATGAACTGAAAGAATTAAAAAAAGAGATGGAGGAATGGGTCAATGAAAACAAAAAATGAATTGCGTGACGTCTTAAGAGGAAAGAAGGCTCCCGGACGGGTATGGAGCATTGTTCGCCAGCCGGATGGTCAAGTGCTGCGGAAAAAAATGGACGTTGAAAGTTATCGAAAAAAGCGGGAACAGGAATGGGATAAGGGCCAGGCCACAGAAGTACGGAATAGCCTGGGTCTTTCCCAGAATGCGTTTGCCCGGCTGTTAGGGGTTAGTGTGGATACCCTGCAAAACTGGGAGCAGGGTCGTCGCAAGCCAGCAGGGGCTGCTCGTGTCCTGCTGCGTATTGCCGCCAAGTATCCCGAAGCAATTTTGGAAGTGGCTTAAAAAGATTTTACGGGCCTGTCAATTGTCATAGAACGGTGATCTCGACAGGGCATGTCGGGACTGACCCCGCTAAACATGACGCAAGAAATATGTAAAATGTGGTAGACTGAGCCCATTAAGTCAAGGAGACCAGGTATGATCTGGGGATGATGACCCCATTGACATTTCGGCTCGTTCAGGCTTCCACCAAATCAAATTTCCAGCGCTTTCCCAACGCGTGCGCAGTTTTTTCAAGGGTATGGAGCGTGATGGAAGGATTGCGAGGATTAAGAATGCGGTCAACAGCAGCACGGCTGGTTCCCATCTTCAGAGCCAGAGCACTTACCGTCATCTTTTTTTCCTTCATGGCTTGCTGAATCTTCCAAGCCAGAATTTCCTTCTCTGCACGCAATACCACCTCCTCATAAATACCTTCTTCTTTAAGGAAGGTGTCAAAACGACTTCCAGTTCTCAGATTACACTTCTTGGTTTTGCTCATGGTCTTTTTTTCTTTTTCTGGCCAGCGCGAGATCATCCGCTGGTGTTTTCTGGGTCTTTTTTACGAAGCTGTGCAAAAGAACCAGATTCTCCTTATTCACATAAAACACAGCCCGGGCGATGCCTTCTGGAAAGCCGCTTCGAACCTCATGCAGGCCTTCGCCCAAGGATCTGACATGGGGCATACCCACAGGCTATTCCGACTGGGCTTTCCATATGTCCACCCCAACAGTCTTTCGTTGTTCTCTGGTCAAAGTCATCAGCCAATCACGCACTGGCTCCCGACCTGTGACTGTATTATAAAAGACTCCGATCAAGGATTTAGCCCGCTTCACTTCTTAAAGAGTGTATCAGAATTGATGCAATGGCAAGGCCTAATTATATTTTAGCTCAGAATGAATTGTTAGCATTGCTTGGAGTCAGCGTAAATACCTTGACTTAGGCTACTTGATTATCCTTTTAGCGCCCTGACGTGATAGAACGGTCTGGGAAATACGATTCGACTTTTACGAGCCATTACTCAGCTCTGACCCACATATCCACAAAACGCTAGGATTATGTGCCATGTAGTAGAATGACCCCATTTAAATTACGGCTTACCTAGCATCGCTTTCTCTTTTTTAGCTAGACTTCTAGCGCTGAAAAAAACTAAAGCTAAATGTAATGCTAGTGGAGTACTCCATACTACAAGGAAATAAAAGTCTTTTGTAAGTAAAGCCATAATACAAGCTCCCAATATCATTCCTGAAGTATACTCAACAATCGTTTTAAATTTAACAGTCATAGGTTATTGTTATTCCGATTCCCTTTTAACACGAGCTGAATCTATAATCTTTGTCTGGATCTGGATCTTGACTGTCGGGTATTCCATCCCCGTCACGATCATAATCGATTTCAGGTCCTGGTGGTGGTGGAGGCGGTTCTGGAGCTGGTGGAGTGGGGTCAGGCCATCATCCACCTTTTACTTTTTAACGGAGTTTGACTCACTTCCCGTTAATTTCCCTTTTTTATTTGAATAGTAGAAATATAACCAGCCGAAACCTAGTAAATTAATTGCTCCCAAAACCAGTGCAAAATCATGCCATCTTCCTTGGTTATCCAAAATGTAATCAGTGTTTGGCCAAGAATTTACTATGGCTATCACAGAGATAAGATAAGGTATAGTAAATATTACAAGATTAATAACTAAAATAAAAATAATACTAGAAATTAACGTTAGATATTTTATTGCGCTTTTCATTGTCTAGATTCAATAATAACCAAATTTTTTGTAGTACCTCTCTTCACAGTAGCCCTTGAGCGAATCGTTAAATGGGCTTGAATGAGGTCAATCTACTACATTGCACAGTTTGCTCCATTGATTAAGTTTTTTGGTTGAATGCTTTATTCTTGTGGCGTTGTTCATCGAGCCTTCTTACTGTTTAAGATATTCCCGCACTGCTTTGATAGCCTAATACCTTGACTTAGGCTACTTGATTCTCCTCTTAGCGCCCTGACGTGATACAACGGTCTGGGAAATACGATTCGACTTTTACGAGCCATTACTCAACTCTGACCCACAAATCCACAAAACGTTAAAAATATGTGCTACGTTTGGACTAAGCTCATTTACGACTAACCCCATTGATTTTTAACAAATACCAAAAAGATTATTTTTGTGCTATTCATCATGATTTTATAACTTAGCGTCCCGCTGGAATTTCGGGATCTACCTTACCATGGCTCATCCCCGATTTGTTTCTTATGAAAAGATAAATCAATAGGGGATAAATGGAAAAAACAACTTTATTTAACCATACGGCCCCCTCTCTTTTCATGGATTTTGCAAATCGCGCTTAGCTCATTTAAGATATTTCTCATATATCTTGTTCATTTGATGCGGGAAAATTGATGTTAGAATTAAAATTAAGGCAAACATTATTCCTACAAAAGCAATTCGCGAACCATCTTGTTCTATGCTTGCTTGGCCACCGAGGATTGTTGAAACACATGTCTTAAACATGATTAATCCAATAACAAAAAGAAAGCATCTTAGGGCGACCATGATTAGCGATAGCCCCCAAATGAACATTTCCATTGGCAATACGCTCGCGCAGTAACTGATGCAACCGTAGCGCTGCCACCCACGATTCCCGATAATCTGGATGCGGCACGCAGGCTGCTGCGTGAATTTGACATCCTGTCAAATGATTCAGTCGCTCCATCTCGCACCCTTTGCGCGGGCGCACTAGGATTTCTTCCTTGGCTTAGACCCTCTTGAAGAGTGCTGCGCATGCTTCTGTTTAACGCACTTTCTACGCTATTGGCTGCGATGTCTGTAGCTACTCCAGCTACTGCTGAACCAATCCCATAGTATCCAAGATCATCGAACCAGCCCAATGCGGAGCCATACTCTTCTATCAAGCATCTATCAACGCACGAAATGCCTCCACCTTTGAGTACGGGACGCTTAGGCTTAGGTTCTGGTTTGGGCTCAGGTTTTTTATCCTCATCTTCTTCCACTTCCTCTTCATCACTCGGACAAAGTCCACTTGGATCTTTAAGCCGCGTCACCCCATTCCCCACATACCGATAAAGATTCACATCCCCCGCATCAAAGCGGATCGGATCGGTTTGGAGGAATCTTCCTAAATCTGGTGAATAAACGCGGTTTGTGTAATCGTAAATTCCAATCATTAATGGGATCAGTCTACTACATTGCACAGTTTGCTCCATTGATTAAGTTTTTTGGTTGAATGCTTTATTCTTGTGGCGTTGTTCATCGAGCCTTCTTACTGTTTAAGATATTCCCGCACTGCTTTGATAGCCTAATACCTTGACTTAGGCTACTTGATTCTCCTCTTAGCGCCCTGACGTGATACAACGGTCTGGGAAATACGATTCGACTTTTACGAGCCATTACTCAATTCTGACCCACATATCCACAAAACGCTAAAAATATGTGCAATGTGGTAGACTGACCCCGTTAAATTGGCCAGACAGGAACAGGGTCTGGTTCATCCTCCTCCGAGCACAACGTTATTACTGCTCCTACTCCTGCTACGACTGTGCCAGCAATGACGACAGCAGCTCCAGCTTTTGCGACGGGAACTCCTGCAGGAGCACCAACAATAGTAGATGACATTACAGCTCCTGTAACGACCGCAGCTGCGCCGACACCCTGTATCGCTGTTCCGGCATTGCTTACCCTTGCACCCAACGGCGTTAATCCCCACGGATCAATCCAGTTTATCGGGCCACTGCCTACATACCCATACAGGTTCAGCCCCCCCGTTTCGTAAATCGGATCTTTGCTTAGCCAAAGTGCGATCCGAGCCTTGTAGGCGTATTTTTCTTGTTTGGATCTTCTGACTTGGGTGGTTTGTCAAGAGTCAAGGTCTGAAGTCTTCGGCTCGTTTGTTCTTCTGCATTTGCCCCTTTTCTGCATTTGCCGTATTACGGGCCCTTATGTTTTTTTAGCTTAAAGCTAGTTCCAAGATAAAATATAGTAATCGCTATAACTATCCCTATAATTCGTTTTTCAGAAAAACTAAATCCGTTTATAAATAAATCAAAAATAATTATTATAGCTGAGAATATGAATGTTATTTGCATGGTTTTTTATTGTCTGGGTTTTGATCCTCCCATTCCTTATTCCAGTCCCAAGCAACATCATTCAATCCTTTGTCGAGTCCTGCGAGGCCTCCCCATTTTGCGCCAATTATAGCACCAGGTGCGCCGCCTTTTGACCCAGCTACTGCCCCTGCTGCTATTCCGCCGGTTACATTTTTCGCGATTGTAGATGGTGCTTTAGGCTGATATGCATTCATTCCTGGATTGGCAGATCCACCGGTTCGTTGATTGTAAGTGCCCCCTTGAAGACCAAGCGGGTCGACCCAATTAACTGGAGTATTGAAGACATACCGATAAATATTCCCATCCCCGGCATCAAAGCGGATCGGATCGGTTTGGAGGAATCTTCCTAAATCTGGTGAATAAACGCGGTTTCTGTAATCGTAAATTTCAATCCTGCGTATCCACTCTCTGCCGGTGAAGAGGAACCTGTTTCCAAAGGCCGATGCCGTAATGACAGTGTTACTCGCATTAAGCACCGTCGGCTTTCCATACACGTCGTAGAGATAGCTTTCGATGACGTTGCCTGAGCTGTTGGTCAAAGCCACGGTGGAACCTAAGCCGTCGTGATGATAGTAAAACGTTCCAGCCCAGTCCGTCTTAGCAAGAATTTCATCGGTGGCGGCTCCATGGATATGTTTCTGCCACATGCTGCCGTTGGCGGTATATTCCCCAATTAAATTCCATCCGTCGTAAATGAAATAACTAACCCCATTATTCATCGTGCGGCTAACTTGCCTATTCTGATAGTCATACGTCGCCGACATGGTTTCGGTGCCTTTACTAGCTCCGATTAACCTGTTCTTGGAATCATAGCTGTAGCTGGCACTGAGCCCTTGGGTGGTTAGGTTACCGTTGATGTCGTAAAGTAAGACTTCGGCACCTAAGGCCGTGTATTGGTTTAAGGCGTTGGTTGTGTAAGTGCCTGTCCCAGGAGCGGCGTTGGTTGCGCCCACGGCTGTTCTGTTGCCTGCGGCGTCGTAGGCAAAGGTTTGGGTGTTAGGATTGGTTCCTGTAGCGGTGGTGCCAGTTACTTGGTCGATAGCATCGTAGGTGTAACTTTCATTCCGATTAGGGATAGAACCGGTGGCATTCTTAGTCGTGCGGTTGCCTACGTTGTTTAACGTGTAGTCAAACTGAGCTAATGTGGTTACTCCCATAGTGTGTTTCATTTGGGTTAGTCTCGAGGCGTTGTCGTAACTGTAACTGGTCACTGTCCCGTTCTCAAGGTTTTTTCCTATGCGGTTGCCGTTGAGGTCATAGGTGTAGGTGGCTAGAGGCGGCGGGCCGCCCGCTTGGATGGCTTTTAGTTGGTTGCGGTTGGTGTAGCTACTGGTCACGACGCTGCCGTCAGGGTAAGTCAGGCTAGCTCGGTGTCCATCAGAGTTATAGGTGTAACTAACGCTGAGACTAGTGGCAAGCCCCGGATAGGTGCTTTGTTCGCTCAGGAGTTGGTTTGCCGCATCGTAAGTGTAAACGTAGCTTGCAGAACTAGAACCAGCCGTAAGGAGTCTCCCCACCGCATCGTAGGTTTTTGTGACGTCAGGTGTGTTGGCGGCACTGTAATCACAGAAGGTTTCACGGCCACGGTTATCATATTTGCAACTCATGGTGGTGCCGTCCCGACCGGTGTAAACTGACCAGACGTTACCCGCCGTAGCGGTGTCGTTATAAGCCCAAGCTTCAAAGGTTACACCAGAGCCCGGATTAGGGTAATTCATGCGCGTTTTGCGGCTCAGCAGATCGTAGGTAAAGGAGTAGGTGTTACTCTTTGCGTCGGTCAGGGAAAGAAGGTTGCCGCCATCATCATAGGTCAAGGTGGTGGTTTCAAGTTTCGGGTTACGAGTGGTCAAGAGCTGGTTCACGGAATCGTAGGTATTGGTGGTGACGCCCGCATCGGGACGGGTCATGGTCAACACATTATCAAAAACATCATAGGACCAGTTCGTTTGATTTCCTAAGGGATCTCGTTGTTGGGTTTTACGATTGACGATGTCATACTCTATGCTGCTGACTCTGCCTAAGGCGTCAGTAGAAGTGATTAAGTTTCCGTTTACATCATAGCTATAGCTGGTCGTAGCCGCTTCGGCACTGTCAGCCCCTAAGGTCTGGCTGGTTCGACGCCAAGCCAAGTCATAGTTGTAGGTGATTTTTTTACCACTGGGCAAGGTGATGGCGGTGGGATTGGCTTGGGTATGGCAGGAACCGCAATTTGCTAGCCCTAAACCGTAACTGGTCAAGGTTACACGATTGAGCGGATCGGTGGCGGCGGTGGCGCGTCCGAATTCATCGTAAGTCCAGGACCATGTGGCTCCCAACTCATTGCTTTGAGTCAGTTTATTATTCCAAAAATCATAGGTCATGGAGACAAAGCTTGCGTCGGGGTTAGTCAAGCGGGTGATTTGCCCACGCCAGTTGTATAACCAAGAGCTGGTCAAACCACGAGGGTCGACCACACTGGCTAAACGATCGTCTGCATTATACGTGTAACTACTGACGGAGCCCAAGGCATCGCTTTTGCTGGTTAAAAGTCCGCGGGTATCGTAGCTGTAGTTGCTGATAGCAGCGTTACGTGCCCGATGACTCAAAATTTGGGAAAAACTATTGTAGCTCCATGTTTCAAAGGATGCATCAGGATAAGTAATTTTGGTTACGCGCCCCAAGCTGTCACGCTCGTAGCTGGTCACCCGTGCACTACCACCGCCCGGCGGAGTCAGAGTTTGGGTCATAACACGATCCTTGGCATCGCGGGTAATGGTTTCGACTAAGCCTGTGGGATAGGTTTTTTGTAAAGGGTTACCTAAGACCGTAAAGCTGTTGGTGGTGGTGGTGGCTCCGTTGGGATCTACCTTCTGGTTGTATAAACCCATCGAGGCGTCGGCATAGGCGTAGTTGGTGCTTTGCCCCAGGGAATTCACAAGTTTAACGGTGTTAGCAGGACGCTGGGGATTAAAGTGGAAGGTATCAACGGTGCCGTTACCGTAGGTGACTTTGGCACTGTTCGCTGTAAGCTGATCCATTTGGGCTATGAGTGTTCCTGTGACAAGATTTTTTTCGGACTTGATCACCCCTACTGGTCCCGCATTAATCGTGATGTAGTCAAAACGAAGTCGTTTCCCCGGACCTTCATACCTCGGATCGCTGGCCGTAACTAAAAGAGGTTGGGTGCCTTCAATGGTCTGGGCATAGGTGTAAAGGGCTTGGGAGCCATCGCCATAGGTGACGGCATTGAGGGTTACAGTGCTGTTTCCTAGGGTGGAATCTTCGAGGGTGCCGTAGGTGTAGCTAACTTCACGGTTAACTGTTTCAGGTCGATTATCGTTGGCAATGACTTTGGTAATGACGCGGTTACCCCACGCATTGTTATAGGTGTTGGCGCCTTCAAAACGTCCGTTGAGAACGGAGCTGGCACTGTTGGGAGCAGGAAGATAACGAATTTTTTTGACGACCTGAGTTGTGTTTGCACCTAGGTCTAGGGCGACAAAGCCAAAGGTATTGTTATGAAACTCAAAGTAAGTGACAGGGTCTCCATCAAGAGCCTTTTCAGGCCCACGCGCGGGGGTGGAGCCCGGGCCAGAATTTTTTAAAACCCCAGGAATTTTAATGCCTTGTGCATCTAAAAACTCGATTTCAGCAATGCGACAATAGTTCGACCCTGTATCACGGTAGAGCAGATAGCGGAAGGACTGGGTGTTGGAAAGGGAGATTTCTTGCCAAGTGTTTTCTGGAGGCGTGGTTTGAATGGAAGCCAGTGTCGTGGTGGTTTTACCAACGGAATTCACCCCAATTAAGTTCGACCACGCGTATTGGATTTCTAAATAACGGCCGCTAGGTTCGGTCACCCGAATAAGTTCCTTAGGACTGCCCGAGTCATAGGAGAAATTATAAACGTTACTCTGACTATCATAAAATCTATCCATCCGGTAACAGCTGCTGCCGCCACTGCTGGTTAGGTTAAATTCATACGACCATGCATCAGCCGTGCGGTAAACTAGACGGCCTTCTTGCGGACTTTCGATTAAACTGGAAAGATCCCCGGGAGGTTTCCAAAGAGAGCCTACCTTGTAAAAACGGATGATGGATCCATCAGGTTTTTGAATTTCGTAGATAGGTTGATTATTGCCATCTAAACCCGCTGTGACCAAAGCCCAATTGTAACTATGGTTCCACTGATGTCCCCAACCGAAATGATGTTTATAACCGCTATAACGACTGGCTCCCATGCGCTTGAAGATCAGTTTATGTTCTCCAACACCACCATGAACTTCTAAGTCAAGTATTTCCCGGCTAACGTTGCCTGTGCTGACTTTAAATAAGTTGGCACCAGCACCTTCACACGGAGGAGGTGTAGGTGGTGTACCAGGACCTTTTGAATCTGTGTTGCCGCAGTTAACGGCGTAGGTTACTTGGAGGCCTACCAACGTGAGGATGACTAGAAGGGTGAAGGAGCTAAACAATGTTTTCATAAGGTATCTTTATTTTTTTGAAGTGAATGAATCTCCGCGTAGTGCTAAAGGTGCGCCTACCCAAAAGTCTAAGGTTTTAATGTCGCCATCTTTGTTGATGACCACCCGATGGGTGCCAGCATTGGGACTAACTTGCACATCAAACTGAACCTGCCCCTGTTGGTTTAGAGGCAGCATGCGCGCCATGTCTCCGCCCAAGGTTCCTCCATCGACCATACGCAGCAGTACTTTTTCTCCAGTTTGGGCGTAGTCTAAGGTAACTTTGATCTGAGCTTTAGGTGCCACATACACCCGTTGAAAATTTCCGCCCTCATTGGCAATGAGATCAAAGCGTTTGCCTTCAACCTCCACCTGAGCCGCCACCTTTTCCCCGGCCTGTGCAATGCCCGGGGCTGGCTTATCCGCCCATGGACCCACTTCCACTGGATCCCCTCCTGGGATGATGATGTTTGAGGCCTTAGGTAAAACTCTAAACCCAGCAGGATTAGATGGATCAGAAGTCTTGTCGAAGGGTGAGATTGTTTTACGATCGGCTTGTGAAAGTTCTTGTGACTCGGACTTATTGGAAGTTCCTGCGACGTTGGCCTTGCTTTTGTTCGTCGCTTGAAAACTGTCAGAACTTGCAGACGTCGCTTCGTTTTGATGAAGCTTTGAGTTAGCAAAAAAAGCGACTAAGGTGGCAAAAAGAAATAGAGCTAAAACACCCGCAAAAATATATAACCAACGCGACTTAACAAAAGCCGCTTGAGAAGAAATAGATCTAGAGCCTAGCCCAGTGTAGTTAGAAAATCCGAATTTGCGGGGGGGGGGTTGGGGGGTAAAATTGATAGTGTTCTGTTTGTTAGGGTGCGTTGATATGCGCCTGTCTCTTATACACATCTGACGCTGCCGACGAATAGAGAGGTGTAGATCTCGGTGGTCGCCGTATCATTA
>ENA-ORBV01008212-ORBV01008212.1-microbial-mat-metagenome-genome-assembly--contig:-NODE-8212-length-17637-cov-15.334396_pt1 | contig 17637 bp, 17 predicted proteins | sample MGYA00237777_ERZ505514 | MGnify/ENA primary metagenome ERZ505514 (study PRJEB26160, sample SAMN06269048) | microbial mat metagenome | isolation source: Oligotrophic lake microbial mat | place...
GCTATGTTGTCTGCAACTTTGAAAAAGAGCGCTGTGAAGCGCAATTCCGAGCCGTGGAAAGTGTGAGTGTGCCCGGCGCTCCGGTCAGCACCATCAGGACCTTCGAGTTTGAGCCTCGCCATCAAGGTTTGGCGTAGCGGGCGGCGGCGACGTCTCCGACCGCTTCGTAATTAAGGTTTTGATCTCGAGCGAACATGGCCCAATCCGCCCACGCATTTCGCCCGTTTCTCCGCCGAAATGCTTGCGCCTAACCTAACCGCCCAAGCGTCCAAATTCAAGCATTGAGCGATCTGTGCCGCCCTTATTGCTCTCGCGCATGGCTCTGCCGGGGCGCACGAGGTCTGCCTAACGCCCCGCTTTATCGGAACTCGCAAAGACAGAAGAACGGGGATTAACCGCACTTGCGAAACTTGACCGAAAGAATGCTGTTTCGCTCTGTTATATCGTTGTGGTTGTACGGGGTTCCTCGCCGCAGACTTTGATAGATGTCGCCGAAGCCTTCGGGGCTGAAAACCGTAAATTCTGTCTGCCTTTGTTCCAATACTTCAAGTTTCGGCAGGAACCGCTCGACAATGTCCTATGAATAGTGGCGTCGTGAAATGTGGCTTGTTGGTGTCCCTCACCAAACAGCGCATCGAGATCGAGTTCTTGCCTTGATTTTATAAAAACTTCCATGATCGGATTTACCGATCTTTCAGGGGCGTTTACTGCCGTGTTGCCTTGAGTTGCACTATCGTCTCTACGTCCAAAAACGCACCCTCCGATAAGGAATTGTCCCATTCCTTCGAAGCGTGCGTTTTTCAGTTCATCCCAAAGGGCGGCATTGCCTGAAAGCAAAAGGAATTTGTCCAAAATCCCCTTCGCAAGACAATGCGTGATGTTCGGAGCAACGACCTCATAGAGAGACGCTGCCAGCAGAGGAAGTACCCACATACGCCGTCCCTTGTTGTCCAGACAAAGAACAGGCAATTTGGGCAGATGTGATGCCGAAAGTCTCTTTTCCCTGAGACCTTCGGCGGTTCTCGCAAGGGGAGGACGTAGCGGTTTTTACGGTAGAGTTCCCCATTTGCCGCCATCACTCAGCAAAAGGAGACCCGTTACCCCGCTGCGCCCTGCTGAAGCAGTCCGGTTGCTTCAGACAGCGAGTTGCCCATTGGTGAAATTCGCCAATGGGCAAAGCGTATAATTCTATTTTCCGGCGACGCGCCCAACGGTTCCGTTGCTGTAGATGATGGTTCCATCATCATAGATGCAATAATTGGGGGTGACGACAATCAATTTCGGGGGCGGATAGCCGCCGCTTCCGACGCCGCCGCCCTCTCCGCGAGCGACAACGCTGCCTCCAGCAAGAGTGGCAACAACAGTTAGGGTCAGAGCAAATTGGCGAGCGAGTTTGACAAAAGTGTACATTGTTCGAGTTCTCCTAAAGGTCTTCCAAAAAAGGGTTCACGATAATTGCAGCGTAATTGCCGAGGACGGGGAAATAAGGGTCGCTACTTGGGAATGTTCGTCTCTATCGGCTTACAATAGGGTAGTCGCAGCAAAAGGGGAAATCTAGGGGCAAGCCCGAAAAACTTTTTAAATCTTTTTTCTCAGCCGCATTTTCCTCTCAAAAGCGGCAGTTGGCAAGGGGCAAGCGTTGCTTCTTCGTGTGACTTTCGGCTATACTCAATGCACTTCCAAATTCTGATTCCCAAAACCTAACACCTTATCCTTAAAACCTATGATAGAACCGCGCCTTTACCGTGATATGGGTCTCAACGATGGCGAGTATGCCCAAATCCTCGCCATCATGGGACGCGAACCTACCCTGACCGAACTCGGAATGTTCTCCGTGATGTGGTCGGAGCATTGCGGCTATAAGTATTCTCGTCCCGTTCTCTCTTTGTTCAAGACTTATAAAGAGGCGCAGGAAAAGGGCGAGTTGGAAAATGCAGGCGTGATTCCGCTCGACGACAAGCGCGGAATTGTGTTCAAGGTTGAATCGCATAACCACCCGTCGGCTGTCGAACCGTTTCAGGGCGCGGCAACGGGAGTCGGCGGAATCCTGCGCGATATTTTTACGATGGGCGCACGCCCTATCGCCCTCCTTAATTCTCTCCGCTTCGGACCTCTTTCCGAGCCGCGCAATCGTTACTTGTTCGAGGGCGTTGTCGCTGGCATCAGTCACTATGGCAATTGCGTCGGAGTGCCGACTGTTGCGGGCGAGGTTTATTTCCATCCATGTTATAGCGGTAACCCGCTGGTCAATGCGATGGCGGTAGGGATCGTTGACCTGAAATCTCTCGCGAGCGCGGCGGCAAAGGGAGTCGGCAACCCTGTCATCTATGTTGGGAGTGCGACGGGCAAAGACGGCATTCACGGCGCGACGTTTGCCAGCGCGGAACTCAACGAAGAGAGCGAAAGCAAGCGTCCGAATGTGCAAATGGGCGATCCGTTCATGGAAAAACTGCTCATCGAAGCGACTTTGGAGGCGTTGGCATCGGGTGCGATTGTCGGCATACAGGATATGGGGGCGGCGGGCTTGACGTGTTCGACCTGTGAGATGGCGGCGAAGGGCAACCTCGGCATGGAGATTGATGTGCGGAAAGTGCCGTTGCGTGAAGCCGATATGACCGCGTATGAGATTATGCTGTCCGAGTCGCAGGAGCGGATGCTGTGTGTCGCGGAAAAAGGCAAAGAGGAGATAGTCGTCGGGATTTTTAAGAAGTGGGGCTTGAACGGCGTCGTAGTCGGGCATATTACGGACGATGGACTGACGACGATCAAGGACAATGGCGAGATTGTCGCTCAAATCCGCTCGAAAGCCCTCACCGACGAATGCCCCGTCTACTCTCTTCAAGCCGAAGAACCGAGTTATATCAAGGAATTGCAGGCATTCGATTTTGCCACACTGCCGGAACCAGAAAACTACGCCGACATTTTAGAGAAATTGCTTGATTCCCCCTCAATTGCCAGCAAAGCATGGGTGACCGAGCAGTACGACAGCATGGTTCAGACGCAAACCGTTGCACTCAACGGCGGCGATGCGGCAGTCTTGCGGATACGCGGAACCAACAAAGGAATCGCAGTCAAGTTGGACGGCAACGGGCGATATGGCTATCTCGATCCGTTTGTTGGTGGGCAAATTGCGGTGGCGGAAGCGGCGCGAAATGTGGCGTGCGTTGGGGCGCGTCCGGCGGCGATCACGGACAACCTCAATTTTGCCAATCCGCAAAAGCCCGACGGTTTCTGGCAGTTCCGGCGCAGTGTCGAAGGCATCGCGTCTGCCACCGAGGCGTTTGGGACGCCCGTTGTCTCCGGCAATGTCTCGTTCTATAATGAGACGCCGGAAGGTGCGATTTTCCCCACGCCGACAATTGGAATGCTCGGCATTCTGCACGATGTCAATCACCGCTGCCAAGCCGGATTCCGCGACGAGGGCGAAGGCGATACCCTGATTTTGCTGACGGCATACGACGACCCAACCGGCGGATTAGGCGGCAGTGAGTATTTGAGCGTGGTTCATGGTGTCGAGGCTGGCGTTCCTCCACGATTGGATTTGGCGGGCGAGAAACGATTGCAGGAGTTTCTGGTTACTTGTATCAATGAGGGCTTGTTCGCTTCGTGCCACGACATTTCCGATGGCGGCTTGGCGGTGTGCCTTGCCGAAAAAGCAATGGCGAGCAAGCAGGGCGCGTTGGTTTTGCTCAGTCCAAACGATTTCACTTCGGCTCTTCCTGCCTCCGCGCACTTATTCGGGGAAGCGCAGGGGCGCGTCGTTGTGACGGTTCGGAATGAAAAGCAGTTCAAGGACGTACAGTACAGAGCGCAGGTTAAAGGAATCAAGGCACACTGGATCGGAACCGTCGGCGGCGAGAATGTGCGGATCGCTCTCGGCAAAGATGAACTGATCGATGTGCCGATTTCGACTTTGAGCGAGGTCTATGAGAACGCCATTCCGCGCCGAATGCAGGGCGCAACGCAATTGGAGGGTTGAAGCTATGACAACAACACCAACCGTGTGGCGGAAAATGACCCATGTGGAAGTGACGCAAGAAATCCTTGATGGTATTGTCGAGCGTATTGTCTCGGCGTTTCACCCGCACAAAATCATTCTGTTTGGTTCCTATGCTAAAGGCAATGCGCGAGAAGACAGCGACATTGATCTGCTTGTCATCATGGATTCTGATGAACGCCCCGCACGGCGAAATATGCGTGTTAGTGAAATCGCTCATGTCCCATTTTTGCCGATGGATATTCTGGTTCGCACTCCAGATGAGATTAAGCAACGTCTCGAAATTAACGACTTTTTTATAATAGAAATTCTGGAAAGCGGACGTGTGTTGTATGAACAAAACGCTCGCTGAGAGTTGGATAGATAAAGCTGAGGAAGATTATGCCCTTGCCTTGGTTGCAAACCGTCAACGCAAAACTCCATTGCCTAATGGAGTGTGTTACAATTGCCAACAGTGTGCAGAAAAGTATCTTAAAGCTTATTTGATCTCTCAATCTGTGGTGCCGAGAAAAACCCATCACCTTGGAGGATTGCTTGCTGAGTGCATCAACATCGAGTCGAAATTTCAGTCTTGTCTTCCATATACCACTTTGCTCAATGCCTATAGTGTAGACTATCGCTATCCCGGAATGGATGCAACGGTTGCAGAAGCCAAAGACGCGGTTGTCGCAATACGGAAAATGCGGCGGATCGTTCGGCGCATCATGGGGTTGTAAGATCGCAAATGGTGAACTGTGGTGTTCATCGCACGTATGGTAGTATGGCGAGTGCGATTGTGTACTCGATACTGGTGTGTCTCTTGTTTGTGAGTTTCGCCTTCCCCGCCGAGGAGAGACTTATCTCGTGTTATCAGCGAAGGAGCTTCTCGAATCATGGCTGTCACCTTTGACCCGAACCCGTTATCACTCGAAAACATCGGTCTGTTTGCCGCCGACCCCGACTTTTATCCCGATGAAGGTCCGAAAGAGGAGTGCGGTGTTTTCGGCGTCTTTGCGCCGAATGAGGAAGTCGCCCGTATCGCCTTTTTCGGGATTTTTGCCCTCCAGCATCGCGGGCAGGAGAGCGCGGGAATCGCCGTCTCGAACGGGCATTCCATCAATGTTCACAAAGATATGGGACTGGTGACGCAGGTTTTCAACGAGAAAGTCATCGAGTCGCTGACGGGCATCAGTGCCATCGGACATACCCGCTATTCGACAACGGGTTCGAGCATCAAATGCAACGCCCAGCCGCTTTCCGAAGGCGAAATCGCGGTGGCGCACAATGGGAATCTCGTCAATACCAAGCAGTTGCGCGAAGAATTAATAGCGGAAGGCGTGAAGTTCGAGACGACCAACGACAGCGAAGTGATCGCGAAACTGCTGTTCAAGTATCACAGAGGGTGCATCGAGGAGACGGTCAAGGCGGTTATGGAGCGCATCGAAGGCGCGTATTCCCTCGTGATTTTGACGCCCCATGAACTTGTCGGCGTTCGTGACCCGTATGGCGTGCGCCCGCTGTGTCTCGGCAAGGTCAATGGCAGTTATTACTGCCTCGCCTCCGAAACCTGCGCGTTCACTCCGATTGGCGCACGGTTTCTGCGTGAAGTCGAACCCGGCGAGATCGTTGTCATTGATCGAGACGGACAGCGCGAATTTCAGGCGATTCCGGTGAAAAAGCACGCGATGTGCCTGTTCGAGTTCATCTACTTTGCTCGTCCTGACGCCAAGATTTATGGCAAAACGCTGCATCAGGCGCGGCGTCGGATGGGGCATGAACTTGCTCTCGAACATCCCTGCTACGGAGCCGATGTCGTGATTCCGGTTCCCGATACCAGTGTTCCGGCGGCGATTGGTTACGCGGAGGCATCACGCATTCCGTTCGGCGAGGGCATTATCAAAAACCGCTATATTCAGCGCACGTTTATTCAGCCGAGTCAGAGAATGCGCGATTTGGGCGCACGCATGAAGTATTCGCCCCTGCAAGAGACGCTCGAAGGGCGCAAAGTGGTGGTTGTAGACGACTCCATTGTGCGCGGAACCACAACGGGCAAATTGGTAAAAGTGCTGTTCGATGCAGGGGCGCGAGAGATTCATGTACGGATCACATCACCGCCCGTCAAAAATCCCTGCTACTACGGGATCGATATGGCGAATCAAGACGAACTGGTCGCGGCAAAACACTCGATTGAGGAGATACGTCAGCAGATCGGGGCGACGACCCTCGGCTATCTCTCTCTCGGCGGCGTGGTCAAAGCGATTGGAATGCACAAAGACAATTTCTGCCGCGCCTGTTTCGACGGGAAATATCCCATTCCCATTCCCGACGATGTGCGCGTCTCCAAACTGATGCTGGAGCGTCGGCGCGACGTGGTTGATCCCCGCCACAAAGAGGGCGGACCGGATGACGGCTCGCCCGACGCCGACTAATCGCGCTGTTCTGCGCCGCTTGCGAAATCAACCTCATCGTAAATCTCTCGAAGTGGAATCGTTACGTCCATCGCTTCGAGAGATAGAACGCCGTCCATTCCATTTATTTCAGAAAAGTGCCAAATCTCACCGTGTCGCTTGTATCTTTCGATATGTGGTCTGCCCTGTGCCACAAGAGAGTATTCTGCCAATGTTTCCAGTTTGCGGTAATGTTCCCACTTGTTGCCGCGATCCTCGGACTCGGTAGATTCCGACAGGACTTCAATAATAATCAGCGGATTAAGCAGGGTATCAGTGCGTTTGTACTTCTCAATCTCCGGTTTCCCGCAAACAACTACAATATCAGGGTATGTATAGCGTCCCGTGTCCGATATTTTGACCCGCATAGCGTTGGTATAGGCGGTGCATCCCCGCTTTTTGCCCTCGATACGCAGAAGCGCGAACAGCATTCCCGCGACGGTGTTATGCCATTCGCTTGCGCCCGCCATCGCATAGATTCGCCCGTTGACATACTCATAGCGTTCGGGGTTGGCGAGTTCCCATTCGAGATACTGTTCCGGTGTGTAGAGTTGTTCGGCAAAATCGGCGGACATGGGCAGGTTTCCTTTGGCAGAGACAACAGCATTATAACACAACTCTGAGCGGGCGAACCCAAACAGGAATGCAAACATTTGACATCGTTTTCCAATGACGGGTAGACTTGCGCTGTTTTGCAATCTGCGATATGAAAGTCCAATTCGCAAGGACAATAGTAGTCAATGGGCATCACAGGGATATATTGGGGCTTTGAGAAATGGTGCGGCACTGGGCAAGCCGCTCTACGCGCTCTATATGGGCGATGTTAAAGGGATTGTCGATCTTCCCCTCGAAGTCCTTAAAGAGAAGAGGAAGGCGGCGGACGCTCGCCTGCCGCTTCGTCTGCCGAGCGAGATGCAGAAACAGAGAGACACTATTTGAGGGGAGATGGGAATGAGAGACAGCAAAGACAAAGCCATCGCATTGGCGGCAACGGGAGAAACCGCGATTGAGTTCTTGATGTTGCGCCTCGATATGGACGCGGACGAAGAGGCGGCGTGCATTAAGGGATTAGGGCAGATAGACAGCGAGGAGGCGAAGCGGCAACTGCGATTCTATCTGCGCCCCGAAGCCCCCGCGACAACGCTTGAGGCATTGACGGAGTTCCTTTCACCGGAGGAGATGGCGGATGAGGGCAAGATCAATGTACTGCTCATTCCCTCTGCACTCAAAAGTATTCAAGATTATACGCCTGATGACTACCCTTATGCCCCCTATATTCGAGATTGCGACCTGTCTGCTCTGAGCGGCTTGACCGGACTGCAAAATCTCTACCTCGACAACACGCAAGTCAGCGACGTCTCGGCTCTGAGCGGCTTGACCGGACTGCAACGTCTCTTCCTCGACAACACGCACGTCAGCGACGTCTCGGCTCTGAGCGGCTTGACCGGACTGCAACGTCTCTACCTCTACAACACGCAAGTCAGCGACGTCTCGGCTCTGAGCGGCTTGACCGGACTGCAAACTCTCTTCCTCGACAACACGCAAGTCAGCGAGGAAGAGGTGGAACGCTTCAAGCAACGTCGGAAAGCGTTGGGGTTGCGCGAGGTAAGTATAGTTCACTCATTCAAAGCAAAAACAGAGAGCGAGTGAGTATTCACACTGTCGAGGCAGCCGTTCACAGGGAGTGTGAGGGCGATATATTATCCTGTGAACGCCGACTGTGCAAGCGTGGGAACTTTCCATGCAACTGAAACCGTAAACTTATCAACTGTGAACACGCACAGAGACACTGTGAATACCGACACGGAGACTGAGAAGAGACACATGGCAGTTGCGATGAGCGGGGGCGATGATGGTGATATTATCATAAATCCCAATCCCCGTCCCCTCTCCGGCGTTGCTGCTGCCCGCCATCCCACTCGAAGGAGCGTACCCTATATGCCTATCAATGGTCCCGGAGACTATCTCCCCACAGCCGACGCGATCCTCGCGCACTGGACACTTGTCAACACCGCGCTCGGCGCAACTCCACTCGTTTTGAGTGGCGCGTATGCCCTCGCCACCCTTCAGACAGACCGCACCGCCCTCGCCACGCAAATCACCGCCGTCACCAACGCCGCGAACAATCTGCAAGCCGGTATCCAAGATCGCGACCTCAAACGCGCCGCCATCCGCGAGAAAATCCGACAGTTCGGCTCCACCGTCAAAGGGCTGCTTCCCGGCTCCATCTATGCGGCAATGGTAGACCCGATTCCCCGCAAAGACGGTCCCTCGAAAGCCTATTTCACCGCCCTCGACGACATCGCCGGTCTCTGGAATCGCATCAATACCGACGCGCCTCCCCCCGCCGGATTCACGCCGCCCCTCATTCTCAGCGGCTATACCCGCGCCAACTTCGTCACCGATCAGACTGCCCTCAACACCGCCTTTACCGCGCTTGCCGCCCTCAATGCCAACAACGAGTTCACCCGCAAACAGCGCGATCTCCTCTTCGCGCCCATCAAAGCGCGTCTGGTGCAATATCGCACCACCGTCACAGGTCGGTTTCCGGCAGGACACCCGCTCATCGCCTCGCTCCCCGCCATCTCGCCGCGTCGTGGGCGTACTCCCGATGCCGTCAGTGTCTCCGGGATGTGGGACAACGCCCTGCTCAAGGCGCGGATCACCCATGCCGCCTCTGCTGATCCCGACTTGGCGAGCTACTCGATTCGCGCCTGTTTCGGGGACACATACAGGACAAACGAAGAGGTCGTTATCGGCACGAACCCGCCCGGCACGCTCGCCTTCCTGACCGATGAAGGACTCGTTGCCAGCGGCTCGACCATCTTCATCAAGGTCTACGTCGTCCTCACCACAGGCAACGAAAAGGGATCGCGTGCCATCAAGATCGTCCGCGCCTAACCTCACCCCCCAACCCCCTCTCCTTCGCAAGGGAAGGGAGATTTTGGTTCCCCTCCTTCGCAAGGGAAGGGAGATTTTGGTTCCCCTCCTTCGCAAGGGAAGGGAGATTTTGGTTCCCCTCCTTACGAAGGAGGGGTTAGGGGAGGTCGTACTGCGATATAATACGAACGAGTGGTCAGGAGAGGGGGAGTCTCAAGCATAACTTCTCCCCTCTCCTAACGAGGAACGAGTGGTCAGGAGAGGGGGCGGGGGTGAGGGTAAAGAGAGGGAAATTTGACAGGCTTTTCCGGTGACGGGTAGACTTGAGTTGTCTGCCGCGTTTCTCCCTCCTGCGTGAAACTCTTCGGCGCGGCGCAAGGAACCAAAAACAGCGTGTCAACCCCGCATGAACGAGGCAGTGTGAATAATTCTTATATCGAAAATATCAATCAAATATTGCGCCCGAAAGAGCAATCTTATCCTGTCGTTTTAGATTTGTTTGCGGGTTGTGGCGGATTGGCACTGGGGTTCGAGGCGCAGGGGTTTGCAACGGTTGGCTATGAAAAAGATAAGGATGCTTGCGCGACCTACCGTCATAATTTGCATGGCGAATGTCACTGCGTTGTTCTCAAACCGGAGATGGAGTTTCCACAAGTTCCCGTGATTATCGGCGGACCTCCTTGTCAACCTTTCAGCGTGATAGGTTCACAAAAGGGTTCTGATGACGAGCGAAATGGGTTTCCTGTTTTTGTTGCGGCAGTGGCACAAATCAAGCCGGAAATCTGGCTGTTCGAGAATGTGCGCGGTGTCTATTATCGAAGCAAGCCCTATTTTGAAAGCATCATGGATGAATTGAGAGCATTAGGCTACGTTGTCGAAGCCACACTCCTCAACGCAGTCAACTATGGAGTTCCTCAAAACCGTGAGCGCGTGATTGTGGTCGGGCATCGCGGACACTTCCAGTTTCCGCGCCCCGTTTCCTATCGTGTTTCGGCGGGGGAAGCCATCTGCGATACCACAGCCGCGACGCCGCCGGAATCCAAATTTCTCACGCTCAGCATGGACAAGTATATCGCCGAGTATGAACGGAAATCGTGCTGTGTGCGTCCGCGTGATCTCCATTTCGATCAACCTGCCCGAACTTTGACGTGCCGCAATTTGGCAGGAGCAACTTCCGATATGCACCGCATTCGATTACCGGATGGACGACGCAGACGGCTGCTACAACAAGAGGCGGCGCGACTCCAAAGTTTTCCTGATTCGTTTGCGTTCATCGGGAACGAAACCAGTGTTTTTAATCAAATTGGCAATGCAGTTCCGCCCTTGTTTGCCTCTCATTTGGCAGCGAGTGTCCGTGCCTATCTCGAAACGACGGAACGAAAAAGCACAACAGAAATCGAGCGTGCCGCTCAACCTCTTCAACTCTCTCTTTTGTGATATTGTGCTATGGACATCCCTCAAATTACTCTGCGTTTTCGAGAAGGCAAATCTCCCGAAGTTCAGCGTGTTCTCCTCGAAGCACTGATCTTCCTGCACGCCACGGGAATACCTCTCAGTGACAAAACAGATCGCAATTTAGAACGAATGGCAATGGCGTTTCTTGCGGTTGGCAATGTGAAATCTTCGGAGGATTGGGACAAACTCAAGGACATCAACAGTGGGCGCGTTATAACAACACGAGGAATTATTGATTTCTACAACGCGGCGTTCGGAGAAGCAATTTCGTCCGGTTCATATGATGATATTCGGCGCAAAGATTTGCTTCTTTTGGTAGAAGCCGGGATCGTTGTGCAGACAAGCCCGCTCTCGGCACGTAACGACCCAAGCCGGGGATATGCCCTTGCGCCGGAGTTTGCGATTCCTGCCCGTTTGATGGGAACCGAGAAGTGGGAGGCTGTTCTGCAAGTACTCCTTGCCCGCGTCGGAACCTTGCAGGAACGTCTGACGACAAAACGCCAACTGGAAATGATTCCTGTGACAATTTCCTCTGGGGCGACCCTTGAATTTTCTCCCGGTGAGCATAATCTGCTCCAAAAAGCGATCATCGAAGAGTTTTTGCCACGCTATGGTTATGGCGCGGAAGTCTTATATGTGGGGGATACAGCGGATAAGTTTCTTCATATCGAGAGGGAACGCTTGGCAGAGTTACAATTCTTCGAGCTGGCACATGGTGAGCTTCCCGATATTGTGGCGTATTCTGTCTCGAAAAACTGGCTCTATCTCATTGAAGCGGTTCACAGTTCAGGCGTCATTTCTGAGATGCGAAAAAGCAAACTCCGACAGCTGACACAGAACTGTACCGCCGATATTATCTATGTGACGGCGTTTCTAAACCGTGCCAAATTTCGCGAATTTCTGCCGCAGATCGCTTGGGAAACAGAAGTTTGGATTGCCGACAGCCCTGATCATCTTATCCATTTCAACGGAGATCGCTTTTTAGGACCTTACTGATGCTTTCGGGTAAGGCAAAAATTTGACAGTCGTTTCCGGTGACGGGTAGACTTGAGTTGTCTGCCGCGTTTCTCCCTCCTGCGTGAAACTCTTCGGCGCGGCGCAAGGAACCAAAAACAGCGTGTCAACTCAGCATGAATTAAAAGTGTTTGCCGGACCCGGAAACCCTGAACTCGCGCAATCCGTCGCGGATTGGCTCAGTGTTCCGGTGGGGCAGATGTATTATAAACAGTTCGCCGACGGCGAAAATTATGTCCGGTTCGATGAGAGCGTGCGCGGAACCGACGCCTATATCATTCAGCCAACCTGCCCGCCCGTGGACACCAATCTCGTGATTCTGCTCGAAGCGATTGATGCCCTGCGGCGTGCGTCGGCTTGGCGTATCACACCCGTAATTTCGTATTACGGCTATGCGCGGCAGGAGAAAAAGGACGCTCCCCGCGAACCCATCACCGCCAAACTGATTGCCGATATTCTCACCGTGGCGGGCGCGAACCGTGTCATGTGTCTCGATCTGCACGCCGACGCCATTCAGGGCTTTTTTAATATCCCCGTTGATCACCTCACCGCGATCTATCTCTTTTCCGATTATTACGCAGAGAAAATGAAGGATCGGATGGGTGAGATTGTCGTCGTTTCGCCGGACGAAGGGCGCGTCAAAAAAGTCCGCAAGATCGTCAGCACGCTCAAGGCTCCGCTGGCAGTCGGGTATAAGCACCATCCCGATCACATGGTTTCCGAAGTGACGCACCTTGCCGGCGATGTGCGCGGCAAAACTCCCATCATTATCGAGGATATGATTACGACAGGCGGCAGTATCATTCAAGCCGTGGACGCCCTGCTTGCACATGGTTGCAATCCTGAAATCCATATCGCCGCGACGCATGGTATTTTGGCAGGAAACGCCGTCGAACGCCTTACGTCGCGCCCCGAAATCGCCGAGATTGTGATCACCGACTCTGTGCCGCTTCCGCCCGGAAGACACCATCCCAAGATCAAAGTGCTTTCGGTAGCCTCACTATTTGGCGAGGCGATCCACCGTGCCAACAACAATCTGTCCATCACGTCACTGTTCGACTGACTTTTACCTCTTACATGAACCTGCGCCTGACACATTCCTCAAAGCAAAATTCTCCCCTCTCCTTGCAGGAGAGGGGTTGGGGGTGAGGTAATGCGCTTCCAAAATCCCCAATTCGCGCCGTTTCTGCTGAGCGTTCTCCTTCCGATTTTGCTTCATTTGCGGAGCAAACGGGTGCAGCGAACCGTCACGTTGCCGACGTTTCGGTTTGTGCAACAAGCCGTCGCCGAGCAGTCCAAACTGCGGCGCGTGCGGGAGAAATGGCTGCTGGCGTTGCGGATCGGCATTGTTCTGGCACTCGTCGGCATTTTCCTCAAACCCGTTTTGACCGCACCGCTGGCACGCACCAACGGAGCAAAGCGCGTCGTGATCGCCATCATAGACAACTCGCTCTCGATGCAGGCGACACTCGGCGGAATTTCGGGCTATGCACGCGCCAAGGGACAGTGCGAAAACCTGCTGGACAGCCTCGACCCTCAAGACCGCGCCAATCTCATCTTCGCGCATTCGGTTCCGCAGTCTGTTCTGTCGCGCCCCAACAACGACACACTGTCACTGCGTCAAGCACTCGATAAAACTTCTGTGACGCTGGAACGCGGCGAAATGGCGGCGGCAGTGCGGCTGGCAAAAGAGCAGATCGAAACTGTACGGAGCGGTCAGAAAGAGATATGGCTGTTCTCCGATTTTCAGCGCACCAATTGGGCAAGCATCAATGCGGGCGATTTTCTGAAAGACTCGCGCATTGTTGCAGTCAATATTCAGAACGGGCAAGTCGGCAACAGTGCTGTGACCGAATTGCGCCTCAATCCAGTCACGCCCCGCGCCGGCGAACCCGCCGAAGTGATTGCGACAATCTGGAACGCCTCCGACCTGCCGCGCACATTTTCCGTGACGCTGCGCTGTCCTGAACTCTCGCTCGAACGCGCCGCAAACTCCCCCGCCATCGCCCCACATTCATCCGGCACAGTGACGTTTGCCCTGACGTTTCCGCAAACGCGCCTGTATCGCCTCACCGCCGAAATTCCTGCCGACGCGCTAAATGCCGACAACACTCGTTTTCTTGTCGCCGACTTGCGCCAAAGTCTGACAGTGGTATTGCTGACCGATGCGGCGAAAAACTCCCGAAGGGCAGCGTATTTTGTGGCGCGTGCGCTCAATCCTAATCCGAACGCGCCGGGCGGCGTGCGCGTTATTGTCAAAAACGCCGACACCCTCTCCGATACCGATCTGCAAACCTGTGACGCCCTCGTTCTCGCTGATTTGCAGACGCTTCCGGCGGATCGGATTGCCCTGCTGACGCGCTACATCGTCAACGGCGGTAATCTCATCGGCTTTCTAACCAACGAAGCGAGTGTCGGGCAATATACTGCTCTCAATAGAGCCTTAGAACGGGGCGAGCGTTTGCCGTTTGTGCCGGTGCAACGTCTCGATGTCGGCGACAGAGCGATGAGTTTTTCGGAGGCGCGATACCGCAGTCCTTTGCTCCAACTGTTCCGTGATGCCTCGATTGCCGATTTGGGCAAGGCAAAATTCCGGCGGTTTTTCCTCACCGATAACCCCGACGAGAAAACCGAAATTCTGATCAAATACGAAGATGGAACGGCGGCAGCGGCGCGGCGCGTGGTAGGAGCAGGCAATGTTCTATTATGCAATTTTTCGCCCGCAACCGCAGACAGTGACTTTGCCAAAATGCCGGAATTTCCCTTGCTTGTCCACGAATTTCTGAATGGGCTGACGGGCGAAAATCGGGAACGGCGCGACTTTGCGCCCGGCGGCACTGCCTCGGCGACTCTTGCGGCAAGTAAACTCAAAAACGGGCAAGTGCGGGCAATAACTCCAAGCGGAAAAGACGCGGCAGTTACGGTGGATCGGGCGGGAGGAGTGCTGATAGACCGCGCCGATGAAATTGGCTTCTACACGATCAGGGTCGAAAACAAAGAGGAGGCGGTCATGGCGGTCAATGCGTCCGCTGACGAGAGCGATCTGCGCCCCACTGAAACGCGCCAATGGCAAAGCAGTCAACCTCAAAGCGCGAAAATCACGACGGCACACGCCAACGAAACACCGGACGACCTCCAGCAAGAACGCCCGCTCTGGCATTTGCTGTTGCTCGCCGCGTTTGGATTACTGCTTTGCGAACAGGCGGTTTTCACGCCACGCCGGAAATAGGTACAATACTCGTATGGAAAATTCGACTCCGTTTGTCAGTCGCCAGCGCATCTATTTCGATATGCTGGACTCGCTCGGCGTGATGCACAATTCGCGTTATCTGCTGTTGTTCGAGAGGGCGCGGTTCGATCTCTGGCACGCAAACGGGCTTGCTATCGGCACAGAGGGTTTGGATTTCCCCTACTATGTCGTTCGCAATGAAGTCAATTACCGCGCCCCGATTACGCGGCTTCAAGAGGTAACCGTCGAAGTGATCGTCGAGCATCTCGGCACAACCAGCGTGATCTTGGCGCATCAGGTTTGCGATGATCAGGGCGTTTGTGTTGCGGACGGCAAAACGGTGTTAGTGCGCGTCGATCCCGAAACGCAACGTCCTGTCGCATGGTCGGAAGGGTTTCGGGCGTTGCTGTCTCGCTATCACGCTGGCTAAAATGTGCCGAAAAGCCGGTCTCCGAAGTCGCCCAATCCCGGCATGATATATTTTTTAGAATTGAGTTCGCGATCCAATGCCGCCGTAACGATTTGGAGTTGGGGGAAATTTGCGTGAAGGTGCGCGACGCCTTCGGGAGCGGCGACAATGCAGAGTAAAATCACCTGTTCCGCGCCCTCCCTATAAAGCCGCTCCACAGCCCACGCCGCCGAGCCGCCTGTTGCCAGCATCGGATCGAGCAATAGCACTGTTTTACCCTTGAGCGTTGGGAGTTTGCAGTAATAGGAAGTCGCCACCGCCGTTGTCTCGTCTCGCTCCAAGCCGACATACCCGATAGCGCAATCCGGCAAAATCTGAATAACAGGTTCGAGCATTCCGAGTCCTGCCCGCAATATCGGAACCACGGCGAGCGAGTCGGCAAGGCGCGTTCCGGGCGTCTCTTCGAGCGGCGTCTTGATGGTAATGGTCTCTATTGGCAGGGCGCGGGTCGCCTCCACCGCCAATATCTGCGTCAGGGCGCGAGTGATGGGACGAAACGCTTCGGGCTGCGTCGTCTCATCTCGCAAACGGGTCAACAGGTGCGCTCCCAGCGCGTGATCCAAAACAGTCAGCGGCATTTTCTCTCCTTGATGGGTCATTGGGTCGGTAGGTCGTTGGGTAAATTGGGGTATAGGAACGTACCCGGCTAAAAAAACACTTCTATCGGTTGAGAGTGGTTTGCTCTTGACCGGGTACAAGAACGTACCCGGCTAAAAAACAGACGTCCTGCGGACGGAAATCCCCCTTTGTGAGAATATCGCCTCATAGAGCAATACCTTCGCCAAAATTTGGAATGACGTTTTTTGAGCAGTTCTGCGTCCACATTTAGTAGGTAATAACCACCAATACTACTAAATGTGGTACTCAGTCGAGGCTTTTCGCGCCTCAAAAGGCTCGTTTTCGATTTTGGCGAAGGTATTGATAGAGAAAGCTTTATAGCCGCAGATCGTTTCAAGAGAGAGCGATAACCTTATGGTGTGCGTCCGTAGGACGACTGTACTTTAGGCGGGTACGTTCTTGTACCCGAACAACAGAACATTTACGCAAATAGCGGACGTGTTTTTCAGACGGGTACGTTCGTGTACCCGAACCCAATGACCTAACGACCCAATCACCTAATCACCCTCGTTTTGTTTGAGTAGTTCGGCGCGTTCAGGGGCGGGGGCTTCCATCGGGACGCCGTGAGTGGTCATCAGGGCGGCGATGGCAGCCATAATTTTGGCGGCAATCTCTTCGCGGCTTGCCGATTTGTCGAAGTGCAGCGGCTCACCGAAAACCACTTTGATCGGCACACGGCGCAGTTTTTTGGCTCCACGCGGCAGTACTTCGTATGCCCCCATAAATGCCGCAGGAACCACTGGCACGCCGGTTTTTTGTATCATGAGAGCGATACCGGGCTGTGCGGGATTGAGTTTGCCGTCGTAAGTGCGCGTGCCTTCGGGGAAAATGCCGACAACCTGCCCGTCCGTGAGCAGTTCCAAAACGCGGCGCAGCAGCGCACGATCAGCGGTTCCGCGCCTAACCGGAATGGAGTCAAAACTGTCCATGAGAAACGTCGCGAAGACGCCCTTCCAGAGTTCGGCTTTTGCCACGCCCCACATTCGGCGCGTGCCATAGATCGCCGACCAGCCAAGCGGCGGATCGATATAACTGGAATGGTTCGCGGCGATCAAAACGCCTCCCGTGCGCGGAATGTTTTCGCGCCCGATGACCTGCCAGCGATTATACAGCCGAAAAAATGCCTTGAGGACAAAGGCTAAAATCGGCTGAAAAAGTCGGTGAGCGAGGGTATATGGACGATGAACGTCAACCTCCGAGATTGCTTTTTGCTTGCTCACCATACACGTTTTACACCATAAGCGTCGAAATTCTCGTCTACACTCAACAATGTCATCTCCTCATGGAGTGCTTGCGCGATGAGCAAACGGTCAAACGGGTCACGATGATGGAGGGGCAGACCGCTCATCTGCATAATGTGCGGCATCGTGATTGGAAGCATCTTGATTCCACGCGAAAGCATATGTTCTTCCAAGTAAACATCCAACGAAGTCTGAATTTTCAATTTGCGTAAACCGATTTTAATGCCTAATTCCCACGCTGTCGCGAAACTGATCCAGCGTTCCTGAGATTTGTCTTCGATAATCGCCCTCAAAGGCAACGGCAGAAG
>ENA-ORBV01008213-ORBV01008213.1-microbial-mat-metagenome-genome-assembly--contig:-NODE-8213-length-17637-cov-4.922267_pt1 | contig 17637 bp, 4 predicted proteins | sample MGYA00237777_ERZ505514 | MGnify/ENA primary metagenome ERZ505514 (study PRJEB26160, sample SAMN06269048) | microbial mat metagenome | isolation source: Oligotrophic lake microbial mat | place...
TTGTTGTTGTTGTTGTTGTTGTTGTTGTTGTTGTTGTTGTTGTTGTTGTTGTTGTTGTTGTTGTTGTTGTTGTTTTGTATCAATGGGTTATTATGTCACTGACGGATGGATGGATGGATGGATGGATGGATGGATTTTGGGTGGGCCGCCCAGCGAGTGAGGGAACCCTAACCTTAAGTTACATCGCGAAGCGCACACTAGTACGAGACAAATTTAAAAACGGAAAATAGTACAATACAGTAGTTGGCGTAGTAAGTAGGCTGGGACAAGTACAGTAACTTGTTACAATTACTACTAGTAGGAAATTATGGGCTACTACAGTCCTTTAGGATCAGCGATAGAGGACTTTCTTGGGTGCGGGTGTACCGATGATACCATTGTAATCGAAAGGCCCGTAGGGCATGAGATATTCCGCAAAAATATTGCCTTTGCGGTAGGGATTGACGCCCATATCCCGACATAGACAATCCCAATAATGCGTTTGATGCAACAAAATGGTCATACCACGGACTTTGGACATGGGCATGAAATTGCGAGCCCAATCTTTTCGTGCCTCAATGTCCTTGGTCATGGCTTCCGGCGTGACTTCTTCCACCAAATCTCCCGCCAAATATCGGGCCAACCATTCCGCTTGAAGGCCGTACGTACCAATGTTGGACACCGCATTGACATGACCGATAAAGGCAAGGTTGGGTACATTTCGGGGTAACATGAACCGATACATGTACACACCATCCTCTTGAATATCCAGCAATTTCTTGGGATCTTCAAAGAGAGTGTAGTCTTCCTTGAATCCTGTCGCCGAAACCACCAAATCTGCCTCCAATGTGGACCCATCTTTGAGGGCCAAGGTCCTTCCATCCTTCTTGAATTCGACAATCTCTCCCTCTCGGAAGTCGACAAGACCCTTTTTCCTCATAATGGTCAAATCATTATTGACGCTAAAGTGGATGTTGTAAAAATCGCGCATGACGTCCGTTTTGGGGTAAAGCTTTCCCCACAAGTTGAATTGAAAGGCCACGAGGGTCTCATACAGCTTGTACAAGGGTTTGACCAAAATCGCAAAGATCCGATTCTTGGTACTCACCAGCGTGCCGGTGGGAAAGGTCCCGGATTGGGTACACACCAACGACAAACCAAGGCGACTCATCATGATTTTGTGCGTTCCAATGAGTCCCAACAAGACGCGAGGCGACGGCCAATGGATTTCACGAGGCAAGAGTGTCACTTTGGCAGCCTTGTTGAGCGCGGCTTCCACGGCAATATCGACGGCCGATTTCCCTCCTCCAATGACCACCACGCGCTTGTCTTTGGCGACGGAGGCATCGTAAAATTGACAACTGTGGACCAGTTGGCCTCGAAAGGATTCTTTGCCGGCAATGTTGGGAATGAATTGATTGGTACCCGAATACAGTCCCGAAGCAATGATGACATAATCAAAATGCTCCACACTGGTTGTGGTATCCGTTTTGACTTCGACCGTCCAGGATTGATCCGGTTGGAGTCTTACTTTGTGGACATAGGTACCAAATTGAATGGAATCCAACAATCCAAATTCCTTGGCATAGGCTTCAATGTATTCTTGGACTTGGACACCCGTCGCATACTCCTCCCATCCAATTTGGGGCATGGGAAAATCCAGAAATTCAAAGAGGACCCGTGGCACTTGGACGGAAAAATTGGAATAATTGGATTTCCAAATCCCACCCACTTGGGAGGATCCTTCATAGGCCACCACCTGAAGCCCACGGGCCTTGAGAGCACGAATGGTTTGCAACCCGGAAATCCCACCTCCACCGACGAGAGCAATGCGTTGGGGGCGTCCAGGCGTTCCACTGCCAGCTTCCAGATCCGCAATGGCCGTGGATGCGTAGGGAGGCATGTTGTTGAAAATGTGTTTGGTTGTTGAGAAAGCGACTGGTAATATTCGATCGAGTGATCCTCTACTGCTGGGATAACAGAGAATTGCTGTGATTGGTTGCGTTGCCGATGAGAATCACTGTATACAATGGATTGGTACAGTTCGACTAGTTGGCGGAAACGATTCGGCCGGTGCTTGAATGAATGGAGGGAGGGATTTAGGGGAGGGAGCGATGAATGAATGCTCGATCGTTTTGCTTTGGAAACGACAGTCTAATAGTAGTAAATCTGCACTTGATTTCGTCAATGTGTTGCAATATATTTATTGGCAATACACAGGTCCGTTCGTAGTGGCTCTACAACAAGATTCAACTAGCTAGTAGTAGAGTAGGAGCTACACAACATACGGCACAGCAGTTTTGTAACTTGTTTGTACTTTCGCCGGTTATTATTTACTGCAGCCAGCATTGTTGTTGGATGTTGTGGTGGTACTGTAGGTGCAGCAATTTTCTGCGATGCGAAGGCCAGTAGACGAGACTGGACTACAGGCGTTGAGACGTAGGACCGCGCCAGCCGTTGTCTGTTGGTGTTGACCGTGCTGTCGTACGTACGTTACTACGAGGACTTTGTGCGTCCACTTTTTTGTGACAAGATCCCTAATGAAGAAACTCAATTCTTGGACCTTGAGCAGAGGTGCAGTGTGCTAGTTCAGGGGTCATTATGAGTCACGATTATGGGACAATCACTAGTGAAAAATCCAAATTAATGAAGCTAAACGACTAATGACAACAAAAAGTAGCCTGTGTAGCTAACCATCTGCTGCATGAGTCAGTCAGTTTGCATGTCAGTTGATCAATTGGTGTCTTTGGTTTGTTCGTTTTGGAGCCAAGTTGGGGATTGTGGCCACTTGGAATGTTGGCCCAATCCGGTCATTGTTGTCATCATAAGGACAACCGACTGTCCCATCCAATTTGTGGGCGTGTGTTGCCACCACTGTGGTCCACATCTGCTGCATGAGGCCAACGTGCTACCAAAGAAGGGACATGTGCACTCTGTTGAGGAGAACAAGCTTCAGAGGGCCTCATTTTGACTGCCCCAGCCAAGAAAACTATTGGGTTCAACTCCCCTGAAAGAGATGCAAACACCAAAAAGAGTGTGTAGGAAGGCACAGAAAACACGTTGTGTCAATCTTGATGAACAGATGAAAATCTCAACACCAAGGGAAACAGTGGTGGTTCGCCACTCTCCGCTGAAACAGGGGAGAATTTTAGAGGAGTGTTTGTTTGACAAGAAAAAACTGTGACAGGTTTTAACTTATGTTCGAAACTCTCCCTTAATTTAGGTTGAAACTCTCCCCTAAGTCGGAGCAGAGTTCAGAGCACATTTTGAAAACTCTCCCCCAAATCAGTGGAGAGTTTGAAACTCCATTCTGTTCAAAGGGACAACATGGCATTGTGAGCAACGCCCCTGCTGATTGTGGTCGCCGCCATGATTGGATCAGAACCGTCGATGACAGACACAACAAACAACCTTCTAGGATAGAAAAGAGCACATGTGCAACCAATGCAGTTTTTGCGTGGCATCAACCTGCCTGCTTCTCCAGAGCATCTAGCCAGACTGACGGATGCCGGTGCCAGCTGGACAGCTGTGCTAACAACGCAGCTTTTGCTTCTGACAATCTCAGCGACAACAACAACCAACAACAAGACCAAAATCACCCTACCAGACTGAATGGCTGCACATTGGCTGACTGCTGCTGCTGCCAGACACTCTCACTGCTTCTGAGCAACAAGACAACATGACATGCCAGCTGCCAAAGAGATGAACAACAAAGATGACGAAGGCCGTCAATCGTTCGAGGAACAAACCAATCGTCCAGCAGATTTGGCATTGCATCAACAATGGATTCCAGGATGGCATCCCATTTTCGATCCTGTGTGGGTGATCATTGCTCTCTTTCATTTGGGGATTGTCATGGTGCCGACAGGCAACTGAATGATGGTTGTTTGTTATTGGGTTTGTCACATTGTTGATTTTTTTTTAACACCAGAAACCCATGACAGTTCACCTAACAATAAGTTCTCTTTTAAGGGTTCCCATCATGTTGAACTAATAAACAGATAAGTCTTATGCATGATGCATAAAATGCACGTGCAACATAAGGAGAGCATGTGTAGCATTTTCTATTAATGGGAAAGTTGGTCATGCAGTTGAGCTACTAGCACCCCAATGTTTGTTGGTCTTGCATGTGGGTGTGGGGCTGATGCCTGATGATACCACCTTGCTAAGACTTGTGCTTGATCTGCTTTTTAGACATATTTTGAGGAGGTTTGACTGAAGATTCCAAGTGGGAAGTGTGGTGCATAGGGTGAAACTGAAGGTGGCCTTGCATAACCCTCTTGAGCTACTAGCAGTTTGCGTGCTTCCTCAGATGGGCGTGCATGCAGGAACATTGATGACAATGCAATGGTGAGACCTAGCCGATTGATCCCACGAATGCTTCCTGATTTACTTCAACATGTGCAGTGAAAGAAAAAAAGTTTCTACCAGTATATTCTGCCAGAAAATCACCATTCAATGTCCATCCGAGGAAGGTGAAAATTCTATTATATTGTATTCCTATTGGGCCTTTTCTGCTTGTGCTAGTTCTTGGCGATACCTGGACCAGGCTTTTCTTGACAAGGACATAATTCTGTCAGAAATGATTCTAACGTACAAGCCCGCGTCCAATTTCTTTTCCTGCGAGAAGTCGGACCCTGCTGAAACGTCAGATTCCTCCTCCGCTCCGTCTTCCGCCATTTCGTCCTTGGCAACAGCATCCTGAACCTGCTGAATAGCGGTGACATACTGTTCTTTGAAGTGTAGTTTGTTTTGCTCTGTTGCCATTCCAAACCATTCATCGTTGTCGGTGATCGCCTTAATGTCGGGAGGAAGGTCCAGCAAGTTCTTTTGCTTGGAGCGATCGTCTGGTTCTGATAGCATCAGACGACGTTCTAGAACTCGTTTAGCCATGATAGCAGCAAAGCTCAATTGGTCGAGGTCATTACCCCATTGGACATGTTCTCGATACCAGTCACAACGAAGATCCCTGCTCTCCTCCAAGGTGAGATCATGGACAACCCAACGGGTTCGCACCCAATGTTTCAGCTCGTACTTGTACAGAGGTTCGAAGCTATCTCTGAGATCCTTGCCGTTGATAAAGGATGGGATTCGACGGTAAAAATCTTTTTGGAGCTTCACCTCTGCACTCTCCTTTTGCTTGGTAGGATCAAGCCCTATCTCGAACCGCATGAATCTAACAGCATCCATGATCGAAATCTTTGTGTCTTGAGGGATTCTTCCTTTTTCGGAGAGTTTGAACTTTAATTGCGACAACAGAACTGAGGCGCGCTTTTCTGGTTGTTCTGGCAATGTTAATTTGACTTTTTTGCTTTTTGAGTTTTCGTTCTTCTTCACCATTCGGTAGATGTTTCGTTGTTTTGTCGCCCCACGGTCCATCTGACTGATCAGGAAACGAACATCATCTGTTGTCGGTGAAACACTAAAATTCTCTTCCACGAAAACTGCGTACAGCACATCAGCTGCAAACATGCGCCCAGGGGAAAGCTTAAGTAAGGAGGATTCAGAGGTGGATATCGATTCTGAACGCTCCACCCAAATAAGAATCCATCCTCTGTAAAGAAGGCGCCCATTGAGCCTTTCCAGCTTTTTGCTGAAAGCAGTCGAAGCTGGCACACCAAGCCGTTTCAATTCTTCATCTGGTATCTTTTCGATGACAGCCTTCACAAGAGGACTCCGTTCCGCAACAAAGGCAAGGTTGCAAATAGCGGGCTCCATATCATCTTCAAACTGCGACTGCAATTGTAGATCTTCCACATCTAACCCCAGTGATTGAGTATACAGGACAGCATCACAACCCTCGGTCATATTACGAGTTAGCTCTCTCACGCGATCAAAAACGGACACTTTGCATTGGGATTTGATTGAACACTCAGATGCGCACGGTAAGAAGGAAGCTCCAGCATGACACACGAGATCATCGGCCGAACAAGTTTCGACATCGTGTTTCCGTAACAAATCGTCGCCAGTCGACGGGAACGTTGCACTAGAAGCAATCTCACGCGAGGATTCCAAGGGAGGGCCGTTAGGACGTTCTCGATCTAGGTGCCATGCCAAGGTACGCAGAATTCCATCCCGCAAAGGTGTCTGAGGCCTCCATTGAAGCTGTGGGATTGCTTGCCGAGCTGTTGATAGGGAACCGGGCGATTTTTTGGGAAGTATGGCGTCGTTGTTACTTTTAGTGGCTGATACGAAGGAATTAGCCATCGATTGTACATCGGACAGGGGTAAGGCAGCATTTGCAGTCATGTCGAAGTTGGTAGCCGTTTCTCCTCGAAATTGCATGGCAGCCAGGATGGCCTCCACCGCATCCTGAACATAGATGAGTTCTTGCGTGCCCTTGAGATGATCAACGGAGCTGTGGTTACCGTGGATTGCTCGTTCCATTATTTTGTACATGTCAGAGGCATCGTAATCCCAGGGTCCGTACACTGAATTCGGAGGGATGCGCACTCCCACTGAGTAAATACCAAAAATCGAATGATATGTATCAGCCAAGACTTCATCTGCAAGTTTGGTTCTAGCATGCATAATAGTTTCGCTTTGGACATCATCTGAATTTGGGATCTGCGGTGCCGATGCGTACGTAAAATGGGGTTGGCTCCCACTGCCGTCTTCTGAGCCGCTCACAAGTGAAGCTAATAGCTGTTCCATCGCTGTCATACTGTTACGGATTTGAAATAGAGAAGGTTCATAGGAATCCTTTTCAGAAGTTTGATAGGGCGACAATGGACGCTTGGGTGCCGATGGATACTTCTGAGTAGGGTCCTCCAACGTGCGAGGATTGCGGAAAGTAGCTGTTGATAAATGCACAATATGTGTCGGCTTAAAATTCATATTGAGATCCACCTCTCCTGTGGTTTTCAGCATGCGTGGATATTCTGCGGAGGCGTCCTTTTTGGACTTCTTTACACGAGGATGTAACCCTAACAATGGTACCAAAATTGGTTGCACCATTTTCGGCGCATCCGCTGCCAAAATTTTCATCTGTTCGACATACTGCATTCGACTGCTTATTGTGTTCGGCAGCATGGGATCGACTCCAATCAACACCTCGACACCACACTGTGCTTTGAGTGTCAGTGCTAAGTGAAATGCGATAGGATCACTGAGAATTCCAGTTATAAGGACTCTGGCACTTGAGTTCAGTACATCTTGTTGCAGAAAGGCTCCAGGATACAGCTGACTGGCCTGTCGCGCTTGGGCTCCACATAGCTGTGTACGATTCGCCAGTGGTGGCGATGGATTTTCTGCTCTTTTGTGATTCTTCCCTTGTTGGTGCCTAGATTTTCGCGGTTGTTTGTCAATCGGAATTATCTCATAGGGTGTGATGGATGAAGCTGGTGTTTTTCGAATGGGTGGTCGCGTTCGATTTCGCCGCTCAGTATTCCGTTGCTCAATCATTCTTCTGACGGTTTCTGGATCAGCTGTTTTAGGAGGGTGGTTCGGTCCCTTGGGGGCCCCCATCGACAGAAGGGATGATGAACTAGATCTCAGATATCCATGAATGTTGTGGTCGTTGTTGTCCATTCCATTGTTGACGATGCCGTTGTCTGCCAAACGAGGCAAACCAAGCAAGTCGCCCAGCGAGAAGCCGGTGCGTCCGACTTCGACATTTCTGTCATTCTCCCTATAGGCATTATTCTCGCTGGTTTTTGGAGGACTGTTGTCGTCATGCTCATGTTCCATGAGAATCTGGGTTCCTCTAATCATGACAAAGAAGTAAACGACCCCTCCTCCCAGTAATATTGCCCGAAAGAATTGCACAAAGGTCCACTTCTTTCTTCGAAAGTGAGTCTCCCAGTAACTCTGGTTGTGATTTTGGAAGTGACGCTGACTACTACTTTTGTTGCTTGCTGAAGCTACAGCGACCGGTCGAGCTCTGCGCCGCCGTGTAGGTGATGCTTGTAACACGAATCGTTCTTGTGTGTGATTTAGCACCAAAGATGAATTATTGGTGCTGCTGCTGTTTGAATTGTTACTGCCAGTGCTAGTAATAATTGCAACGCTGCCAACGTTGCTAATATTTGGTGCGTGGCGAGGAAATTGTTGGGGATTATTTTGATGGTGGTGATGTCGATGATGAAGCCCGCTGTTTCCACCAACTGAGGAAATGGGCTCGACGCCCGGTGTAGTAGTAATAAATGCAGTTTCATCGTGTTCACCCGATAAATCCACCAAAGAGGCAAAACTAGTGCCGAGTGACTCTGAATCAGCAGCGGAGGATTCGCAAGGCCCTCCTTGGTCAATATCAATATTCTGGCTCTCCTCGGCAGTAATGGAACAGGGTGTGCCAGCCGTGCTCAATCTAGGACTACTAACACTAATTGTTGCGGAATCGCTTTCCTTTTTCTCGTCGTTGTTGGAATCATCCCTTTGCTTAGCATGTCTAGTTGTGCGATTTGACGAGAACGTTTCGTATTTTTCATCATGCCGTGCTGCAAGATTCTTGCACTGTCGATCAGTACTAGTACTGGCGGTGGAGCCAGAAACGGCAGCAGTAGGAGACGCCATCGTGGCAGTGGATTCATCATCCAGCGATGATGAGTGCATCATTTGAAAAACTGTTAGGAGTAATTACAGAAAATCTGACACGCAAGCAGCTGTGTTGGCCTCTATCATCCAACTATGATCGTTTATGTTTATATACACTCAAAAGGGATCCGGTACGAGCTATACTACACTATGGATGGGTGCCAGTACGGAGGGTACCAGTGTGATAATAGCGGGTGCATGTATTGTTGTGTGTTGATCGATTGATCGATTGATTTGCGTGCACGCAAGGCAATGACAACTTTCGAAACGGTCCGATCCAGCCGAATTAATATGGCGCCAATCATTACGGGTGGTGGGCGGCCCGGCGATGAATGAGTGTGCGTCTACAAAACAAATTCGAGTTGTCAAAATTGCTTTGCTTTTCCCTTGCTCTAGCTAGCTAGCTAGCTACTAGTACAAAGATTCCATGCTGGCACCACCAAAAAGTTGCCAGTACCAGTTGCGGAGTATTAAAAAAAACCAATAAAGCAAGCTGTTGCTGAGACTTTCCAAAAATTCATCAGGCAAAGTCAAATGCAGAGCTGTTTTTGCATGCAGCAAAGATTGACAAACTGCCACACAGAACTTCTGTCCTCTCTCCAACTAGATCATCAGTTGGGGGTAGAAACTGAATTAAATTCATTGAGCTGCTAAAAGGCCTCCTGTTAAGATCATTTTGCTCAAGCTGTTTGAAGCATGCCATGACCAGCAGAATGACTGGTCTGCTGCTACAACCCCACTCAATTCACCCCGCAGATCCCATTCGATCAGCTCAGCAAGGATTTTATGCAATTAGGTTGATTTTTGTTTCTCAAGAGTAAACATAATGTAGGCTTTCTCTGCCATGTTGTCATTTTTGCACATGCGACTGTTGATTAATCGCAAATGCAAACAACGATCAAATTGTTGATAGGTGAAAGCACAAGTAAAAACCATCTCTTTCAGAACAGAAGCATTGTGGGTCCCTTTAAAGACAATCAAAAATAAATGCTGTTAATTTAGTTATGACTGAGATAGACTTCACATTTGGAAGTCACACAGACACAAAGAAACTCATGCACAAGAGATGATCATCTTAAGGGTCTTTTATCAAACCTCTCTCTAAACCACATTCACTTGGAGCATACTTCATGTCCTAAAATTTCATTTGTGCATGCTGAAAAGGCCTTGCTTTTGGTGCAGCGCACTGCACCTTTGCGGATGAGATTGAATGCGAGAGATGTGACAAAACACTTGAGAGATGACAATCTCTTGATGCATTAAATTTTGAATGAAAGAAATTTTGTGAAGAAAGTGCTTGAGTAGCAGTTTGCAAAACAACTAGCTAGCTAGCCAGACTAGTCTACCATTTTAGAATTTGTTATTTTGTGCACATCTTGATGGTTGACAATCCAAAGTCCCAATCTGGTCGGTCTCTTGTGAGACCATCCTACATGCGCACAGTGTTTGTATTGCCGTAAATTCAATAAGCATAATGCTGTACAAAAATGCCGCGTAGACTACTCGTACTGGAGGTATACCAGTATGTACGCTGACTACAAAAACGCCGACATACTAATACTACTCTAGCTAATAGTACTACCGTAAGCAATTAAAACAGCGGGTCGTTGATAACCCCAAGTTACGTACCGTTCGGCACGACGCAAACGATTATTACAATTGTACCGGTAGGTTCCTGCTGCAGGCACTTGTGTTGATAGACGAACACTGGAAGTTGAAAAGACCATCATACCGGTACATACCGTAGTTGCATTGCCATACTATACTGATCGACTCCAAGTAACATCGGTCAGATCGAGCAATTAGCGGTATCAGTACCCACCAGACACGAGGAAATATTATACACCTTGTCAATTCCATAACAGAAAGCTAAGGCGCACCCTGACCAGTATGATGCTTCCCAGCGGCATCGAATAAGGAGCTGAAACTGACTCGAATCGTCACTTCCGTACTCGGCGATTGTTTAGAAGTGTCAACTCAGATTGTGGGTCTCCCCAACTTTTGCAGAATACTGTTGCAAGGTACTCGTATTCCAAAATGTCTCGCATGGATAGAAGAAAGTTGTATCCCGCGACCGCGGCTATGGACAGCAGCAGGCGTAGTGTCATGTCTGAGGCGACAGAATCAGACGTCGGCAGTCTTCTCTCAGGACTAAGCCAAGCTAGAAGGATCCCAGATCGCCGTCGCAATGCCCCTGATTCGTCGAATGGCGGTGGAAGAAGAGGCCCATCTCGTAGTAATCCTACTTCAAATGGAGCAGGAGGAGGAGGAAACAGAGGTCCAAATCGTCGAGAGAAGCCATCGAATGATGCTTCTAAGATGAAGCATAACAAACATGAAAGATACAAGCGAGAAGCCAAGAAGATTATTACAATTCAAGCATTCGCCAGAGGTTACATTCAACGATTTGCCTATCGAAGTCGCTTGACAATGGAACGAACGAAAAAGAAGTTCTTCGCAATTCAGATTCAAGCTCATGTACGAGGTTTTTTACAGCGACTGAAATTCCGTAAAATGCGTGGCCAAGAGTCATCACGACCTGTACCAACCGTGGCGTCTAAAGGGGCGCGGCAGCAGAATAATTCCAAAAAGAACAAAATCAACAGCAAAAATCCCAAAGCTGAAATTCATCCAACAGCGGGTTTGGGATCCCCAATGAGATCACAACAAAACAACAGCCGCAAACCAGTGCGCCTTGGTCGGAATAAGCCTGACGGTGCGGTTTTACTGCATGGAAGTGACTCGGAACGTAGCGAAATTTCAATTCGAATGTTGATTGCACATCCAAGAACAACGAACCCTAATGCAGTGGATAGACTTGGAGAGTCGGAGTCAGATGTGGGATCCATTATGAGTAACCTTTCGGTGGCGCGAAAAGTACCGGACCGAAGAAGGAGACAAGAGAAAAAGGAGCTGCAGGCTGTCAAAATTCAGGCCATTGCAAGAGGGTACATTGAGAGATTTCTTTATCGCAGTACTCTTGCAATGCAAAACACAAAGAAGAAATACGCTGCAATCGAAATTCAGGCCTACGTGCGTGGGCATCTCCAGCGTTGCAAAGGTCCCAAGGTGTCGCGCACGCACGTAGCGCCAAGAAAGGAACGGCTTGCCCCTGTGCAAGTTCAAACCGAGAAAAAGAAATCACAAGCTTTGGATATAATTAAGAACGACTCGAGCAGCAGCGATTCGCAAAAGAAAGCTCAAAAGACAAGGAAACCGCACAAAGATGCCGATCGTCGAAGCAAGAAGGAAAAAGCTGCACGGATAACGGAATCAAATAACGACAGGAACATTCGAAAGCCGATGAGGCACCTTAGTGGTTCTGGGGGTCTCGAGCTCCCTCGAGAATTGACGATTCGGAAACCAAGGCGCCACCACACCGACTCTGAAGAGAGTGCCAACTTACCAGTGAAGCAATTGACCATTCGGAAACCCACGAGACACGAAAGCGACTCTGAAGACGAAAGTGCGCTCGTGCCGCTTCGAAACCTGACTATAAAAAAGCCTACTCGGCACAACGGCGACTCGGAAGAGGAAAACGACAATCTTCCTCCTCGGCGAGTGACCGTTCGGCCGAAGAGCCAAGGACGAAACGGTGATCGTCGAAAGAAAGACGGGGATCTTTTTACGGCGCCGAGAAAAGTGATTTCGCGAGGAACAAAACAACAGCATCAACATGACAGTGACATGGACAGAAGCGAACGGTCCTTGGACCCTGGCAGGGTCAACCCTAATCGTGGTGATCGTTTAACGACTCTCTCTCGTGGAGGGGCGTCGACTGCGGACAGCAGATTTTGGGAATCAGAGTCCGACGTAGGCAGTTTGATGTCCGGGTTGTCTCAGGCTCGAAAAGTTCCTGATCGGCGTCAGAAACTCGCAAGGAAAGCTCCTGCACGAGGTGCACGAGAGCACCCTCGCAACCATGGCAGAGAGGATGCTAAAACAAAGGGTGCTGTCAAGATTCAGTCTATTGCAAGAGGCTACATACAACGATTTGCGTTCAAGAGTAGACTTGCTATGGAACAGACGAAGAAAAGGTTTTTTGCGATTCAGATTCAAGCAGCTATGCGAGGTTTTATTGTCCGATCGAAGCTTACTAAAGGAGACCGGCGGAAGGTCTTGAAAAGTGAATAAAGACAACGGCTCCAATCTTGCTGTAGATTGACTTTGGTGCGGTGAACAAGTGGGGTCGCATGTCCAGGCTTGTAACTTGGATGTGATGGAAAGATTCCTTATCCTTTGTCAGCGGGTTTTATTGGCCCGTATCGTTGAGACATCTCAGCTGAACCTGGCAATTGCCTGACGGATTTAAGTATATTGCGACTGGAGAGGGCCGCCTTGAAAAGATCAATTTCAAATTTAGGGCATGGCGGCAGTATCTTCACCCGGGGTGTTTCGCTTCCATGGCGTGTCTTGGTGGCTCATCGGCACATAGACGTCGCGCATCATAAAAGTACATAAAGAGCGGCAGATTTTCTGCTGTTGTACCTCCTTCTAGACTACCTTCCCTAAACGGGCCCGAGGAGGTTTCTGTGCTAAAACTAAAAGGAATATATCTGCACATCAAATTTTGTCTTCCTTGAGGGTCAATTAACGCTTGCCAGCAGGGCTCGTACTGAGCCGTAGCAACAAAAGACTACTCTGTTAGAAAGAGGAAGATAGCAGAGTAATCCAGCTGACAATTGGTTTAGTGCATGCCCCAACAAAATAAAGTTTAATAGTACGATTGTCTATAATAATATTCAAGGATAGCCTAATTTTAGCAGCAATCCAATTAGTAATTCAGTAAGCAAATCAACGCAAAATTATTGGCTCCTTGCATTTTCATGTCAGACTGCCCGCATAGTGTAAACATACCTTCTCTATGAAGGAAGGGAGAAGAGCAAGTTAGAATATTTGCCAAGCAAGAGGCAAAATACCAGAGATCCATGGCACTCGTGAGTCTGTCATGCCGTGATTGAGTCTCATTTCACCATTTCAAGCTACTAGTAGTCTAGTACTAGCTAGTACTCAAGCTATTAGATTATAGCTACTAGCTAGATAGTGCAGTCCTATCACTGCATTTTTTTGACTATTGAACGCACGCTTGCCCCACACCCCCACTTCACACGCAACGATCGATATGGATTGCAGGGAAATTATTATGATGAATATTATTGCTTCATGATATTAGAGTACGAGATCGAGATGTCTTCATGCTGATCGATCGAGCTGCCCTATAATCAGCCTATTAGTAGAATGCATGCAGAGTTAACAAGACGGCCACCAGCTATCGTTACCAATCTATCGCTCTAAGCTAACAAGGGTAGTACAGCTTGATAGCGCTCATTACTCGTCGAAAGCTTGCGAGGGTCATGTCATCCGAGGAAAAAAAAATCGTCGCGAGTGATGATTCTCCCATTGTCAGCTCCGCTGATGTCCCAGTCCCAGAGCAGGAAGACACGGCATCATTTTCAGATGAGAGTGATGACGACCGGGGAGTTTCCGTGAAAGAGGAAATGCCGTTACTGTCGTACACACGGATTTTTGGCTCGTTACCTCGAGGGAAGGATGATCGAATGTTCACAGCTGGATCAACCTGCTCAGTGATGGCGCAAGTAATTCTGCTCCCAGAGGACCCGGCAACTCCATCCTCGGCAACCCCGGTTGCAAGCCCAGAATCGGATCGAGCCAATGCCGGTATCAACATCGAGTCATCAAACATGATTGACACTCTCCTTTCACAACAACCACATTTTGTTGCCGCCATGGGCTTTGAAAATGGGGCCGTTGAGCTTGTAGATGCTCGAACTGGGGTCGCCGTTGTGCCTTCTGGCCAATTAAAGCTTCGTGAATCAAGTCAGCGAGCAGCGATTGTTGGACTTAGCATGGATTCCAGTGGCACATTTTTAGTGGCGATTGATGGAGAACGAATGGCAGTAGTTTTTGAGATTCGATACACAACTTCTGTGCAACCAGCAACTCTATCGCCCAGCAATGCCACGCTGCAATCACCCCCTACATCTGCACAGACGGAAGCTGGAGTTTTCTCCAATTTTATGTCAGCTTGGGGCGGTTCGCCGGCTGCCAGCAATAACAACGGCAGAACTCCCTCGGGGGGTGAAAGCACCCAGAACGCTGAGCCTTCGCCCCGTCATGATACGGCGGCAGAAAGCAATGATCCACTGCTAGTACCAAGACTTGCATCGGCTTCCATACAAATGTCTAGAATATCGTACCCCCGATCCTTTGGAGTGCCCACATGCATTGTCATTGATCCATCCTACAAGCGAAAACGCGACAAATCAGTCTTGGTAGGGTTCTTGGATGGAAGACTTGTTCTTACCAAACGTGGCTTTCCTTTCTCGCGAAGATCCGACGCTATTATTTATCAAGGGACATATCAGGAGGGAAACAATCATAAAGGAATCGAAGCGATCGAATGGAGAGGACAACTAGCCGCTTGGGCGGACGCAAGGTACGCGAACGTTTGTGACTTTTGAAGTGACGTAATGATGTTGGGCTTTTTTAAAACTTTGTTTGCCATCCCGGGTGCAGCGGCATTCGTCTGTTTGACACAGAAAGCATGACCAGAATAGCGCATATAGATCGTCCTACTGGGGCACGACCTAGTCTTTATCCTACACTCTCGTCCTTGAGACCAACCTTAAAATTCGAAACACACAATTACCTGCTTGTGGCATGGGGTGATTGTTTAATGGGTTTGACCATCACAGATCATAGCAGCCGTCCATTGGCGACTGATTCGGAACGCCAAACACCAATAGAATCAACCACGGGCTCACCTGAACCGCAACAGTCGCAAATCATTCGGCGCAGGACCGTGCAATGTGAAATGGCCTGGGAACTTGATTGTGTTGCATGCGGTGTCTGCCCGATCGATTCTGAGCATGTGATGGTCTTAGGATTGGTACCGCCATCGGACGAAGACGATGATGAATGGAAAGAATCGGGCAGCCTCTACAATGATTTAGAGGTGCAGATCATCTCACGATCAGACGGTTCTATTGTCTTCGCAAACATTTTACCCATCTTATCACCCCTTCGGGATGACCCAAGAGTACAGGCCGCGATCACAGAGTCTGCTGCAGATTACACCTTATTATCATCCTTTGCACTGCCGAGAATGGAAGATGCATATGAAGCAACAATAGAGGAAGAAACCACCCCTGACGATGAATTCGATATTCAAGTGTCCTTGTTCAGTCCCAATAACCAAACCACCAAGCGTTTTGTGGACCCACATTTAAATTGGAACTTAAAAAACACAGCTTTCGAGGACGAGGAGAGTGCCCGCATGCCATATACCCTCGGCGATAATGCTGACTCTAATTCAGGCTTACCTGCCAGCAAAAAAACAGCAAATGAAGAAGATGCGGCAAGTGTTGATAGCGACGACTACGGCTTCATTAACAGAACTCCACCAAATAACGAGGATGACACCCCACCCCCCAAGAGCACCGCATCACCCCCTCTGATGGTCATCACATCAGGCTCAGACTCTATTCTTGCAAAAATGCGCAGTGTGGATGACGCGATAGCTCATGCCTTGGAAACAGGTAGAAGCGCTCTCGCTTTGAAGCGAGCGCTGAGGCAAAAGCGACGGATTCGAAGATTTCAAATCAGTTACTTGGTCAATGAGTATTTTACTTCGCTGCTTCGGATTCCTCGGTCTCACAAGGGAATCAGAGATGATGTTGGTACAAAGCCCCTGTCACTGAGAAGGCTCAAGTTTGCGGCGAAGGCCATGCCTGTGCTGTTTGGTGTAAATGTGGAGCTCTGGGAGAGATGGACGTCAGAGATGGGTAAAATACCAGGAGCGTTGTTTGTTCTGACAGACTACATCCCAGTTCGCGACCCAAAACTGCCCGAGGATCTTTATGGGCGTATCCTGGAGACTATGTTAGATGAAATCTATCAAATGGTTCAAACGAACAAAAATGAAAATGACCCAAGAGGCAGCTTGGCTGATGTATTAGCGAATGCAGAGCAATGCTTTCTGGATACTCTTACTGGATGGGGGGCAACCGACTTTTTGAAAGAACACATCAAGCTTTGCAAAAACGCAGGTGTTGAAGCCGGTAATAAAGCGGGGATGCCTGATGTTGTGACGAACGCAGAAATGAAATTTTCTTGGCGCTTCAACCAAACCTCAGCTAGGTATTTGACCTTCCCAGTAATCGACGGCGATGGCAACGTTGGTTCTCAGATCAGATCGGAGGGTTATTATGACAAAAAGAGTGCACTCTTCGATGTTGACAGATTCTTGAAGGTAGTACAGAGCCGCACTCCTCTGTTGTTTGAGAATGCAAATGATGTTAGAAGCCTTAAAGCGCAGGACGAGAATCCGCAGGTGGCGCTTGATGCGATGGCAAAGCTGAATATGATGAAGGGGAGATATGATGCTTCGCTGAAGTGCTCCTTATTCATCGGGGCTCTCCACTCCTCTCGTTCCGTGCCAGAATTTGAAGCGGCGGCTGTTGACTTTTCTGACTCCGTCGGTACTCGCGACATCGACAAGCCGTTGCAGACGGAAAGTGGCGTCTCCTTTACATACTTACTCGATGTCATCGACGATCACAATCTTCACGAATGCCTTCTTGATGGCCGTTTTCTCTCGGCTACTGGAGAGAATGAGGCACTTCCACTGTTTTCTCTACTTCAACTAGTTGGTCTCAACGAAATGGGGAGATTTTTGCTCAAACATTGTGTCCCGCCTTTTTTTGCTGACAAAAACTCCTTGCGGTGTCACGAAGGCGATTATTTGGCGGCATCAGAAGAAGAAAGAAGAGGCACACTTCCACTCGACCTCGTTGCCGCGCAGCTGGAGAGAAGTCCCAAATTGCTTCACTGGTATTTGCATCTAGTTTCGACGAAAAAACCTGAGGTATACATTCGATTTCCCAACACTGCGTATCCCCCAAGGGCTGTCACTGAGCTCCATCGACTCGACTTCGACCTCTACATTGAGTATGCTGGGCCTGAACGAGACTCGGCCAGATTTTTGTCTGGACTGGAAGCATACAAAGTTAGCGGTGCGTCAACACGGCTTTTGGAGTTCCTCAAGGTAAGTTTGAACATATTTCGCATCTCCTGTTTTGCTGCTGCGAGCACGAATTATCA
>ENA-ORBV01008214-ORBV01008214.1-microbial-mat-metagenome-genome-assembly--contig:-NODE-8214-length-17635-cov-6.308976_pt1 | contig 17635 bp, 9 predicted proteins | sample MGYA00237777_ERZ505514 | MGnify/ENA primary metagenome ERZ505514 (study PRJEB26160, sample SAMN06269048) | microbial mat metagenome | isolation source: Oligotrophic lake microbial mat | place...
CGAGATTCGCCTTAGTCTCGTGGGCTCGGAGATGTGTATAAGAGACAGGATGTGTGGTATAGGGGACGTTTTGCTTGGGAATATAAAGGCAAGCACACCGACCTGAATAGGGCTTATTCCCAGCTTCTCGCCTATAGAGGCGGCCTTGATAACCCACCATTGCTGGTGGTGTGTGACTTTCTAGAATATCGTATTTATCCGCAGTGGTCTAATATCAGTGGCCTGCCCTTCGTCTTCAAAAACGAGGATTTGCTTGACCCAAAAACTCGACGTTTCATCACTTGGCTGCTGGAAAGCCCAGAGAAATTTCTCGAGCTGCGTCAAACAGAACTTGAACGACGTGAAAAAATTACTCTTGATCTTGCCAACCAATTTGCCCAGTTAGCTGATTTAATGAATCGCCATTTTGACGAAAGTGGCAGCCCAATTTGGCAGCCCATGCAGATCGCCCGTTTTTTGACGAAGCTGGTCTTTGCGTTGTTTGCTGAAGATGTTGGGTTGCTACCTCGCATCGAATTTCCGCCAGAAAAAGTCTCCATCAAAATTCTCGATTTTATGGCACATTGGGCAAACAGGGTGCCGGACGCATTTGTTGAGGCGATGCAGAATCTTTTCCGCGCAATGGACGGGCAAGTAAGCCACTTTTGGATGATGCCCGTTCCCTATTTTAACGGCAGCCTTTTTATGGAATCTAGCCCCGGCGCAAACGATGGGCTTGAGGTGTTGGATTTGACTCTGATTCCGGGCGCTGTTGAAATCCTACGTGATGTGACCGAAGCAGATTGGTCTGAGGTTAATCCAACAATTTTCGGGACACTGTTTGAAGGCGCGCTGGACGAAAGCAAACGCGCCCAACTTGGAGCGCATTACACGGGCGAAGATGACATTCGTTTAATCGTCGAACCCGTCCTCATGCAGCCACTTTATCATCTCTGGAATGAAATCCGGGCTGAAGCCGAACACCTCTTGCAGCGATATTTTAAAGCCGAAACACCTAGAGCGGCAGTTGAAGCGAAAGAACGCCTTATAGCGCTGCACGATCAGATGATGAATACCCTAGAAAATACCCGTGTGCTTGATCCAGCCTGTGGTTCTGGCAATTTTCTTTACGTCAGCTTACGCACGATGAAGGATTTAGAACAACGCGTACGTAAGTTGTTTGAGCCGATGGGCTTTCCTTTCCGCGATGTCGTCACGCCGCGCCAACTTTATGGGATTGAAAAAGATGAATTCGCCGCAAAGCTGGCGCACGTCGTTGTCTGGATAGGTTATCTGCAATGGCGCTACGAAGATGAAGGGGTAATCCATGTTGTTTCACCCCGAAAAACGCCGCATCCGCGCTCACTTCCGCATCCGATTTTAAAAGATAAGAATCGTCCTGATGAGCCAGACCGTATCATCTGTGCGGATGCGATTATGCGTTATGACGCGGACGGCAAGCCCTATGAACCCGAATGGCCCCAAGTCGATGTGATTATCAGTAATCCGCCGTTTCTAGGCGATAAATATATGCGCTTTGGCAGGCCTGAATTAGGCCTAAGCGGGTTAGGGACGGCTTATGCCAGTGATTTGCGCCGACTGTATAAAGACCGCTTGCCAAGCTGCGATTTAGTGTGTTACTGGTTCGAGAAGGCACGATCACACATCGAAAGCCATAAAGCACTGCGAGCCGGCTTATTGGCGACGAATTCCATTCGTGGTGGATTAAACCGGCGGGTTTTAGATCGGATTAAACAAACGGGTGATATTTTTATGGCGTGGGGAGATCGTCCTTGGCTGCTTAAGGGCGCATCTGTCCGTATCGCCGTCATTGGATTTGATGATGGCGCACAAAAAGACTATATGCTTGACGGCGCACCTGTGCATCACATCAACGCCGACTTACAAAATACAATTGATGCAACACAGGCGCGGCGATTAAATGAAAATCATAACATTTCATTTATGGCAGATACTAAAGGCGGTTCATTCGATATCTCACAAGAATTAGCGCTCATTATGCTGGAGAGTAAAAATATCAGTGGGCGGAAGAACCAAGATGTTGTACGTCCTTGGGTCAATGGCTTGGATATTGTACGTTATCCACGCAACATGTGGATTGTTGATTTCGGTACACACATGTCCATTGATGAAGCACAGCTTTATGAGATGCCATTTCAATATGTGAAAGAGCATGTTTTTCCAAAACGTCAAGAAAACCGCCGCGATTCCTATAAACAAAAATGGTGGATTCATGTAGAGCCTCGCCCCACTATGAGACAGCGTTTATCGGAACTCAAGCGCTTTATAGGGACGGTGGCGGTTGCTAAATATCGTCTATTTGTTTGGCTTTCAGGAAATGTATTACCTGACCATTCTCTATTTGTTTTTGCTCGTGACGATGATTACTTTTTTGGCGTATTACACAGCCGCGCGCACGAAATTTGGTCGCTGCGTTTAGGGACATCGCTTGAAGATCGTCCACGTTATACCCCATCAACTACATTTGAAACTTTCCCTTTTCCTTATCCACCCGGTGCGGAAGACATCACATCACCAGCTTATGCGGCTATCAGTGAGGCCGCCAAACAACTTCATGAAGAACGCCACGCATGGCTGAATCCAGTGAACGACATGATTCAAGGGCCAGCCGCCGAAAAAATCCTCGCCGAGCGTACGTTAACCAACCTTTATAATGCGTTGGAGGCGTATCGTGCCGGGAAAGTTAACGGCAATGGCAGCCGCAGCAATCCTGCAACAGCTTTCGTGCCGCGTCTCGCTGAACTGCATGATATGCTCAATCAAGCAGTGCTTTCTGGATATGGGTGGGGTGATCTTGCCACAAAATTGCGGACTTCAAAAGGCGAGGAAGATTTGCTCAGGCGGCTGTTGGCATTAAATCTTGAACGTGACCGTTTGTTTAATCAGAGTTACAACGGATAAGTGATTTTGACAGAACAGAAAGAAACCCCATTAAGCGCTAAAATTTCAGGCCGATTTTGATCGATTAGCAGCTTTTGATGGAGATGGTTGGAACCACAACAGCCACTATCACGATTTTCTATTGCGACAAATACCGCCACGCTGCGAGTATTCGCTAGAAATCGGCTGCGGAACAGGGATATTTGCATGTTTACTGGCGAAACATTCTCAAAATGTGCTAGCGCTCGATTTATCGCCCCAGATGATTGTTCACGCAAAAGAGCGCTCAACCACTTATCCCAATATTGACTATAAAGCTGCTGATGTAATGGCATACGATCTGCCAGACGCGCAGTTTGATTGTATTGTGTCGATTGCTACACTGCATCATGTGTCGATGGAAGAAGCGCTTCCGAAAATTAAACGAGCGCTCAAGGTCAATGGGCGGCTGATGGTACTTGATCTTTTTGAAGCAGAAACCATACGGGAAAAATTTATCGCCGCGTTTGGCGTTCCTTATCATCTTGTACTAAAAAGGCTGCATCATGGGCGACTACGTGAGCCTGATGAAGCTCATGCAGCTTGGGAGGAACACGGGCGCAGCGATGTTTATTTGACGCTTTCACAGTTGCGCCAAATCTGCGATACTCAGCTTCCGCACGCCAAAATTCGACAGCATTTATTGTGGCGTTACTCGCTCATTTGGACGAAAACGACCACCGATTGAACAAATTCCATGACCTTTGAGACAATAACTACACCTCATGATAGTGCAAGCCCGACCCGCGCTGCTATCTCCCCGCGTGAACGGACGACGCTTCTCGCTGCTGTTCTTATCATTAGTATTTGTGCCATCACTTATGAATTGATCGTCGGGACTCTTTCCAGCTATCTGCTCGGCAACAGCGTAACGCAGTTCTCGTTTACGATTGGCTTTTTTCTGTTTGCGATGGGCTTAGGGGCGCTCATCTCCCGGCGGATTGTGGGCGGCGAACTGCGCTGGTTTATCATCGTCGAGTTACTGACCGGGCTATTCGGTGGGCTTTCAGCCTCATTCCTCTACGCGGTCTTTGCCACCAACAGCGGCGAATATTATTACTATCTGGCGATGATCGCAATCACGCTCTCACTCGGTATTTGCATCGGGCTAGAGATTCCGCTCCTGATGCGAATCGTCGCAGATCGCTCTGAACTCAGCAAAGCGCTGTCGGATGTCTTCTCGATTGATTATCTCGGTGCATTGATCGCGTCGCTGGCGTTTCCGCTTTTGCTGCTGCCCACTCTGGGCGTAGTACGTACTGCCTTTTTGATGGGCGTATTTAACATCCTCGTGGCGATGATCTGTCTGCAATTGTTTCGCTCAAGGCTTTCGCCGCGTTGGACACGACGCTTATGGTGGGCATCCGGCGCGGTCATGTTGATAATGGTCGGAGGAACAGTGCTTTCAGCCGATTTCCTGCGCTTTTTCGAGCAGCGCCTTTACGAAGATTTCATCATCTATCGGCATCAGACCACCTATCAGCGCATCATCATGACACGCAACAACAGCGACCTGCGGCTGTATCTGGACGGCAACCTTCAGTTCAGCAGTCGTGACGAATATCGCTATCACGAGATGTTAGTACATCCTGTGATGAGTGCGGCGCGATCTCACGAAACGGTATTGATTCTGGGCGGTGGCGATGGCTTGGTCGTGCGGGAAGTGTTGAAATATGATGATGTTCAGCAAATTATTCTGGTTGATCTCGACCCGGCGATGACTGATCTTGCGCGTGAGAATTTGATCCTGCGCGATATGAATCAAGATGCGTTAGATGACCCCCGCGTGACCGTCATCAATGCCGATGCCTATCGTTACCTCGAAGAAAGCGACGATTTGTATCCTGTCGTTATTATCGACTTGCCCGACCCCAATAACGAAGGTCTCAGCAAACTTTACAGCCGCGAATTTTATACCCTATTGCGCCAACATATCCCGCCGGATGGGGCGTTCGTCACGCAGGCGACCTCGCCTTATTTTGTCCGGCAGGCGTTTTGGATGATCGCCAACACCATTCAAGACGCGAACTTCCACATCCTGCCGCTGCATACGTATGTGCCGTCGTTTGGAGAATGGGGTTTCGTGATCGGGACTCCGGTGCGAGAAGCCCAAGTGGAGATGCCAGAAAATCTTGAACTGCGTTATCTAACATCAGGGGTTTTGCAAGCCGCGCTAACCTTCGACCCCGACATTGCCTACGTGGAAACAGCGATTAATACGCTGGATAATCCGGCGCTGCCGCGTGCGTATGAGATAGGCTATCGGCTGTGGGACTAAAAAGTAATGAGCAATGAGTGGTGAGTAATTCTTGATTTTGAACCCAGAGCGGATGGGCGCGTAACGCCAGTGCGTGATGAGATTATAGCAGAAGTTCAAAATGCTCGACACGCTTGGGACGAATGATGCTGAAGTCACGGCGCTGAAGTCACGGCGATCAACCGTCAAGATTCGGGCAATTTTAAGGCGCTCTGCAATAGCGACAACTGTACAATCCACAAAATCAACGCGAGTATCTGCGTATTGGTCAAGCAATTCCGCTGTCCGCAGAAAATCTTCTCCTTCCAATGGAACAGGTTGATATTTGGAGACTAGCAGTTGACGTAAAAATTGAGATGCTAACCGACTCCCGCCTACTTTAACAAGCAGATAACCCAGTTCCGCTAAGACGCTTTGGGGCAAATAGATAAGGGAATATGCTCTAAAGATAGCCGCACATGCTTGATGTGATGGGTCTTTAGGCACTGCAACTGCAAAAACAAATCCTGTATCCGCTACCGCTTTTAAGGTTAATCTGGTTTCTGAGTCCAACCACTGCGCTCCGTAATTTCATCATAAAGTATACGCTTTACATCCCTTGCATCAAAATCCACTTCATCAGTAATGAACCCAATCATTAATTCGCTATCGGTATCTTGACCCATCTTTACCTCAATATCACTCCGGGCGGGTTAACGCCTTCGTCGATCATGCATTGATTGAACAGCGAGTCTAAACCATCGCTGCGACTGGCGCAGGCTTCAGCCTCATCCCGATAAAATTCCATCCCATCGCCGGATGCCCATCTTGAACACGTTCCATAGGTGCTGGTATTGCCTGCACTACGGTTCAAATCCGAGCAGTACGTGAGCAGATTGCTTCTGGCAGCATCCGCCGGACTCACGATGGCAAAGTAATAAATCGCCGTACCTACGATCAAGATGAACGCTGCACCACCGATGACGGTTAAAGCACGTTGCCCGACTGAACGGCCTTTGGGCGCAGCGGGTAGCTTGGCTTCCCATTCCCGCGCTTTCGGGTGGTCAATCGTTGCCAGTAGCTTACGCGCTTTATCATGCTGTCCTGCCCGGATGAGCGTCTGTGCTTCAAGCATCTTTTCTTTGGTGGTCGCCATGCTGGACTCCTTTGCTAATAGTTTTAGCCACAAGTGTACACCGGGTGAAACGAAAGTGCATTAACGTGCTTTGTTGTTTCTTGGTCTTGGGTACTGGCGCGGTTCACCATCCCATTCCGTGTGATCATTTGCCCACTCAACAATCAGAATATCGGACAAGTTGCACTTAAGAACGTAGCACAACCTAATTAGGATGTCTTTGTCGTAACGATCAATTTTCCCACCAATCCATTTTGAGATCGTGCCTTGAGGGACTCCGGTTAGTTTGGCGAGTTGGTCTTGAGTAAGTCGCTTACCATTTTTATCTAGCCGACTATCCAGAATTTTGTTCAGGTCAAGCATAATAATCATCAAATTCCTTGCACGGATACCCCTAGCTTTAGCTATGGGGAGGAAGTGCAAGTTCTCCTTTCAATTCTGTCGGACAATAATCCCCAAAGGGAAAGGGAGATTTAAGTTACCTATGGCTCTCCCTCAAAGCCTACTCCGCTTGCGCGGGGTAAAGTCTTCCTCGACAATGTTATGCGGTGGTTTTATGTACACGACACTGGCTTAGACCCTCAACCTGTTTAATCGTGTACCGCAGCGTTCAGGGCTGGAACGTCACCCTGAAGTGCCTATCTATTCACCGCTAACGGAGTTCCCCGAAGGGAGCTAAGTCTGGTCAGCATGGCTTGTGTTGCTACAAGCCCCTAGCTTTAGCTATGGGGTCGCTGACGCTATCCTCCTGCACTTTTCTTTTCAGACTATACACCAAAACTGTACCAAAATCGGAACTTTTGTTCGGCCTTTTGTCCCATTTTTGGTACATCCAGTCTTTTTAGTTTTTAGTAATTAGGCTTCAGTCTATGTAAACGCCCTAAAGGTTTCACATTTTCTAAAAACTAATCACTAACCACTAACTATTTTTAACTACTTCCTAAAACAAATAAAGCGGCAACCCATGAAGATGAGTGCCGCCTTTAAATAGCTGTGCTATAATAAAGATCAATCACGCCCATCTTTCGGGTGTGTCAGTAACACCAGTCGCTCCCCCTCGTCGCTAGATTTGGGGTTCGATTGAAGGCACTCATTTCTCATCAAATATTGTGAGTGCGAAACGGTCTTACTTGGCTGCTGGCCCAAGTAGGACAACCCACACGAATACCCTTGGCGGGGCATCGGCGGATCGACGGGCGAAAGCCCGTTTTCCGTTTTTACTGCCTAAATTGTTTTGTTAAGTATAAGTATATAACTGATTTATGGATTCGTGCAACAAATTCGTTGCAGCGCGGCGATTTTATGCGTGGATGGCGTGTTTCATTTTGAACTGCTTTGCGACTCTTCGCGTCAAATCTTCGATTTTGTAAATATGACAATTGTCATGGGTAAAAATGACATTTGTCCTTAATTTATACTATGATAAAACATCAACTATAATATATCAAAAAATAGATTTTAATTTAATTATCGCAACAAAGCATGTACTTTCTGAGGAGAATAGACCAATGCTTGAAGATACCTTAGCCCAATATATTGGTATTCCTACTACTTCTGTCTCGCGCATTATTAAAATGCAACAAACAAAGATTTATGAAGATAAAGACTATAAGGAGTGGATTAATAAACTTGATTCCACTTCTCTGCACAACACACTCCCTCATGCCCGGAGTGCTTACGATAAACATCTCCCTGATTTCGTGCAAATCTTACAAACGCGATACGGAATGAAGGATACCCCTATGTCGGCCTATACTTTGGGTAATTGGCTAGTTGGGTTTTTACAGTATCCGAGTGCGCTGGCAAACCTTGCTGAAATGCACAATCGCATTCCGCAGCGTGCCTTCCGCGAGATGCTGCCGCAGCTTATTAGTATGTTGGATGAAATGCCAGCCGGACGGGCGGATTGGCAGCGGGCGCTGTCCTTATTGGCGCTGCCTTTGCTCGCGCCGCGTGATTAAACACACGCATTCGCTGGTCTGAGGCGATAACAAAACGAGACACATGAAGGGTGTTACAATTTTGTCATAAAAAGTAATTTCACGGGCGGCATGATGATAAAAATCATGCCGCCCGTTGTGGTTTATTAAGGCTCAGTAGGCGCTTCCGGTGTGGTTTCGGGCGGGAGTGCGCCCCCATCCGGTGTTGGGATTTCCGGCACTTCTGGCGCGGGTGGCGGCACGATCACGGGCGCAGAGGCGGCAATCGTAATCGTCACGATGGCTTCCAGTGAAGTCGCGCCGCTGCTATCGGTCACGATCAACGTCAGGACATGCGACCCAGAAGGCAGCACGACGGTCAAAGTCGGGGTGTTGCCGCTGATGATGATGACCCCGTTCTCGCTCCACGTATACAGTGCGATTCCGCCGTCGGCATCGCTGCTCAGGCTGCCATCCAGCGTAACAGTTTCGGTATCGAGTCCGTCGCTATCCGCGAGAGTCTGGTCAACCCCGGCATGAGCGATTGGCGCTTGATTTATCGGCGCGATGATCGGCAGCGGCTCCACTGGGACGATTTCCGGCGTAATTGGCGCGGCGACTTCAACAGTCAGCGCGAATGTGGCTGTCGCGCCTAAGTCATCGGTCACGGTCAAGATCAGCGCATGGCTGCCAGGTTCGAGCAAGACCGCCGTCACAGCATTCGCGCCGCTGGCGATGACCAAATCACCCTCGCGCCATGTGTAATCGACGATGATGCCGTCCGTATCGACGCTGGCGCTTGCATCCAAAATCACGGTTGGTGCGGTAAGGGCGCTCATTTCGCCGCCGCTGAGGTCGCCTTGCGGCTGATAAAGTGCGTTAGCAATCGGCGCGTTGTTACGGATAACTTCAATCGCGGCGATAGTTGGGCGATCCACACTCGCCGCCGGGAAATTGATATTGAGCGTGCCATCGGTCACATTGAGCGTGAAGGTTTCGATGTCGGCGGTCAATGTACCGACTTGGGCGGTGATATTGTAGTTCGCTAAGACCGTCGCGCCTTCCAGTTGAACATTGAAGATGCGTCGGTTCGCGCCTGTCGCGCCGCGACCTGAGCCACCCACCCACCAGATTTCCGCGAAGTGCAGCTTGACGGTATACGATCCGCTGACGGAAACAGGAATGGCATAGCTGAAGCCGAGATTATTGGCGGTGGAGCTGCGCTCGGTTTGATACAGCACATCGTCGGTTGTCCCCGCGATGGGGTTGGGGAAACTATTCGCTTTTCCGCCTGAGAAGAACTGATCGGCGCTCCAATTCACGCCGCCTGTCGTTACAGCGGGGCCGCCCGTGTTGATGCGATAGATGCTCTGCTGCGGGGCGGGTGCGTTCACCTGAATAGTGACCGTATCAGTTGCCGTGCCGCTGTTGCCATCATTGACGGTCAGCGTTAGGACGTGCGCCCCTAAGCCGAGATTGACAATCGGTGTTGCGCCGGTGGCGATAGGTGCAGCACCTTCCGACCAGGCGAAGGTCAGCGGGTTGTTGTCAGGGTCGCTGCCGGAACCCGCTAAGGTCACATTGGCGGTGTTATCTATGCCTGCTGTAACTGTTTGATCGGAGCCAGCGTTAGCCGTCGGCGGACGATTGGTCGGTATTGTGTCGTAGCGGATGACTTCAATCGCGGCGAGGGTGGGACGATCCACCGATGCAGGCGGGAAGTTAATATTGAGTGTCCCGTCAGGCACATGGATTGTGAAGTTCTCGACGTAGGCAGTCAATGTGCCGACTTGGGCGGTGATATTGAGATTAGTGAAGACCGTCAGTCCTTCGCTCTGGACGTTGAAGATACGACGGTTCGCGCCAGTCGCGCCGCGTCCAGCGCCGCCTACCCACCAGATTTCCGCGAAGTGCAGGCGGACGGTATACCATCCGGTTTCGGGAATCGGGATGGCATAGCTGAAGCCGAGATTGTTGGCGGTGGAACTGCGCTCGGTTTGATACAGCACATCGTCAGTCGTTCCGGCGATGGGGTTGGGGAAACTATTCCCTCTGCCGCCGGAGAAGAATTGGTCGGCGCTCCAACTGACTCCGCCTGTCGTGACGGCAGGTCCGCCGGAATTGATGCGATACAACACTTCTTGCACGGGAGGCGCGACATTGACAACCAATTGGAAGTTCACGCTGGCGGTGCCGCCGTCGCCATCGCTACCCGAAATCGTCACTGTGAAGCTGCCCGCCGTTGACGGTGTGTAGCTCCATGACCAGGTGCCGTTGCCGTTGTTGATGACGGTTCCAAGTGTCGCACTCAATGCCACGGTGTCGTTATCAGGATCGCTCACTGTGCCGCTGTTAACTGCCAACTGTCCAGCATTAACGGTCACGCTGGCATTGGTGACGGTCAGAATAGGATTCTCATTGGTGGGGACAGCGATGACACGCACAGTGCGTTGGGCGGTGGCTTCGTTGCCGCTGCTGTCTTCTACCGTGTACGTGACAATATAGTCGCCTGCGATATTGGTATTCACGGCGCTGGCATCGGTCACGATGGCATTCGTAAGGCTACCATCATAAGTATCCTGCGCCGTCGCACCCGGATCGGCATAGGTGCTGCCAAGCGCGACTTCATAAGGATTGCTACCGAGCAGCGTAATTACCGGATCGGTTGTGTCTACCACGTTGACGGTGCGCGAAACAACAGTTGTAGCGTTTGCGCTGTCGGTGATGCTGTAAATGACGGCATAGCTGCCAATAACGTCTGTGTTGACATCGCTGCTGTTGATGTTGATATTAGCGGTCAGGTCGCCATCTTCATCATCGTCGGCAGTCGCGCCTGCTTCTACATACGCACTGAACACTTCCAGCGTCAGCGGGTTCGCGCCGAGCAGCGTAATGACAGGGGAGCCGGTGTCTACCACATTGACGGTACGTTCAATCGTGATTGTGTTGTCGTCGCTGTCGGTGATGCTGTAAATAACGGTGTACGAGCCGACGGTATCCGTATCCAAATCGCTGGCATCGACCACAATGTCGCTGGTCAAATCGCCATCTTGAACATCGTCAGCCGTCGCGCCGGGGTCATTGAAAGTGTCGCCGACTTCCAGCGTCAGCGGATTATCACCCAGCAGGGCAATCGTCGGCGCATCGCCGAGTGTGCCGATGGTGAATGTGATGTCGCCGATTTCATTGTTCTGGCCGAACACTACATAGTAGTAATCGAAGCCGTCTTCCGCCGTAAATTCGACGTAAGAGGTATAAGCCGATGCACCCTGCGGACGTTCTACGCCGCCGCCCGGTTCGCCGCCTGCATTCGTGCTGTTGTCATTACAAGCCACGAAATCGACGTTCTCTGGCGTGGGTTCATCACCCGCCGGAACGCGGATGACGACCAGCACGGTATCGTAAGTGGAGCCTTTGGTCGTCGCAAAGATGACCGATTGACCCGTCGCAAAGATGACCGATTGACCGGTTGCAAAAATCACCGACTGCCCATTGGCGAAGATGACCGACTGCCCAAAGATGACCGATTGTCCGGTGGCCTCCGAGCAGACATCCGTCGGCGCAATCGGTTCGTCGGCGCTGGGTGTATCTGTAATGGAAGGAATCGGGACGGGGATCACTTCACCCGGTAGCGCTTGTGTAACGAAGGCAACCGGGAAGGCGTTTGCATCGCTGAAAGCCGTCACAGGCTGTCCACCGCTCGTTTTATGTGCCGTGCGGACGGTGCAGTAATTCGACGTATCCGGGTTAAAGCCATTAATCGTCACGCTGGTGGTGCTGAGATTGGTGGTTTCCGCCACGACGGGTCCATCGAGTGAGTTGTCCGAGGAGGTATCGCACAATACTTGATAGAAACCTTCGCTCAGATTGCCGGGGATGGCATCCCACGAAAGCGTCACGCTGTTGGTGGTGACATTGCTAAAGGCAACGTTCTGCGGCGTGGTGTTCTGATACAAATCCCAATCGGCATCGATGATGCCTAAGAACGACGGAATAAAGCCGCTGCCTTCCAGCAGGTTATTCCGCACGTTAAACACCCCGACCTGACCGTCAAGCGTCGTCAGTTCTTCGGGAATAAAGCCTTTAAGGTTGTTCCGGCTGAGTTCAATCGACACCAGATTCGGGAAGGTATTCAGGTAAACGGGGACATTGCCCGTAATCCGGTTTGTGCTGAGGTTCAAGTCCGTCAGGTTGACCAGATTGCTATAACTGGCCGGGATGGGGCCGGGAATGGTCATCCCATTAATGTGCAGATGTTGTAAGTTGGTCAGGTTGCCGATAAAACTCGGCAGCGGGCCAGAGGGAGTAGTAGCGGTTGGATTAAAATTCAACAGCAGGTGAGTGAGCTGTGTCATGCCGCCGATAGAAGCCGGGATGTTGCCTTCAAATTCGGCACCGAGCAACCATAATTGTTCCAACGCCGACAGGTTGCTGATTTGTGACGGAATCTCGCCTTTGATGTCGTTATAATCCAACTCAATATAAGTCAGCGCGGGGAAGTTACCCGGCGCAAACAGATCAGCAGAATTTTCCAGCGTTAAGTTATTGTTACGCAGGTCAAGCCTATCTAAGCTAGGCAGTCCCCCCAATTCTGGCGGAATTTCTCCATAAAGATCGTTGTCACCAATGTTCAGGTTGGTGAGGTTGGTCAGGTTGCCGAGTTCGGACGGAATTGTGCCTGAAAGGGTATTGGCGCTCAGGTTAACCGTTGTAAGCGCGGTGGCATCGCCCAATTCAGCCGGGATGTTGCCTTCCAAGATGTTTTGACTCAGGTCAAGCACCTTTAAACCCGACAAATCGCCAAGCTGCTGCGGCAAGCTGCCCTGCATATTGTTAATAGGCAGGCTGATCTCGACCACATCCCCGAACTGGCAGCGCACACCATGCCACGCGCACGGCAAAAAGCCGGACGTGATGGGCGCAGGGTTAAAGACCGCGCCACCTGCTACGCCGCCGCCCGACCATACGACGTTGTTGGTATCGGTATCGTAAACCGTAATCGTATCGCTGCTGTCGATGACGTAGGTCAGCAGCCCATCGGCGCTGAAGCCTGCGGCTTTATAAGTTACGCCGGGGTCATCATAGACGATACTCGTTGTGAAGTCGCCGCCGCCATCGCCGTCGTACACGATAACGGCTGAAGAAGTCGCGCCGTCTTCAATCGCAACGAATTTCGTCCCGGCTTCGTTGAAAACCGAGTCAATGACGACATCCAACGCCGGACGGAAATAAAGAGTATCAGCGCCTTCGGGGTCAATCCAAATATTGGATACATTAGCATCCCGCGAAATGACGATATTGCCAGCGCCATCATAATCAACCGAGTTAACCGAATTCCCCCCAAAGCTGCGCTGCGCTAAGAGCGTAAAGGTTCTGATGTCATAAATGCGGGCGAAGCCATCAGAATAGGCTGTGGCGATGCGTGTCCCGTCGGGGCTGATGTCCACATCCGTAATGCCAGCGTCAGTGAGGGAAATGACAAAAGTGAGCTTGTAGGCCTCAGAAACCACAAGCACAGCACCCGTGTAGTAGACAAGATAATCGCCATCATAATCCCAAGTAGTGATGGGAGTTCCTAGGTTGAGGGTTTCAATATTCTCGCTGGGGTCCAGCGCTTGATTAATCAATATTTGGCTTATGCCGCCAACGGTTCCCGCGATAGCCACAGTCGCGCCGTCATCGCTAAAGCGCACCCCATCATAAGCCAAGAGTGAATCCATAGTGGTCGGGATAACGCCCTGATTCACGCCCGTGCTGGCGGCATTGATTCCGGCATTATTTACTGCGCCGAACAGAAGCCAATCGCTGTTGACGGATTGTAACCAGCGCGACGCATTATTCCAGTTCTGGCCGTTGGCGCTGTCGTAAAGGGCTTCCAGCGCCAGACACTGCGAAAGCGGAATACCCCCGCTGTTGGTGCAGTCGGCGGCGGCGATGGCGGCGCTTGAGGTTGGGCTAAAGGCGCTCGTCAGCGTATTGGCGTAATTTTCATAAAACACCAGCCGCACTTGGAAGTCATAAGCCGCGTTTTCGTCCAAACCGCCCACGTCAACCGAAACCAGGACGTAGGGCGGTACGAAATTGGTGGCATAAAGGCGCGAGAAGGGGCCGCCCGTAGACCCCCAAATTTCATACTGCGCGTCATTGCTGAAGGTAGAGGGTGTCCAGCTAAACCGCGCCGAACTGGAAGTCAGCGGTGTAACGTTGATGTTGGTCGGCGGGAATAACTGCGTGTTTTCCCACAACGGGTCACGGGCATTCACATAGGCTTGTACCGCCGGAGTGGGTGCCGTCAGACGGTTGTAACCGAGGAAAAGATTAATAGAGGGGGTAGGCGGCTCAATGAGCAAATTCGTGATCGAGTCGGGAATATCGCCTTCAAGCTGGTTGCGGCTAAGGGAGAGATAACGGAGATTGCTTAAATTGCCAATCGAGTCCGGTATCGGGCCGCTTAACAGGTTGTCATTCCAATAGATGTTGATTAATGCGGTCATATCCCCAATCGAGTCGGGAATGGGGCCGGTCAGCTTATTCTGAGCTAGATCAAAATACTCAACGTTAACGAGGTTGCTTAGGTCGGGGATGGTGCCTGTAAGCTCGTTATCGGCAAGATAAATTTGAAGCGTATTGACTAAATCGCTTAGTGAGGGGGGGAGTGTCCCCGTCAGACCATTTCTACTTAAATCGATATAGGTGAGTGAAGATGGCAGCGCGGGAATGCTGCCCGTCAAGTTGTTGCCTGAAAGCCCAATTGCGAACATGCCCTCTGGCGGATTAGGCATATTGCCTATGAGTTGATTGTTAGGGGCTGTAAAGTGGGTTATCCCGGCAGGCAGATTAGGCACACTGCCCGTCAGTTGATTGTAATCAAAACAGGCGGTTTGCAACGAAGCAGGCAGTGGATTGGGGATTGATCCGGTGAGGCCATTGGCATTGTTGTAGGAGGAATTGGAAACACAGAAATCGACAATATTGGGCGGCAGCGTGACAGGCATCGCGCCTGTAAGCTTGTTAATGCCGATATTTAACCCGATTAAACTGTCTGGTAAATCGGGGATTTCGCCCGTCATTTGATTGGCGGAAACATCAAAGTACAGAATCCCATCTGGCAGCGCAGCGGGTAATACACCGGTCAATTGGTTATAACTGAGGTCAAGATTAATCAGCGTCGTGGGCAGCGGCGGCAGCGTCCCGCTAAATTCGTTCAATATGGCGTAGAACTGTTCTAACTGCGCTGGGAACGGCGGCAGATTTCCCGTGAAGTCATTATAAGCCACGTAAACAGTCTTTAAGCTGTCTGGCAGCGGTGGCAGCGTACCACCAATAGCATTATTACCCAGATTCAGGATTTGCAGATCAACCAGATCACTCATTTCTGGCGGGAGTGTTCCGGTCAGGTTGTTGCCATAGACAGACGGATCGTTAATATCGGGCAAACCCGTATCAAGGATTAAGCCTGTAACGGCATTCCCCACGCAAACCACACCGTACCAGGTGCAGAGGTCGCCGGATTGCAGCCAACCCGTGTTGATGTCCCAATCCGCGCCGTTGGTGCTTTGGTAAATTGCCACCAGCGCGTTACAAACGCTCTCGCTGACGGTAATCGCGCCATCGGTGCAGCCGATGAAGCCATCAGGATTCACCGCCCGATTGACCGCCGCCACTGCATCGACGCGACGAAATGCCAGCCCTGTGCGCGAATTCGTGATGCGCGGGCCAGTAAACCGGAAGATGCCTTCCGCCGTACCGGGGTTGATGGTCGGCGCGGCTTCCGCCATGAGTGCCGCCACACCCGCGATATGCGGCGCAGCTTGTGAAGTGCCTGTGCCGCCTGTACCAGAAACCAAAATCCGTGCGCCGGGCGCGAGGACATCAGTTAAAGTGTTGGTATTGCTAAAGCAGGTGATTCGATCCGCACTGGAAGGCGTATCCGCACAGTTAGGCCACAGACCGCCGATATTGGTAAAGTATGTCCCTTGCGCGGGCTGCACCGGGGTCACTTCATCATAAACCGCCGCGACAGAGATCACGCCCGGTAAGCAAGCCGGAGAACTGATGCCCGTCGTCGAGCCTTGATTACCCGTCGCCGCGACGAGTATCACGCCGTTGGCGAGCAACTGCTGCACGACGAGATTTTCCGCGACGGCATCATCAATACACGACTCGACGCTGTTATAAAGCGTGTTCGAGCCGAGACTTAAATTAATGACTTTAACATCTAAAAGATCATCAGTATTTTGTTGAAGAATCCATTCAAGGCCGTGCATCCAATCGGAACTGGTGCCGCGCCCGAAGTTATCCAACACGCGTACAGCCACAATTTGTGCATCCGGCGCGACACCATCCGGCGCGGTGATGATCGCCGCGACATTCGTGCCGTGCTGTCTGCCGGGTTCGCCGCTGTCGGCAGCACTGTCCGATTCCGCTAATCCACCCGGACACCCGCCCGGTGCGCCCGGACTGACTGGTGCGACAAAACATTTCTGCGCGATGACGGACGCGCCAATGCCGGGGTTGCTGGTGTTCACGCCCGTATCGACGACGGCGACTTGTACGCCATCGCCCGTATAAGCCGTGTTGTTGATTGTCCCGACACCGTTTTGTACATCATCCGCGCCGATAAATTCCGCGCTGCGGATGGCGAAGGCTTCCGTTGGTTGGTCGATATACACACGGGCGATCTGACCGTTAGCGCGTAAAGCCGCCAGACCTTCGGCGGTCAACGTGCCGCTGATGGCGGGAATGCTCGTAAACGACTCGGAATTTTGTAAGCCATCCACGCCCATCGCATCTAATAATGAGTCTTGCGCGGTGGATAAATCCGTAACGCCGTCGGTTGGACGCAGCACAATGATAACTTTCGCCGTGCCATTCTGGGCGATGGCTTGCGTCACATCGGGGTCAATAATGCGCGGGGATGTGATCGGCAGGGGAGCGACAAATCCGCCATTCCCGCCTGTTTGCGGCGCGGGATTGGGGTCAACTGGACGGCTGACCGTGTTAGCAATCGGCTGGCTCACTGCTGGCGCTGCTGCGCTCACCGCCGCCACAGAGACCGTTTGCGTTTGGGGCTGTACCGCGACTTCCGGCACAGGCACCGGCGCAAGCGCCACTGCTGGAGCATCCGACGACGGGAGCGAAACACGAGTCGGCACGGCTACTAAAGAGGCGGATGATTGGGAATGCGTAGAGAGCAGGGCGATATTCGCAGAGAATACGCCGAGCAGCAAAAACGCACCGATGAGCAAAAATAGCTTTTGGTGTTTGGTCATAGTTTCCCCCGATGTCACAATTTTGCAGGACTTTCGCTTACCTCACTCCCGGCCCCCTCTCCAATACTTGGAGAGGGGGAGAAAAACGCATCTTGAAGTCTCCTCTCCATGCAATGGGGCTGTCTCTTATACA
>ENA-ORBV01008217-ORBV01008217.1-microbial-mat-metagenome-genome-assembly--contig:-NODE-8217-length-17634-cov-4.411289_pt1 | contig 17634 bp, 14 predicted proteins | sample MGYA00237777_ERZ505514 | MGnify/ENA primary metagenome ERZ505514 (study PRJEB26160, sample SAMN06269048) | microbial mat metagenome | isolation source: Oligotrophic lake microbial mat | place...
TGCGTGAACGCGAGCCCACTGTACCGAACCAGGCGATAAGTCGCATCGTTTTGCGAAGTGCGTCCGCTTCCATCACCGGAAAGCGCAAATCAAAAGTGGCGATGGCCGCACCGGGCGCAATAGCCCGCCGCATGCCGTCCACAGTAATTGGTCCAAACCCGAGGTAAACATCGGCGTCCGGCCTGATCATTGAGCCGTCTTTTCTCTTGGTCTCAGGATGATCTACGCGTTGCAGGTTGGGGCGCTGGGCGAGCGAACCAGCTTCCCAACTCGACAACCGCAACTGCACCTTCGAGCGCCCACCTCCTTCACCACCACCCTCCTCGCCTCCCCCGGCGCAGCCAAACAACGCGTTCTCGCGGCGCAACAACTCGCCGTGGTGATACCCCACATCCGGTGCCACCACAACCCGCCACCACTGCCGCAGCAACGCCTTGAACGGCGGCGTGCGCCACTGGGCCTGCTGCTCTGCATTACCCAGAAAAGCCGGGGTCGCAAAACTGACCTGATAACTCAGCGTCTCCATCGTCATGACTTCTCCTCCCCAGCCAATCCATGCACCACACCCGGCGCGTCACCCGCCACGCCATCCTTCACGAATCTTATCGACTCTGCGGGCAAGGCGAGGCAGTATTTTCCGATGCGCTGGTTGCCGCGTTCGATGCGATAGAGGCTGGCTGCCGGGCCAAGCGCGGCTTTCATGCGCCGCTCCAGCTTGGATTTGCGCTGCGAGAAATAGTCTCCGTCCATGCCTCCTTCCAGCGCGCGCTCGGTGGCGTCGGTGCCGGACATGATTCCCGTGATGGCGCGGTATTCACGCAAGTAGCGCTGCGCCCATGCCTTGTCGGGCACGCCCTTGGTGGGTGCCGGCAAGGGGCTGTCGCCTGCAAGCGCCAGGCGTGCAAATACCGCCAGCAGCGCCAGCTCTGCCGGAGGCAGGTCGATGACCCGTCCGCTGGCCCGGATTTGGCGATTTGCCAGGTCGATCACCAGCTCCGGCGGTGCCAGCGCGGCCTGCGCCGCAGCCACGGTTTCGCTGAAGCTGGCGTGCCCCGACAGCAAGGCCTGCGGCAGGCCATGGCGCAGGCTGACAAACGGAATTTCGGCGAGTGTGACCTCGGCCATGGCCGTATCGGCCAGCCTGCCGTCGCGGGTTTGCAGCACGCGGCTGTAGGGCGTGGGGTAAAAGAAATCGATGCTGTTCTCGAACGGCTCGCTCACCAGTACATGGCTTAGCCGGTCTTGTGGCCGGCCATACAACGACAGTGCGTAGCCCAGGTAGAAGCCCATGGTTTTGCGGCCACCTGCAATGGAAACGTGCAGGGCGCTGTCCGGGTCGGCGCTGAACTCGCGTACCCGTGCGGTGATGAAGTCGGCCGCAGCGCGGTTGTTGTCGAGGCTGCGGATATCGTCCATGCCGCGCTCGTTGGCGTCGCGCATGATGTGGATGTTCTTTCGGCCAAAACGGATGCCGGGCAGGTGGTAGTCCGCACACAGTTTGTGGAACCATCCCAGGTCGTCGCTGAGCAGCGAGAGTTCGGCGCGTTGCGCGCCTTCGCGGGTGGTGATGAGGTGGACCTCGGTCGGCACGAATGGCGTGTCCGCATGGGATGCCAGCGCGTAAATGGTCTCAGTCACGATCTGCGGGCTCAAGCCGCAGACCGCCAGCAGAATGCGCCGTGGATAAGAGGCTGGGAGGCCGTTTGTGCTGCCGCCGGCAGACTGTGTGGTCGGGTTCATGCCTGCAGTTTATGGCTCGCCCGGTGCAATACGGTACGCGGCAAGCTTGCCGACTCATGCAGCTTGATGCCTTCGGCGGTGTTGCCGACGGACTCGGCGCGCAGCAGCAGTTCTTCGAATGGCTGCTTGGTGGTGTTGCAGGCGCGGTAACTGGCGCTGCCAGCTTTTGTTGTGCAAGGGCCGCTGGAGCGGCGCGTCATGACAGTGGTTGTCAATCTGCGGGCGCCCGTGTCGATGTGGCCAAAGGGCACGCCACGTCGGGAGACGCGCCCGTGCGCATGCGAGCCCAAGAAAAAAGGCCGACTTGCGTCGGCCTTTTGATTCACGCACGGAGCGTTTACTTGAGGTGCTTGCCAATCAGGCCGGCCATCTCGAACATCGACACCTGCATCTTGCCGAAGATTTCCTTCAGCTTGGCGTCGGCGTTGATCATGCGCTTGTTGACCGCGTCCTGCAGCTTGTTCTTCTTGATGTAGGTCCACAACTTGCTGACCACCTCGGTGCGTGGCAGCGGGCTTGCGCCGACCACAGCAGCCAGGGCGGGGCTTGGTGTGAGAGCCTTCATGAAGGCGGCATTGACGGCGCGCTTCTTGGCGGGGGCTTTCTTGGTGGCAGCCTTCTTGCCTGGGGCGGCTTGCTTGGCTGGAACGGCTGGTGTGGCAGCGGCCTTTTTTGCAGGCGCAGCCTTTTTGGCCGGGGCAGCTTTCTTCGCTGCTACTTTCGTTGCCGGTGCTGCTTTCTTAGCGGGTGCAGCTTTTTTGGCGGGGGCCTTTTTGGCCGGAGCTTTTTTTGCAGTTGCCATGATTGAATTGTCCTTCTGGAAGTTGATTAATCACCAGTGAAGAACTGCTTCTCCTCTGGCACTGCGGATGCTACTGGAGAAAAATCCTGTTTCCAAGCGAAAACTGATGTTTTTCGCTCTTGCGTGTTGTTTTTTAATGCTGCGGTGCAGTGCACTTTTCGCTGGAGAAAGCGCGAAGCGCTTCGTGTGTTGCCACAAGATGTCTGGTTAACATCCCGGATTCATAGACTAATTTCTGCCCAACCCCGGACCCGCACAACATGCCCACCAGTTTTTCCACCTGCGACCTGTGTGATGCCCACAAGGGCGACACGAGCGGCGTTTTCCGGGTTTTGCCACCGGTGTTTTCCAGTTTTGGCGGCCTGCGCAGTTTCTGCGGGCCGGTCGCGACGGTGCATTGTTTCGAGGACAACTCGTTGGTCAAGGCGGCGCTGGACAGCCCGGGCGGCGGGCGGGTGCTGGTGGTGGACGGCGGCGCGTCGATGCGCCGCGCCCTGGTCGGTGGCAACCTTGGCCTTGCCGCAGTGCGCAACGGCTGGGTCGGGTTGCTGGTCGACGGCTGCGTGCGCGACGTGGCCGAGTTGTCGCAGTTGGAGCTCGGCATCCTGGCTCTGTCCAGCATGCCAATGCCACCCGAGAAGCGCATGCAGGGGCACCGCGACGTGCCGATCCGGGTGCAAGGGGTGCTGGTCCAACCCGGTGACTGGTTGTACGCCGACGCCGACGGGGTGGTGCTGGCGCCGCGTCCCCTTTTGTAGTGCGGTGTTGCACTCTATGGAGACCGTCGGAGTTGTCTCGTCTGGCTGGTGTTGCTGCGAGCGCAGGTGTACCTTCGGCACTCGGTGCTGCCGGGCCAGCGGGTCGGGCGTCCGCGCCGGGCCGACTCCAATCGCGCAGATGGTTCTTGTTGCATGCCATGGGACAGGCGTGACCACCTGATCGGAGCGCGTGGCTCTGCGGCAGGCGCGAATGATTCCGTCTGCCCGGCACGGCCACCCGACCCGCCCGGTGTGGTCGTTACCCGCGTCTGCCCGGCCACCCGACCCGCTTGATGCGGTCGTTGCCCGCGTCTGCCCGGCGCGGTCACCCGACCCGCCTGTCGCAGTCGTTGCCCGCCGACAAAACCAACCCCGGACCGCCGGGGGCTGTGCGTCCGTTCGGGTTTAATGGCTTGCCCAATCCGGTGCCATCAAACCATCCAGTCGGGCGTGTCGGGTGAGCTGCGCCTGAGCGCTGGAGCTATTCGCGCATGCCACAGACTCACGCGCCGCGGCCGCGGTGGTCGCGCCAACTGCATGGTGTACCAAACGCATCATCTGCGCGAGTGCGCAAGCGCCCCGGCGCGGACGCCCGGCGCGCTGGCCAAGGAGCTCTGGAAGCGGAAGGTGCGGCGCATACCGGTCACGTAGGCAATTGACTAAGTGGCGCGGAGCAACGATTGGCGTTTGAACGTGAAATACCCTTCATGATGCGGGGTGAAAAGTAGGCATCATGAAAGTCAGGTGCTTGAACCTAGAAACCGCAGTTGGACGCGCCCGAGTGGGCTGCGATGGGGTGCGCTGACAAGGCGTGACGACGCGGCGGGCTGCTGCCCGCAAGGAGAAGCAACGCCGCAAGTAGGCGCCAGCGCGGCTCAATCGGGTGCGTAGCGTTGTCACCCTTGAGGTGACCTTGCTCGTGCGCACGAAAGCTAGAGTTCATAAGGCGTATCCAGCGTAAGAATGCGGTCAACTGCGGTTTCTAGGTTGAAAGAGTGCCGCACCACACCAGGAACATACACAAACGGGTCCCTGGCGCTGCCGTCTTTCCCTTGGCCGCGGGCTTTGCACCGCCGGGCTTCGTGTCTATTCACTCATGGCGGGTAGATTCCCCGCCGCTTGGGGCGTCCCCTCTTTGATCCCGCGGCTGCCGATAGCCCGCCTCTTGGGGCGGGGACACTCATTCTCAGGGGTTAAGACCCAAACGCCCGCCTGCCGGGCCGAGTTGGCGGTACTGCGTCGGGGTCAGGCCGACATGGCGGCGAAATGCCCGTGCGAACGCACTGTGGTCGGCGAATCCACTGTCGGCAGCGATCTGCGCGATGGATCCGGGGCCCGCGAGCATGCCTATCGCAGCGTCCAGCCGCAGTGACAACAACCAGCGCCCGGGCGTGAGCTGCAGCAGGGCCATCAGGTGTCGCTCGAGTTGTGCCACCGAAAGGCCTGCGTGCACGGCCAAGGCGCCCACGGTCAACGGATCGGTGCAGTGGGCGCGGGCATAGCCCAGCGTTTGCGCCAGCCGCCGGTACACCGGGTTTTGCGGCGACGGGTTCTTCAGGTCGCGCGAGATGCCCACAATGCCGCTCACGCTGCTGCCCTGCAGCAGCGGGTGCTTCACGGTCAGGCACCAGCCGGCACTGTGGTTTGGAAACAGATGGTGTTCGAGCTCGTTGACCACGCTGCGCCGACTCGCCACCACGCGCAGGTCCTGCTCCAGGTAGTTGCCCCCCAACTGGGCCGGGAACACCTGCGCCGCGGTCATGCCGCGCAGGTTCGCCATGGCAGGCAGGCCCAGTCGCAACAGCAAAGTACGGTTGGCGTGGGTATAGCGCCCCTGTGCGTCCTTGCAGAAAAAGACCACATCGGGCAACTCGTCAAAGAGCGCAAAACAGGCGGCTTGCAGCTGCATGCGGCGATTGTGCCGAAATCTGCATCCGGCACGCCGAATTGCATCTAGCCGGCGCGCAGCCAGCCATCCACAATTGCGCCATGCAAACTATTGAGTGTGTTGACTCCCATACCGGCGGCGAGCCGACGCGCGTGGTGTTGTCCGGGTTTCCGGACTTCTCCGGCGTAGCCCTGCCCGAGGTGGTGAACCGGCTGCGTCTGCAACACGACCGCTACCGCAAGGCCACGGTGTGCGAGCCGCGCGGCAACGATGTGTTGGTCGGGGCCTTGTTGCTGGCGCCGCGCGAAGCCGGATCGATTGCGTCCGTGGTGTTTTTCAACAACGTCGGTTACCTCGGCATGTGTGGCCACGGAACCATCGGTCTGGTCGCCACACTGGCGCATCTGGGGCGAATCGCTCCCGGCTGCTTCGCCATCGACACCCCCGTCGGGACGGTGCAGGTGCAGCTGCGTGCCGACGGCTCCGTGTCCATCGACAACGTGGCTTCGTACCGCCATCGGGCCGATGTCGAACTCGAGGTGCCGGGGTTGGGCCGGGTGGTTGGCGACGTCGCCTGGGGCGGCAACTGGTTCTTCCTGTGCCACGCGCCAGCCACTGCGCTGCGCGTGGAAGACGCGGCAGAGCTGACGCGCTGGGCCCTGCTGATCCGCCAGGCACTGGTGGCGCAAGGCGTGACCGGGCGCGACGGAGCTCCCATTGACCATATCGAGTTGACCGGTCCCGCCCATCACGCCGCGCACCATGGCCGCAACTTTGTCCTGTGTCCGGGTGGCGCCTACGACCGTTCGCCCTGCGGTACCGGCACCAGCGCCAAGCTGGCGTGCCTGGCAGCCGATGGCTCCCTCGCACCGGGCCAGGTCTGGTTGCAGGAGAGCGTGCTGGGCAGTGTTTTCCAGGGCAGTTACCGCATCGTCGATGCGCAGCTGATCCCGACCATCACCGCTCAGGCGCATGTGTCTGGCACGACGACCTTGCTGCTCGACCCGGCCGACCCCTTTTGCTGGGGTCTTGACTGAATTCCCCCACTAGTGTTCAACCTGTTTTCCATCTGAAAGGACCGCACCATGGCCAATTTCTGGCAAGGCGTATTGCCCGCACTCACCACCCCGTTTCTGCCCGATGGCAGCGTGGACCATGTGTTTCTGGCCCGACATGTGGACCAGATGATGCATGCTGGCTGCACCGGCATCGTGCCGCTGGGTTCGCTCGGCGAAACCGCCACGCTGGCGGTCGATGAAAAGCGCTCCGTGCTGCAGACCGTTGTGCAGGCGGTGGCCGGGCGCGGCGCCGTGGTGCCGGGGGTTGCGGCCCTGGCGACGGGCGATGCTGTGGCGTTTGCGCGTATGGCACAGGATTTGGGCTGCGATGGGTTGATGGTGCTGCCGCCCTATGTGTACTCGACCGACTGGCGCGAGATGCGCGCGCATGTGAGCGCCGTGATCGGTGCCACTCCCTTGCCGTGTATGTTGTACAACAACCCGCTCGCGTACAAGACCGACTTCAGCGCCGACCAGATGGCCGAACTGGCCACACAACACGCCAATTTCGCCGCCGTCAAGGAGTCCAGCGCCGACGTGCGGCGCATCGCGGCGATCAGGTCGTTGCTGGGGGACCGGCTGCAGATTCTGATTGGTGTCGACGACATGATTGTCGAAGGTGTCGCCGCCGGAGCCACTGGCTGGATTGCCGGATTGGTGAATGCGTTTCCGCGCGAATCGGTTTTGTTGTTCGAACTGGCGCGCACGGGCCGGGCCGCCGAGGCGATGCCGCTGTACCACTGGTTCCTGCCGCTGCTGCGCCTGGATGTGGTGCCCAAGTTCGTCCAGTTGATCAAACTGGTGCAGTCGCGCGTCGACATGGGCCAGGTGGCGGTGCGCGCCCCGCGCCTGCTGCTGGAAGGCGCCGAACTGGCGCAGGCGAACGCCGTCATCGACCATGCCTTGGCGACCAGGCCGGTGCTGCCGAGTCTGCGGTGAGCAGACGCAGGGCCTTTGTTTGGGCTGCCCCGGGGGGAATTGCCTGTGCCGGGCGCCGCTGATACGGATGTGGATGTGGATGTGGATGCGGATGTGGATGTAGTGGTGGTTGGTGCCGGGCTGGTGGGCGCTGCCTGTGCACTGCGGCTGGCCGCTGCGGGCCGCGAGGTCGTGTTGCTCGACGCCCAGGCGCCGGGGCAGGGCGCGAGTTTCGGCAACGCCGGACATATTGCAACAGAGCAGATTTTTCCGCTGGCCAGTGCCGAGGTGATCCGCGCCAGCTGGCGCTACCTGCTGGCGGCGGACAGCCCGTTGCGGCTGCGCGCAGCCTATTTGCTGCCGTTGCTGCCGTGGCTCACGCGGTTTGTCTGGGCGGCGCGCCCGGCTGCTTTTGCGCGTGGGGTGGCGGCATTGATGGCGCTGCAACAGACCGCCTTGGGCGATCTGGCAGAGCTGATGGCGCATGCTTCGATCGGTGGGCTTTTGCACCACGACGGTTACTTGCGGGTATGGGAGACGGCGGCCGGGGAAGCCGCTGCCCGGGCCCAGGCCAGTCGGTTGCAGGCGTTTGGCGTCCACTGCGCGCCCGCCGAAATGGACCTGCTGCGCCGCGCTGCGCCTGGCCTGTCGACACGCATCGCTGGCGCCATCCAGTACCCGGATACGGCCCACGTGGACGACCCGCTGGCGGTGTGCCAGGGTTTTGTTGGCGCTTTGCAGCGCGCCGGTGGCAGCGTGCGACAGCAGCGCGTGCGCGCCGTGCAACCGGGGCGGCACGGATCGGTCACGCTGCAACTGGAGCCAGGAAAGACGCTGCAACTGGAGCCGGGAAAGACGCTGCGTTGCCGACAGGTTCTGCTGTGCGCTGGCGCCTGGTCGCGGCCGCTGCTGGCCGGGCTGGGCCATGCCGTGCCGCTCGATACCGAACGCGGCTACCACATCACCGTGCCCTGGCCCGACGCCGACGGTACGCCAGCAGCGCTGCTGCGTCCCTTGCAAGTGCCGGTTGCGTCGACCGAACGTAATGTCATCATGACCCCCATGGCTATGGGGCTGCGGATGACGGGAACGGTGGAGTTTGGCGGTATGTCGCTGGCGCCCGACCCGCGCCGCTACGCGCTGTTGCGCCAGCAGCTTGCGGCGCTGCTACCAGGGTCTTCCAGTGCCAACGCGACCAGCTGGATGGGGTTTCGCCCGTCCCTGCCAGACCACTTGCCGGTGCTGGGCCGGTCCCCACTGCACCAGAATGTGTTTTTTGCCTTTGGCCACCAGCATCTGGGATTGACCCTGTGTGCCGTCACCGCCCGCCTGATGGCGGACCTGATGCAGGGCCACGCGCCGCAGCTTGATCTGTCTGCGTACCGGGTGGACCGCTTCTGAGAGGCTGAGAGTCTTTCTGCTGCGCCCGCCGATCTCGGGCCTGCGGTGCTCACCGTACAGAGTACGGCTCCGCTCCTCAACCCGACCTCGGCGGGCTCGCGACGAAATCTCCTCAACCTCTGAGGCAGCCCGATCAAGGCGCGCTGCGGTGGCTCCACGTCAGGGCGATGCCGAGCAAGGCAATGGCAAAGGCCACGACCTGCACCGTGCTGAGTGTTTCGCCCAGTGCCAATACGCCAACCAGGGCGGCAGAAATCGGGATCATGACGGTGAAGATGCCACTGTGCGCGGCGGGCAGGTGCTTGGTGCCTGTCATCCACAACCACACGGTGCCGATGCTTGCCGCGAGCGCGTAAAAAACCAGCAGCCACCAGATCCCACCTGCCACCCCCGCAAAGTCGAACCCCAGCGCGAACCAGATACCGAACGGCGTCATCAGCGCAAAGCCCCACAGGTTGACCAGCGACGAAATGCGTTTGGGGCCGAGCACGCCGGTGAGCTTTTTCCCGATCACCGCAAAAGCACCTTCACACAACACCGCACCAAACACCAGCAGATTGCCCAGCAGCTCCGACTGGCCCGGGCCGACCGTTGCACCCGGCGCGGGACTGGCGCGGGAGAACGCCAGCAGGATCAGGCCGGCCACTGCACAGAGTGCCGCCAGCCACATGCGCGCGGCGATGCGTTCGCGCAGAAACAGCCAGCTCATCACGGCGATCACCGCTGGAATGCTGGCCAACACCACGCCGGCCGAAACTGCGCTGGTCATGCTGACGCCAAACAACATGCAGATCGAGAACAGAAAGTTGCCCAGGAACGACTCCAGGAACAACAGCAGACGGATGCGTGGCGTCAGCGCCGGCTCGTCGGACGGCTTTTTCAGCCATGGCAGCATCGCAATTGCCGCGATGCCAAAACGCAGCCACGCCAGCAGGAACACCGGCAACGCTGCGACCAGCGGTTTGGACAGGGCCACGTAGGTACCGGTGAGGGACATGGCCAGGGCCAGGCAGCTGTAGGCAAAAAGGCGTTGGCGCTTTGGGGTCATGGCGGGTCGCGGGGCGGATCGACCCGTTGGGGCCGTGAGTGGTTCGCCGCAAGGGCATGAAATTGGCCCCAATTGTGCGGGAGCTTTGCGGTTAAGGTCGCCACCAGACACTCACAGGGGCGAAACCATGGCGATCGGCGAGTTTGCGTATGCGATGAACGGCAACCGCTTTCTGGCGGCGCCGGAGCTGCTGGACCAGCCATTCGCCGTGTTGGGGATTCCTTTTGATGGCGCCGTCACCAACCGGCCGGGCGCCCGCTTTGGCCCGGCCGAGATTCGCCGCGCCAGCCTGATGTTGTGCGACGGTCTGCATCCGTGGTTCGGTGTGTCGCCACTGGGTTTGCTGGGCGACGCGCTGGACATTCGGCTGCCCAATGCGTCGCCGCTGGCCGAGGTTCGCGCCATCATCCAGAGCCGGGCGGCGGCGGCTATGGCGCGCCACCACTGTGTGTTTCTGGGCGGCGACCATTCCGTGACGCTGCCCCTGCTGCGCGCGGCCCATGCGCTGCACGGGCCATTGGCGCTGGTGCATTTTGATGCCCATTGCGACACCTGGAGCAACCATTTCGACGAGCCATCGGGGCACGGCACCTGGACCTATGAGGCGATTCAGCAGGGCCTGATCAGTGCACCGCACACGGTGCAGATTGGCCTGCGGTCGGCGGGCGAACGTGCCGCGCGGGAATACGTGCGCGATCAGGGCGGCGCCATCTACACGGCGCGCGACCTGCGCGGCAAAGACGGTGATGGCCTTGATGCCATCTTGCACGCAATCCGCGAACGCATCGGTGAGCGCCCCTGTTACCTGACGCTGGACATCGACTGTCTGGACCCGGCTTTTGCGCCCGGCACCGGCACGCCCGAGCCAGCAGGCATGAGCAGCTCGCAGGTCATGACCTTGCTGGAGGGGCTCGCTGGCCTGAACATGGTGGCGATGGACTGTGTCGAAGTCGCACCGGCCTACGACCACGCCGAACTCACCAGCCAGGCGGCAGCGGCCTTTGTCTGGACCTATCTGTGTGGCCAGGTGGCCAAACGGCAGGCTGGCGCGCCGGGCTGAGCTGGGGATGATCTGCCTAACTTTCGCCATGCGCGTTCGAATCCAAACCGGGATGATTTGCGCGCCAACACCGGGCAGCGTGTGCCCGAGGCACACGCAAGGGGTTTGGTGGGCAAAGGGCCCGTTTTGGGTCGAACCCCGGTGGGGGCGTGGTTTTGCGGGCGATCTGCGGCGTTGCAAAACCAGGCAGGGCCCCGGCCCGGCCTTGGGTTTTGCGCCTTGCGCCTCATCCCGCAAAACCCCCGCCGCGCACGGCCCGTGTTATGCAGGGCATCCCTAGGGGCGCGGACCATGGCTTGGTGGAACAGTTCAATCCTGCGGTCGGACACGCAGCTCAACCAGAAGAGTTATTACGAAGCCAGCGTGCGGCGGCCAGCGACCTGTGCCGCGCTGCAGGGAGCACACACAGCCGATGTGCTGGTGGTTGGCGCCGGTTTTGCCGGCCTGTCGGCAGCCATCGAACTGGCGCAGCGCGGCTATCGCGTGCTGGTGCTGGAGGCCGACCGGGTCTGCAGCGGCGCCTCGGGGCGCAATGGCGGCCAGGCGATTGCCGGGTTTGCGAGTGGGCAAGCGACCCTGGAGTCGCAACTCGGGCGGGCCGACGCACGCCGCGCCTGGGACATGTCGCTGGAGGCGCTGGATTTGATCGACGAGCGGATCCAGAAGTTTTCCATTGCCTGCGACCGGGTGCGTGGTTTTCTGCACGTGGCGGATTCACCACGCAAGGCACGCGCCTTGCACTGCGAACTGCAGGCCCTGCAGGACGGCTACGGGCTCGCGAGTGACTTCGTGCAGGGTGCCGATGTTGGCCGCTACATAGCCAGCGCGCGTTACTGCGCGGCGGGTTTCGAGCAGTTGTCCGGCCATCTGCATCCACTGCGATATGGTCTGGGCCTGGCGGCGGCAGCACGTGCGCTCGGCGTGCAGATCCACGAACACTCGGCAGTGCACGAACTGCAGCGCGGCGCGACCCTGCGCGCAGTTACCGCCCAGGGTGCGGTGACGGCGCCATTCGCCATACTCACAGGAAACTGCACACTCGCCGAATTCGGCCCCCGGGTAGCGCCAGAGCTGCGCTCGCGCATCATGCCGGTGGGAACCTATATTGCGGCGACGGCGCCGGTCGATGCGGCCGTGCGCCAGCGTCTGCTGCCGCAAAACGCTGCCGTATGCGACAACAACTTCGCGCTGGATTACTTTCGCTTCAGCGCCGACCAGCGCATGTTGTTTGGCGGGCGCGTCAGCTACACCACCAGGACTCCGCGCGACCTCGCCGCCACCATGCGTTCGCGCATGGTGCGGGTGTTCCCGGAGCTTGCCCAGACCGCGATGGAGTTTCTGTGGGGCGGGTTTGTGGACATCAGCATGAACCGCGCGCCCGACTTCGGCCGGCTTGGTAGCAATGTCTATTACCTGCAGGGATTCAGCGGCCATGGGGTGGCGCTGACCGGCATGGCGGGGCGGCTGGTGGCTGAGGCGCTGGCCGGCCAGTCGGAGCGCTTGGACGTGTTCGCGCGCCTGCGCCACCGGTCGTTTCCGGGCGGGCGCCTGCTGCGAACGCCGACTCTGGCGCTGGCAATGTGGTTCCAGCAATTGCGTGACGTGTTGTAAAAGCTGGATACTGCGCCGTTTTCAACCCACGCGTCCGGTGCTGCACTCGCAACTGCCGACCGAGGCGGAGTCTGTGACCACCGGCCCCCACGCGCCAGTGCAGTGTTGCGCGTCATGCGGAACTTATGAAGCTCTTCGAGTGTGGTGAACCCGAGGGCCTGTGCGCGCGGGATGGATCGCCAAGCCTTGAGCCTGCGCGCACAGGCCACGCGGCCCAAGCCGCAGCCCCCTTCGGGGTGGGCCGCTGCAGTGCTCAAAACAGGCGGGACTCCCGAGTGTGCGCTTGGCGCAGTGGCCGGCGCCAATGGCACCACCTGTTTTTCTGCGCTTCGCGCCTGCGGCTTTGATCCGGCCGCGCGGCCTCGGCACACGCTTTCGCGCGAGAGGAAGTTATCAGGCATACCTCAAACCCAAAGCCCGCCGCAGGGGCCCCAGGCATGCGCCAACGATCAGCGGGCCCGGGCGCGAAGCGCGGAGAAACGGGCACTGTGGCCGGGCCGGGCTGCTGCCTCACGCCCGAATCTTTGCAGTTCGCCCTTTTCGAGCACTGCAGCGGCTCTCCCCGCAACGGGGCCAGGGCTGCGTTGGCGCGTGCCTGGGGCTCCTGCGGCCGGGCGCCTGGCAGGAAAAAATGTCGATCTAGTCGTTCTGGTTGCTAAAGTCTGCAACACGGCACTGACTTTCACGATGTCCACTCTCCACCCCGCATCATGAAAGTCATTTCACGTTTACAGCCTGAGCCCGCGCTATGCTGCTGCGCTGGGGGCTGCAGCTCAAATGGTTGGACTGGGACGCATAGCCCACGTCAGACGTCGGCATCCTTGCGCAAAGTGGCTTCCACCTGCTTGGTGGCGGTGATGTCGACGAAGGTGATCACGGCGCCGTCGATTACATTGTCCAGCCGACGATACGGCATGATGCGCACCGAAAACCAGCGCTGGTCGGTGCTCTGGATCTGCTTCTCCGAGAAGACCATTGTGCGCAGCGTCTCGTGCGCATCGTCGTGCAGCGCCGGGTACTGCAGGCTCGTGGTCAGGTCGCTCAGCGGTCGGCCGATGTCGCTGTCGCGCAGGTTGATGATCTTGGCGGCACGGTCGGTGAAGCGGCGAACGTTGAGGTTCTGGTCCAGAAAGAGCATTGCGATCTCGGTGCTGTTGAGCAAGCTCGTCATGTCGCTTTGGGCCAGCGCCAGGTCGTCGAGCTTGGAGTGCATCTCGGCGTTCACCGTCTGCAGTTCCTCGTTCATCGACTGCATCTCTTCCTTGGATGTGGTCAGCTCCTCGTTGGCCGACTGCAGCTCCTCGTTGGTACTCTGCAGTTCCTCGTTGGCCGACTGCAGCTCTTCCGTGGAAGCGCGGTTTTCCTCGCGCAGGGTCTGGATCTCGTCCCGCCATTGCTGCATTTCGGCGGAATGGGAGGCCTGCGCCGACTTGGCGGCCGGACGCCTGCCAGCGCGCGCCGGTGCCGCCACATCTCGGAAGACAATCATCACCGTGCCCTGCAAGGCCGCGGGCTCGTGCAGCGGCTGCACGGTGACATCCACACCCTGCACGCTGCTCACCGTCACGAGCTGAAGGCCCCGCACCTGCACTGCCTCGTCCGTCGTCACGGCCTGCCTCAGCGCATTGGCCACCGGTTCGCGCAGGCTCTCGCGAACCATGGCGTGAAAGTTCCAGTTGGCCTTGCCAGCTGCGGGCTCCAGGTACTTGCCGGTGCGGCCGCTGATGTAGACGATGTCGCCTGCGGCATTGACCACGACGGCCGGCGGTGCATGCACCTGCAGCAGCACCTGGTCGGCGGCGGCTTGCAACGATTCGCCGCTTTTCTCTGCGTTTGGTGGAGAAGGCATTGACGTGTCCTTGGTCGGTTTCAACAGGGGCGGGAACGACTTCAGCAGCAACTCGGGGCCTGCTGCAGGTGGGCTGTGTCTGCGCAGGTACAGACGCAGCCTGGAATCCACCGGCTCGAACAGCTTGCTGAACGGGCCGACCGTCTCCGAGCTGCCCAGCAGCAACAGGCCGCCCGGGCGCAGGCTGTAGTGAAACAGCGGCAGCATCCGGCGCTGCAGTGTGGCGTCGAAGTAGATCAGCAGGTTGCGGCAGCTCAGGATGTCGAGCCGGGTGAACGGAGGATCGAGCACGACGTCATGTTTGGCGAAGAGCACCATGTCGCGGATGGGTTTGCTGACGACCAGTCCACCCGTTTGCGGTGTGAAGTAGCGCGCCGCGACCTCCGCCTGCATGCAGGCGCTGATGGTGGTCGGGTAACGGCCCACGCGGGCCGTGGCGATGGCGTCGGGACTCAGATCGGAGGCAAAGATCTGCAGGCTGCAACCGTGATGCTCAGGCAGGCGCTGTATTGCCTCCGTGAAAATGATCGCCAGCGTGTAGGCCTCTTCGCCGGTGGAGCAGCCGGCCACCCAGGCCCGGAACTTCGTCTCGCTCCCCCGACTCGCCAGCAGCGCAGGCAGGGCGGTATCCTGCATGTACTGCCAGACCGCGGCATCGCGGAAGAAGCCCGTGACGCCGATCAGCAGTTCTTTGAACAGCAGGTCGATCTCTTGCGGGTTCTGCCGCAGAAAGCGCACGTAGTCGGCCACTGCGGCCAACCCGTGGATGGCCATGCGGCGTTCGATGCGGCGGTTCAGCGTGCTGGGTTTGTAGAGCGAGAAGTCGTGCCGCGTTCTCTGCCGCAGCAGGCTGAAGATGCTCTCGATGGTGTCGACCGGCGGATCGCGTGGCGCATCGGTGGGCATGGGGTCGGTCCGCGGTCCGGCGATGGGCGGCCTCGATTGGCCACCCCAGGCGACGCAGGCCAGAATGCGCTCGGGCATGTCTGCGGGCAATGCCACGATGTCGGCACAGCCTGCTGCGATGGCGCTGCGCGGCATCGAGTCGAACTGTGCCGAGGAAGGCTCCTGCACGACCGTCAGGCCGCCCACGGCCTTCAGGGCCAGCAGCCCCAGCGTGCCGTCCGAACCCATTCCCGACAGCACGACACCGATGGCCGATGCACCCTGGTCGCGCGCCAGCGACGAGAACAGCACATTGACGGGTAAGCGCATGCCGCGCGGTTCGGTCGGCGGCATCACGTGCAGCATGCCTTGCGCCAGGCTGAGTTCGGCGTTCGGCGGAATCACGTAAACGTGGTCGGCCTCGACGCGCATCTGTTCGCTGGCCTCGCGAACCACCAACGACGTCACCCGCTGCAGCAACTCGGCCAGCATGGCTTTCTGCGTCGGGTCCAGGTGCTGAACCACGATGTAGGCCAGACCGGACCGCACCGGAACCCGTGCAAAGAACTGCTCGAACGCCTCCAGGCCGCCAGCGGAGGCGCCAATTCCGACAATACCAACGATACCAACGATATCCACGATATCGACCACCGCCTCGGGCTGGCGCTTCCCGAGGGATGTTGGCAGGGAGGTCATGGCAGAGTATGCACCGAGTCAGCCTCCGGCCTCGGGCCGACAAGCGCAGACTTGCCGGGGTTTTCAGTTCCCGGGTTCGAGATCCATCGGCATGAAGGCCATCAGCACCTGAGCGCCGTCGGGGGTTGCAGTCGCCACCGCCTGCGCGGTCGAGCCACCGGCCCTGGATTGCACCGCGCAGCTTTGCTTCCCCTTGCCCTTGCGCAGGGCAGCGAGCATGTCCTGGACCGCCGTGCGACAAGCAGGCGCCAGCAGGTCTGCGATATGGCGCCCTGCCCACGCTTCGCCGTTACCCGTCTCGGGCGCCAGCGAGTCCGCAGCGATGCGGTTGGCGGCGATCACCAGACCTTCGGGGTTAAGCGCCAAGTATGCAAAGGGCGCCAGGTCAAAGCGGGCGGTGTAGCTCTGCAAGTCTTCGGTGAGCTGGCGGCGGTCGTGTTCGGCTTGTTCTTGCTGCAGGTCCAATTCCACCTGGTGCACTTGCAACTCGTGCAGGAGCTTGAGCGCGTCGCTTGCGGTTTCGGGCGCGCTGGCAAGGTCATGCAACAGCGTCAGCGCCTGCGTGCCAGTGGGCCACCCTTGCGTGGGGGGGGCGGTGCCCTCCACGATCCGTTTTTCGGCGCTCTGTCTCAACTTCATATGCATGGCATCCTTTGGCGTGTGGGTCTGTCTGGATTCGATCCAGGGGTGCTACGCCGAGGCACCAACGATGGCGACAGTTGCGAAATTGTTGAACTGTAACGTCAAGCTTGAAGCAGCGGTCCAGAATTGTCTGTTCGCTAACGTACAGACTGGACAACTGGGCGCGCAGACGATGCAATGTGCAGGATGCGGGTCAACCAAAAAGCGGATGTTTCAAGCAAGAAGTCAGGGACCGGCCTTCAGGCCTGTAGGTCAAACGTGTTTTGGAAGGGGTTTGCATCCCCGCCCAAAACGGTCGCCCCCGAAACCCCGGCCTTAAAGCCGGGGTCGGCTCCAACCGGCCTGGAGGCCGGGGTTTCAAACGGAGTCAGTTTTAGATGAAGAATTTTCCTTTGGTTTGCGTCGGTGGTTCCGCGGGGGGCCTGGACGCTTACATCCGCCTGCTGAAGCATTTGCCGGCCGACATGGGCGTGGCGATTGTCATCGTGAATCACATCACCGCAATGCCCACGCAACTGCATGAAGTGCTGCCGCGGTTCTCGCAAATGGCGGTAGAACTCATAACCGATGACCTGCTTATCGAGCCCAATCGCGTCTACATCATTCCCGCCAACCGGGATCTGCACGTCGATGGGGAAATGTTCCACCTGACACCCATCTCGAAGCCGCGCGGCTGGCCTGATGTGATCACGGTCTTCCTGCAGTCACTCACCCGGTTCTGGGACGGGAAGCTGATCGCCGTGATCGTTTCCGGCTACGACGGCGACGGCGCCGCAGCCCTGTGCGGAATCAAGGAGGTGGGCGGTATCACGATTGCCCAGCAGTTGTCTACCGCCATCCAGCCCGACATGCCCCAGAGTGCCATTGCCAGCGGCTGCATCGACTTCGTTCTGTCTCCGGAAAATATCGCGAAAGAGATCGTGCGAATCGCCCGTGCCGAGGCACCGGCCACCGCTGCCGGTCACGCCGTGCGGGGCTCCATGGACGCGACGCCCGTCCGCGCAGCCGCAACGATACCAACTACTGCACTATGAACCTGGAAACCGCAGTTGACCGCCTTCTTACGCTGGATACGCCTTGTGAACTCCAGCTTTTGTGCGCACGAGCAAGGTCACCTCAAGGGTGACAACGCACCGCACCCGATTGAGCCGCGCTGGCGCACGCAGGCGGCGTTGCTTCTCCTTGCGGGCAGGAGCACGCCGCGTCGTCGCCTTGCAGGCCGCAGTCAAGCCAGAGGCTTGCCTTCTTCGCGCTGTCCAGGTGTGCGCGGGCACACCT
>ENA-ORBV01008219-ORBV01008219.1-microbial-mat-metagenome-genome-assembly--contig:-NODE-8219-length-17633-cov-5.805594_pt1 | contig 17633 bp, 13 predicted proteins | sample MGYA00237777_ERZ505514 | MGnify/ENA primary metagenome ERZ505514 (study PRJEB26160, sample SAMN06269048) | microbial mat metagenome | isolation source: Oligotrophic lake microbial mat | place...
CATACGAGATTCGCCTTAGTCTCGTGGGCTCGGAGATGTGTATAAGAGACAGATAACACGCTGCATTTGTAACGCATTTGTAACGCATGATGTCTCTTCTAATCTATAACATAAAGCGTCCCATAAATTTTATGCTTGCATGCAATCATAGTTGCAACGCGCAGAGGCAGGTGGGAGACGCGTTCCCTTCCCCTCAATTTCCGAGTGCTCATAACCCACCTTAAACTGTTACCGCTATTGAAGCGGAGCAAGGAAGAAAAGTTGACACCTTTGAGGCACAGAGCCAATGCCCGGTCTGAGAGTTTGACCATGACGGCTAGTAGTGGTGCTGCATCGGATACGAGTGATTTTTTTGTCGATGACGATGAGGAGACTTTGCTGTACATCGTTGCAGGCGAGTCTTTTGCTGGAGACCTGACTTCTCGCCTCGAATCACTGTCAAAAAGATTCAACGATGATCATGCACATCACAAGTACGGGGGAAAGTGGAATGCATGGGTGGACAAAGCAAAATCGGTTGGTTTTGGCTTTTCTGAATCACTGACTGACTCTTCGCCGTCGCCTGGTGCGTTGGCATCCCTGCCATCGGCGTTTGGGTCGGAAGATGGCAGAAAGCACTTGAAAGCAGCTTCGTCGTTTTTGAGCTTATCGGAATCCCGAGCCGCCCAAATGACCATGAGCGCCCTTCGCAGCCTAAACGAACCCACTCACTTTCAATCTCTCTTGGGAACTCGAGCGTTTCTTTGGCGGGTCATGGAATACCATTTTAGGCAACGATCCTCTCGAATCTCCGCTATCGCAGAGTGCCTTCGCCAGGAGCAAGCTTCCGACGAGAGTTGCTTTGGAAAAATCTTGGACTCCCTCGATGCCACGTACACCAATTGCGGCAACAATCGGGGGCTGTTTCGATATCTTTTGTCGATTGCTTGTCAAAATGATGCCTGCAAACAGTTAGCAAACCGTGATGAGCTACTGGCAGCAAAGGCGTTACGGAACGACACGTCGACAACACTGGAAGAATCGTTTCACCGTCCGTCCGACGAAGTCGCGTGGCATGACTTCGTAGCCAAAGCCAGTGAGCTGAAAAGAAGTTTTCTGCAACAAGAACGGATCCTAGCCATGGAAGCACTAGTAGCTCTACTCTATCAGCGTCTTCAGGACGTTCGACGAGCAGATTTTATGGTTGTGATTACTGCCATGCAGTCCACGAATTTTTCCTTGGCAGCAACAGCTGATGATGAAGTCAAAAAGTTTTCTCAACTTACAGGTAAGTCCATCCGTGCAGTTGAACGGCCACGCGCATTATTGACACATGGTTCCGACGTCGTTTGATCCTGTGTCATTCATTATTGATGCTGGTTAATCGATGCTTCCTCACAAGACTTCCCTTTAATGGCTTTGCAGGTCTCGTGTGTGCTGAGTGCATGGGACTGTGGCGGGTTGAGGAGGGGAGATCGTCAGACCTTCTGCAGAGCCACCCTTTGCTTGAGGGGCTTCTTCCTGGGAATCCTGGCCATGTAACCACTGCCCAATCTGCGCAAGCAGAGGCCGAAATTGAGGTGCTCCGAAATATGGTCCTGCAATGTTCTCGAGAACTATGCAAAAACGGAGGGTCGCCACAATCGATCGCTCTACTATCATTCGGACTGTTATATGCTGTAACATACAACAGCGTTTTGGCTTCGCCTTCTGGATCAGATGGGGACGGATACTGGAATGTAAGGCTTTTTTCTATAGATTGTATCCTTGCCGTGCCTGTATCTCGAGTAGTTCTCTTATTTTGCGTTGATACATCTTAGACATGTTTTGAAAAAGGACGCGAAATGGTTGCAATTGCGTCGGACAAACTGTCGGCGTTGGACTTTCTCTCTGAGACTCTGGAACTACTTGTGTGTTCACGTCCCTCCATAGAGAGCAATGTCGAACCTGTCGGACTTCCTTATGACTGGATTTTTCCTGGAGAAGATAAGACAGATTTTATGGACATTGATTCAGCTGACAGGATTGAAATTGATGCTGCATCCTTGACGTATGCGAGCATAGGGCAAGAAATTTTGATTGCACTCATACGCGCTTTTGGAGATTCCATCTTGTCGGTCCATCATCAAGCAGCATGCCAGAACTTGGCTATTGTTTGTGATCTGGCTTCAAAGATATATCGGAACAGTCGCACACTCTGCGAGTCGTTTTGGCTTGAATGGGAAAATGCAATTTCGGTATCAACCGCTAACAGGATCGTAGAAGCGGAAGTAGTCCTCCCTCCTTTGGCGCAGGTGCTTAACTCCACTCATTTGTTGGTAAGCAACATTGCTCAGAAAATTATAGCGACGCCGGTGTCAAAGGAGCAGCTGCTAGCAACGCTTGTTCCGCTGACACAGCTTCTAGCGACAATCTGCTACCTCCCTAAAAATGTGGAAACGGCACTCTCCTTTCTGCCACCTGTGTTACTTCAACAAGCACTTTGCGCATCTACCAATCACGGCGACGATATTGTGTTTGCCGAGAATAGAGTGAGATTCCTTGAAGCGTTGGGGACTTTAAGCAGGTACGTAGAGAAAAAGGACTTATTTTAATGGGATTACTGGTCTGTGCGTCTTGAAATTCTGTATTCGGGGTCCCTATGATGAATCTGTTCGACAAATTACACGGAAAAATATGGGAAATATTGTACTGGTGAAGAGTTTGGATACTGTTGAATTCCTGGTGAGAAATCACTTTGGAATGTCAAAGCCAGTCCGCCAGCCAGTCACTCATCACTCATCTACTACCTGACTTGTTTGCAGAGTTGGCGACTCCAACATCTGTCGTGGTTTGATTCGTGGAGTTATGGAACCGGCAATGCTCTTGAACGCCCTTGCTGTGTCGGATACTCGGGGCAAGGAGCTTGTGTTGCATATTGCTGCAGACTTGTTAGTTGATGCTCCGGTCAGATGGGTAGTGCCATATGCTCACGGTTTACAACGATTGACAGCCCACAACTCGTTTGACGGCAAACTGGAAATATTTCCGTTGGCAAAATCCTATGGTGCACTGGCGAAACGAGTAGGTGCCGTCGCCTTCACAGAGGACGAAAAAACAGCCGCTTCGTTTTTGGACAGTTTGTGGAGCGCTGTCGTCAAATTGTCTCCCGTTGTCACCGCAGCTTTGTCCAATGTATCAAAAGACCAGGTTCCACTGAGTACTGTTGCCACCATTTTCAGCTTTTTTTCCATGCTAATGGAAGGCATCTGCCCTATCCTGGCTCTACACAGCTCCGCAATAGTGCGGTCGGCAGCGGTGGGCATCCGTGATGCCATGCTTGATATGCTTGCAACAAGAAGCATTGGAGAAGGTGTTCTTTACTACGCCTTGCTTCCTATATCATTGAGTATTGGATACAAGTTGGAAAGCTATGCTGAAGAAATGTCCATTCTCCAATTTGCTTCAACGCAGGAAGATAGTACAAATAGTAAATATGGACCTTGGCACTCGGCTGCTACGCGGAGCTCCTCGTATCCGGCGAAGGATTCGCAGACACAATTCCAGGCGCGTGAAATCGTCGAGAAGTCCGGCGTGGATTTCGATATGATTGAGGAGAAGAGCGGTCTGGATAGCGAGGACTTGACATCAGTTGTGGCCCAGGCCTTTCGGCTCATTAGGTTGTGGGTAATTCATCTCGTTGGGAGTTGGTCTAGCGGTCTTGTCACAGATGTCTTGCTTGACCACGAACAAAGAAACCGAATCTTGTCACTGAGCCCTCAAAGGCATTTGACTTTTGCTGCCTCCATGCCTCAGCCTCTGCGGAGTAGGGGAAACGTGAAGGCTCTTTGGGATTCCGCCGGCCCAACGAACTTCCAATTGATCACTAGGTACCTCGACATCAATTTCGATTCTATTACGTGGCCGCTCCTTTTTCCGGCTACCACTCTTGATGTCATAAATGCCTGTGTCTCGCACGTAAGAATCGGGTGCCCCCAACAAAGCTTAGCGGATTCTCCGCTGGGCAAGTCCGTTTGGAGATCGACTTTTCTTGTTGTCTTAACTACTCTGTCGCAGAAAGCATTGGCCATTGATGCTGGTACTGGAGGAGGTAGAGAGACGAAGGGGTTGAAGACACTGGGTATCTTGTCCTTGAGAATTCTCTGTAATTGTTCTCTTGAATCTTTCTTGGCGAACTATGACCTGCCGGTTGAAAACCTCATCGTTGCAGCCTTTCGGAAAATTCGAGACACCTCTGAAAAGCTGCACAAATTGAAGGAGGCGGACGGGGGGCAACTAGCTGTCGACGACGCACTTCTCGATGGCCTTCAGATTGGGAGCTGGGGCTTGGCGTTCCTTCGTGTTTGTTGGCGTCGTGAAGGGAAGCTTGAGTTGGCAAAGTACTACGACACAGAGAGTTCTTCATTTGCCAGCTTGGCAAAGCTAATCCTTCAGCACGCGACCATCGATGCTGCACCAAACCATGAGAAACCGAGCCAATCTGGTTACATCTTTACTTTTGTGGCCAATGCGATCGACTTCCTCTGTCATGCGACTGACTACGCCTTCAACTCCGACAGCTCGGCAGATAGTGAGCTGATGAGCATGTGGCGCGAGGATTCTTTCAAATTGATCTCTGTGCCGAAGAACTTTACATCAGTTGAAGCTTGCATGGACGTTGCTAGTGCTACGAAGGATTTTTCAGTGTGCGCATCAAATCTGTCGAGCAAGATCTCGGACTCAAGTCCTCCAATTAATCTTTTGAACTACTGTCCCGCAGCCGTAGCTGGCGATAAAAAAACAGAATTGTTCAGCGTTGACGTCTCAGCGTTTACCAAGCATCTTGCATTGATATCTGAAGCGCCCCAGTCTTTGGAAGAACACAAAGCGCTTGCTATATCCCTCTATGCGTCTTTTCATGCCCTGCATGGTCAGCTTGCGCTCAGTCAACGTTGGAGGAAATTTAATGACGTCTTAATTCAATTGTTCTCGAAAAATTCGCAATCGCCGGGTGTTCTCCCCCAAAATTTGTTGCCTAGGGTCGTGGACACCGGCAGCTTGTTCCTGTCGAGCGCCTTGGAGGCTCTTCGAGTATTTCGTGACAATTTGTTGACAGTGGAACTTTCCAGAGCGGATGGCACCAAGTTTGATTTTGGATTGAGCCGCATGCCGCGCACAATGACAGGACTCAGTTTACAGCTCATTGCGGAGGGGATTGAGCGCGTCAACAAAGCCAGCCCGGATGATTTGATTGATATCCTGTGGTTTATTAGCCACTGCGCGGTCAAAGTTTTTAATGTGTTGGAGAATGATGCGGATGAATGTTGCCTTCAGCAAGAGCACCTACTGGGGGGTGCTATCGGTGTATTGCATGCTCTCGAATTCACGGGAGTTACTTTGTGGGGCGGTGCCGAAGCAACAAAGGTACAATCCATAGTCGACCAGCTCGTGGGGATTGTAAGCCAGCTGTTAAAGCTGAATCGGACTGGTCCCGCAGGAGACAATTCAATTGATTGTGTTAAGACTTGCGTGGTACTGCTTGCTGTATTGGTTGGTGACAGTAATGCATCTTCGCTTGCCAAGACTTTTGAAGAACTTGAAATCGTGGAGGCATTGGTGGCCGAAACCAGTTCTTACTCGAGACTCGCTCTGTCCGAGGAAACCGGCAGTTTACGCCCTAACAATTGCGACTCAGCCGCGGAAAGATACCTAAATCTTCTTTGGACTTTGTTCGACCTCTTCCTTGGTCTTTCGCAAGCTAAAAATATGCACGAGACCCTGTTTAACAGCGGCGCCGTCGAAATGCTAACCAGAAACCCTCTCTTTGACCAGTCACGAAACCTTTGGAGTTATCCAGAGCATCTTCGTGGTGAGACCTCATCAAATTCGCCGCTGTTTCCATTAAGAGGGTACATTTCCAGCAGGAATTTTGCTGGCAAAGAGGACCCGGTTCATGCGCTTTGGTGCAAAATGCTACGATGCTTCGTATCTCTTAAACGGTCTTCGAAAAACGACCCTTTACTAGGAGCCTCCAAAAAGAAACAAATTGATCGTCTGTTTGCTGATTTTATTGTGTCCCACAACGAGATGATAAAGGGGTCTCTACAAACCGTGCAGTCATCAGCTTTTACCAGAATAAATGTTGAAGAGGCAACTGTGATAATTGAGGTTCTTGCAGAAATTTGTGCAAGGCCGTGCAGTAATCGGAGAATTTACCAGCTCACCACCGAGGAATACCTACCGATTGTGACATTGCTTGTTGCACAAATATCCTCTTTTCTTGGAAGTTCTTCGGCTTCCCGAGAATTGTTTAAAACAGTGGACGACACTGATGAATCTGAGGACGAAGAAGTCGAAGTGGGGGCTAGGTTGTCTCCTTTTGGGAAAAGCCGCGTCCATAATGCTCGGCATGAGGCCATACGTTATTCTCACTACGCATCACGGTCGTGCACAGCGGTAACCGAAGAGGATTTTGATATGTCATCTGGGTCGGATGACCGTCGTTCAGCGTCAGCGCTGGAAAAGAATGGGAAAGCGTCGATCACCTCGGGCTTTGCGAAGGCAATTGAAAGGTCTGCAGCTGAATGCCTCTTTGCTGCCGCCTCTCTTATTTGGGAAACCTACCCCAGTTGTCAATGCTTCTCTTTCTTCGAGAGGAATGAGCAATTGAAGATAGATGCCATGCCTCTGGTCAAAGCAGGGATGATAATTGCTTATTCGTCTGACAGGGAGAGTCGAAGGCCTCAACGATCTGGCCTTTATCCGTCGTCGTACATTCACTTCGCCCAAGTAATGGTAGGAACAGCTTGTTGTCAGAGTTGATGTTAAGAGATGCCGAATCACTTTGAAATTGGACTCATTGCGTATTATTTTCAATCTTGCTCATTTAGCACTGCAACACGCTGGATCGAGCTTGGTATGTTCGCGACTTGGAAGAACCATGGCAATCCGAAGTAGTCCAGGCCGATCACATTGCCGGCATCGAAGATACTTCGAAACGCCGATGCATCCTCGAGTTCACGCCTGCCCCTGAATCGGCCTCTGATCTCGAGTGTGCCGTCAGATCGCCTTCAGTGGGGCATCTGTTCCTTGCTCTGCGCTGGTGCGCTTGCGCACCATCGATCTCACCTATGGTCAGGCGATTGGCAGGGCTACTTTCGGCCTTGCTTGGAGCTGAACTGAGTATGCACAACGAAATTGGAAGCTCGCTGAACAAACCGATCGACGAAATGATGCTCCTTGATGCCCAACTGCTACAAATCCTGTCAAGCTTGAAGCCTGTTCTCGGCCAAAGCTGTATGGCTGCTATTCGCCGGCAGCTTAAAGGTCAACTTGAGAGAGCTGAGCAAACAGAGAACTCTCTTTCTTCAAAGAATGAGATGATGGCAGTTGAAGACGGGCTGTTTTTGCGAAGCAGTGGTCGCAGTCCATTTCATGATCTTCGCATGAATTACGACTAACACAGCACGGGGTAGGCTTGCCATTGTAGCAAGCTGAAGTATTGATTCTTCGTGGCGGCGAGTAGTGTTGAGCTACGGATGTGGGGATTGGCGTTTTTGAAACCACGAGCTATTGCTAGTTTTGAAATCAAATCGTTGAATTGGTTCTCCGCACACTTTTTGTTCGTATTGACTCCAGCTTATCTGCATGTAAGACTGCACTGCACTCTTCCTACCGGCATGATTATTAGTAATTGGCTTGGCCACTTTTTTCTCATGAGTGAAATTAGGAGGTACCGGACGTCAACACCGCAAAGACCTATTTATCCTAGCTAGTAGCCTCCATGCACTAGCTAGACCTACTGTCTTGAGCAACCTTCTTCACTTGGAGTGAGTGTTAGAACAGTTACTGTACTAACATCAGTCAATCCCGTCGCACTAAGGAGCGCCAGTTGGAGCGCCAGTTCCGCGAACCAATCACGAACATGAGTCCCGTTTGAGGATACTCTTGATTATACCGTATTTGGGGTATTGCACTTTGGATCACTTGAACTTATTGAAGGGCAGCGGCACCCTGAGGAAGGATGAAGAGGAAGCTGTGTTCGCATTGTTAATGGTGTTGTTAAGGTCATTGGAATTTGGCATGGGGGTTGGTGGAAGCGGGGCAGGAATGACAATTGTGGAGAATGTTGAGTCTCCAGAATTGACAGTTGTGTCATGTCTCCGTGCAGGGAGGGCAGACTTCCCTTGGTGCTAAGGCAAGACATAGGAGTAGTGCAAATGACTCTTTTTGGATCAGTCTTAAGTTCAAAGGATGCAACCTAGTCTTAATCATGCTAGATGTTGAGTCATGTATGTAAAAGTCGTTGTCGCAGACTGAAACATTTCCACCATCTTGGGATCCAAAAGAGGCATAGGTCCCCTGTTTCTGTCCCTAGTGCAAGTTGTCTCGGTCAGTGGTTTAGCGGTAGGAGGAACAACAACAATTAACCCATTGTCAGACCCATCCTCAGAGCCGGGACATTGATATTGTCCCTCTTTTGTCTCTTGCACTAGCACCTCTTTGTCTGCTACATCTGCCAGTTCCTCTTCCTTGTCTAGATCTGCACATAAGTTATCCACATTTGCCGTTGGTAAACTTAGGTTGGCTAGTAGCCCTACCACCCATTGTGGCAAGCAAGTCATGACAGTGTTCAAATATGTTTGTTAGTGCTTCTTCCAAGGAATGTCACTGTCACGTTCCAAGATGTTTGCTCCAGTCTCGCCTGTAGACCATTTGTGTGTCTTTCTACTGTAAAGTCTGCTTTCATGTGAACTATCTTAGAATGCACATTTTCCCCAGTCCCGGTAACTGAAGCATGTTGGAAGTATTTTTCACTGACAGTTTGTTTTGGTTTAGTCTTAACCTTTGAGTCACATTTAATGTTTAAATTAATAATGTTCAATTTCATCACAACCATGGTAAAAAGCTGTGAAGCCACATTCATCATGATGGACCTCTTTAAAGAGCATTTTCATGGTGAGAAAATTAAAGGGAGTTTTAAAGTACATTGTCATAGACTTTGTGTAGGGCTAGTACTAAAAAGTAGTGACAAATTAACAGCAGAACGTACTCTTCCCCGGATTGGGAAAAGTGCTGCTCAGCCAACTATGCTTCCTTGGCCATCACAAAAAATAACAAGACTGGTTGCACAGAGCACCACTTGTGTGTCTAGAGAGACCAATCTGACTTGTGCGGAACAAAGGTTCTAACTCTAGGCTATGATTTGAGCTTCCTTCCTTGACTCACTTTTTTTTTGCAAGGTCAAGCCTTTAGCACTCTCAAAGCTCTTACATCAAAACTGAACCCCGCATGTCAAAACTTGTCAGCTCTCTTGAAGGCAATTGCTCATGCACTCAATCCATCTGTGCGCAGAGTTTGACCAAGGTTGAGCTCATTGCAGCCGATGCTCCCACAAAGGTCACCAAGCACCTTCAATTTGTTCTTCATGAACTCAGGCATGCTCAACATGAGCCTACTGCTGCATATGAACGCTACGGTCACTACCTCTTCACACAGTGGTTTGAGGTTTGGGACCAGAGGAATCTGGATTGCCATTGCCATGATTGCCAGGGTCGTGCCAACAAGTTGAAAGATGTAGCATTCAGAGAGATTACCCATCTGTGCACATTCAAGGAAAGAGTCCCTGAACAAACGCATGTGCCTATGGTCAACTACTTCTAACTAGATCTACAGAGTAACAAAAGAGTGAATGTGAATTATGGCTACAGTAAATTAGAAGACTGCATTCACTACTGGCAGGTTGCACGTCATCTGAGGACGCACATGGTCCCCTCAGTCCCCTCGGTTGACACTCCCTCTGAGTCGCAGAGTCGATTGGTTCAAATAGCACAGAATCACGCAGTCAAACCAGACGAAGCAGAGCGGCCAGAGGTTCGAGTCTTGGTCAGCATGATCACACACGAGGAGAGACCTGGTAGCACAGTGAAGTCAACATGAAACAAAGTAAACAGGAATGTGTAAGAACTCAAACAACAGCCCGGCTCGGAGACTCACCAGCCAAGGATCTTCTTTCTGAGACATTGGAACGGGAGACGTTGGAACGGCTCTTCAGGAAGTGGCTTAGCGAAGATGTCAGCGAGCTGTTCCTTGGTGTCAATCCTCTTGACCTGAATGTCCTTGAAGCCATGCACGCATAGTCAAATCATCATCACTACAAATTTGCACCATGTGAACCTTCCACTTGGTGTCCAATTCATGATCCATGTCCACCAACGCGTCAGCTTCCATGGAACCAGAACTGTCACTATGGTTAATGTCACATTGATGATTCTTCAGAATCAGACCTTTTGATTTTGCGAGACTAAAGACTCGACAAAACTTTGTCTTTATGCACATCACAATAGGCTTGTGTGTCTTGGCACCTATCACCATTTTGTGACCTGAAAGCAAATTGTATAATCATCCACTGGCTAATTTCTGCCATGCCATGTCCGTGTCACCACTTATTGTTGCATGCTGGGCAACATCGAGATGACTTCCGGATTCGACCGCTGTAACCCACCATTGTTTTCTAACATGGACAAGCGCACTTCTCAAACGCACTGCCATGACATGCGACTAAATTTTACTCACAAATGACGTTTTGGGCAGTTTCGAGAGTTTTTTTGTGCTGTGGGACTATGGAAGATCTCAAACTTCCCCCAAATGTGGCTGATCCCATCCACTCATGGTTCACGGGACATGGTTGCACCAATTGCACATGGTCTACCATGTCAGATTATTTATTCAAAATGAAGATCACATTTTGAAGCACGGATCATTTTTTTGATCGGTGCTCAACACCGCACAATGTTTGACAACAACTGGTGATGGGTCATCACATGGTTTGCATTGTCAACACGGGAACTTTTTTATCTCGTTTGGGAGCAAGCCAACATGGAATCTGCACACAATCTGATTACTGTTTCCATAAACCGTGTGCGGATGGGATGGGCCTAAGGCTCCATTTGAAATGAAGTGCTTATGTGGTGTTCATTGCAAGCCACGCCAACCTTGACTATTCACCATCTCCAATTGGAGCTGGTCATTTGAATCATACTAAGCAGCAAAGAGTAACTACTTTAGAGCAAATTATTGGAATTGCTTCTGAGGCAACACTTGGAAACAAATAGAAAACAATTTCCTTTTTGTTGGTCCTCACAGTGCTTCCAGTTAGACATCAGCTAGACAAACATTGCACCTATTTTTTATCTGTGATAACTTTGTGCATTAGGCTGCCTCTTTGGTCATTGATTGACTCATCAGTGCTGGGGTGGTTTGCTTTGCATGCCTATAGAATTGGGGCATGTCTCTACAAACACCATAGATTTCATTGTTAGAGTTGATAAGAAGTTGCGGGTTGGATTTGGATTGTTTTAGAATTGTGGTTCTTTCTTTGGCACACAGGGTGCAATTTTTGGTAGGAAAGGTTTGACTACACTGATTTGGTTGCAAGATAATACTAGAGGTGATTCCTTTGCGTTGGTTGGTTATGGATGGAGTTGCATCAGGGAATCCTATTTAGCAATCCAATGGATAACTGAAGCTCACTTTTTTCTAATGTAATGGTTTGTTTTATGCAACTGTTGAATATTTCTAGCACTGCTAGATCTAAAGGGTCTCCTGGTAGGTTATGAGCCCAAATACATGTATCCTTTAGCCTCATCTATCAACAAAAGCATTTTGTGGTGGGTGCAAAGTAGCTAAAATAGGAGAACTTACACTTTGAAGACATCAATGCAAAACCTGAACTGAAATCATCGTTAACACAGCGGTTTCTACCTCTCCTGGCATTCTTTCAAGTCCCTCCCTCAAGGCATCCAGCAAGCCACAGTGCTTGTGGATAACATTGGTGTGTTGTGACAACAGATTTTGTTTTATCTGTCGAAATACAGCACCACTTGAATAAGGTTGGAAACAAAGTGTGCTTGCCGCCTCTTTCACATGAAAAATGAATGTAGTTTCTTGCTGCTATTTTTGTGAGCAGACCCCCTCTTCAGTGTTCACTCAGTGAAAATGCCAAGACCAAGCCTGTTGAGACCTTGGGAAGAACAAACATGTCAGTTGATATAATCTCCAAGGCATGGCACGGCCTAGAAAGCATTGGCCTCAGGTGGCACAAGAGACTGTCAGATGTGCTTAGGGAAATGGGATTCTTTCCTTCGAAAGCTGAGCATGACATCTGGATGCGTGACAAAGGCAACCACTATGAGCACGTTGCCGTGCATGAAGATGACTTGCTAATTGCAAGTAGGGAACAGGGACAAATCATTTCACCATTAGAGAAGAAACACCAGTTCAAATTGAAGGGCGCTGGTAGCATCCAATTTCACCTTGGATGCAACTTCTTTTGTGATGAGAATGATGCACTGGGTTTCGCTCCTAACAAGCACATTGAGAAGATCACTGATAGTTACAGAAGAATCTTTGGCTTCAATCCAAAACCAGCCTCCTTGCTGCTGGTAAATAATGATCACCCAGAGCTCGATACATCTGAACTGCTAGATGTTGATGACATCCAACTCTACCAGTCCCTGATAGGATCATGCAATGGACAATCCAGATCAGTAGGTTTGACCTTACCACAGCTGTGATAACCATGTCAAGATTCAGAGCCGCACCTCAGCAATGACACATGGACTGGGTGAAGAGAATATTTGGACATCTTGCCAAACTGAGAGATGGAGTGGTGATGATATGCAATGAAGAATCAGACTACAGCCCTACCCCCATCAAATAGTGCTATTGGTTCCACACCATCTGCTATGGTGCTGAGGAGCTCATTGATCAGAACTCTCCCAAACCTTTGGGTAAATCTGTGCCAACAACGTCATTTGTAGACGCCAACCTTTACCATGACCTTATCAATGGGAGGTCTGTAACAGGCATTCTTCATATGCTCACAAGACTCCCATTGACTGGTTCTCTAAGCTCCAACCAACAGTTGAGACGACTCGGAATGTGTTGCGGCAAAGACCTGTACCGATCAAATCATTGACCTTTGACAAGTGCTCAGATATCTTGGAGTACCCATTGAGAAGAGATGAATGATGCATCATTGGGGACAATTTCACTCACGAGACATGATCCACTCCCTGTCCAGGATCCATAGGTAACATCTGAATAACATGACAAAAGGGGTGACCAAACCCTTTTGAGTCCATGTCAGACAATTCATCTAAATGATAGTCTCCACGCATACAATCAGGACGCGCCATGGGTGAAATGGAGAGCTAGCGTGTTACGGTGTACTATCTACTATAAGTAGAAATAACCACTGACAAAGATACTCATACCTTGTGGAGAACTACACCTCCTTGAAGGGAAAAGGCAAAGAACAAGAGAGCGTAAGGCCGACTAGACTATTGCCTTTTTCTACAAAAAGAAGAAGACACCATGACATTCTATTCTACGTGATAGCGGTACAAATGTGTATGGAACATTTGCAGAATATGCATGCCTAGGTTGAAAATCCAAACTCACTTTCACATTAGTTTGGTAAACGCATAATGTTTCATTATTGGCTTTATCAAGCCATCTAGAGCTACATCTGATAACTTTAGGAAATGTCCCCTCCAATTCATTGCCAAAGACGTACTATTGTCCGTCAAAGTTTGGTGAACATTTACTCTGAAAATAACTATGTTACAACAAATTGCTCTGTCTTATGGTCTTTCTATCTGAAACCAGGGACGATGAATTCGTCCTTTGTGTGGACTGCCTTAATGTCATTCATTGGTATGTCGACACCACTTTTGCTGTCCATCCTGACTTTAAAAGCCACACCGACGGATCTGTGACTCTCAGTGTGAACTGACATCCCACTGCACTAATGGATCTCACAAACAATGGCTCATGGCTCTCAGCAGCACTGAAGGTAAACTTGTTGGAACTGACAACATGTCCCCACTCATTTTCTGGACCAAACTTTTCGACAAGTGAGTCCATTCTGGATTAATTAGGTTGACTGCTCATTCCATTAGGGAATTGTTTATGGAACATCCTAAACAACATGGCAATTAAGGACGCTCAGTTCATCCTAGCTCTTATCTATAGGAATCCAGTTATTGATTGTCATTTACATCTAGTTTGTAGATACCTCTCTATTTACACTTTTTATGGAAGCCCAAAACTATGAAATAAAGCACACCATTCTTTACCAAAACAACAAAAGCACAATCCTACTCTTAGAAAATGGTAAGGAAAGTTCAACCACATGCACCTGCGCCCTTAAAATTCCTTATTTTTGTTAACAGACCAGATCAAAAAAGGAAACATTGAAGTCTACCCTTGCCCCACCAAAAGAATGATTGCCAACTACCATTCCAAGCTACTCCAGGCAAACCATTCTCTCTTTTGTGATGACAACTTCTCCGACACAGAATTGTTCCATTCCCAGTCAAGGACTGATTATGGCCAGAGTGTGTTGGCCGACCAGATTGCTCCATTTCAGTTCCACATAAACTTCATTCTCGCAATAGATCCAATTGGCGACAATATCCAGATCATCAATCGATACCACTACATGCAGATATCATGCTCCAATAGGAAGAGCTCACTCTTTTTAGTAGGCTAATTGTTTTCACCACTTTAGATCTCTCATTAGATGATATGCACATTCAACAACTTTGGAATGCTATTCTTTGGGCTCCTCTGTAAGTGCAGGGCATTATCTTTCACATGGGTCATATTGCACCTAGATTGACAATCAAAAAGAATGCTAGTAGTAACAAAAATGAGAAAATGACATTTACAATAAAAACTGCTCATAGACTAAGCTATGTTGCACAATGCCATAATATGTCTCACAGTTACTTATTCTATCAGCACAAGGAATAGAACAGACATGGTTGTTGTTAATTACATTTAAAATATCTAGGGTCATACTAAACCTAAACTTCAAGTGAATGAATGACTATGCTTGAGTCTGTCTGTTGTCAGTGGAAGACCGTTCCAACATGGCTGCTCTGTGATGAGCTCACTCTTTCATTGCATCATTTGCGCAGTCTGGTAGGATAGCTCTTTATTACCAAATACCATTGTCTGTTACCCGACGATGACCGTCACAGGTAACTTGCCTGACAGTTTGAATGGAATACAAACTGGCCTGATCACAAACTTTAAGCTTCCTTGAAGGCTACTGTTAGCACAGTATGCCACCAGCCTGTGTTTTCACATTGCCTGCAAAATTGGATCTATTACCTATCGCACTATTCCATAGGGTCAACTCTTTCCTTTTTTCTGCTTCTCTTCTTCCGTGCCCTTTCGAGTGGTCACGTTGCTTGACAGACTGCTAGCTGGTGCTGTTACACCTATGGTACGAAAGGGTCACTACTATGTCCTGGATTCTCGTTCCCTTCTTCCTCGCCCTTTTGAGCGGTCACGCTGCTCGACGAAGACTGCTTTGAGTCAGAAACCAGAGTGGCATTGACACTTTTGCTGTTCAATTCAGAATATGGAGACATCAGACTGGAAGCTCTGCTTGACAATGTATCGTCGGCCGCACCAACCTCGCCAGGTTCTATGTCCATCCCTAAAGCGTCGAGGTCAAGGTCCTCTTCCTCTTCATCTGCTACATCTTTCAAGTTGTCGTTTCTAAATCCAGATGGGGCAGTTCCGTTGGCTTGAGAAGCAGTCCTTTTGTCGTCATCATCCTCTGCAACGGTAACCGAGTCCGCACCTGGTGGTGCATTTAGAATAGCCTCTGTCTCCTTGATCTCGTCTTCTGCCGCCTCGAGAATCTCCACAACTTTTTTGGTGTAGTCTTCTAGGGTGACCGGTTCTTGAGGCTTGCCTTCCTTTTCGTGGACCCAATCCTCATCAGCCAAAATCTGGCTGAGGCGATCTCCGTTGCCATTGTCGTGCCATTCGAAACCTTCATAAGCCGCCAAATCAAGTTCGGCGTCGATGTTGTACACACTGTCGATCTCTTCAGCTGTGGTAGAGGCAGTGTCCTCAAGAGTTTCGCCCCATAGCGTTGAAATGCTATCAAATGATCCCGCACCGACAATTTTGGGAGCTTCAGCTGTTGACGCAGAGCTGGGATATCCCCACAGTTGGCTGACACCATCAAAAGTCGTCGTCTCGTCAGGCATATCAATTGCCAAAGGAGAACCAGGCAAGTTGTCGAAGTCCTCAGGTGGGAGCCCCCACAGTTGGCTTATGCCATCAAGCTTTGTTTGGTCATACATGGGGGTGCGTGGCGACTTTTCTGCCAATAAGAGTTCTCCACCTTGCGCTCCAGGCGACGCCATCAATATCTGCTCCGTTTCGATTAGCTCATTTTCGGCTTCTTCCTTCCTTTCCCCGATTCTTCGGCTGTACTCCTCTAGCGTTAGAGGATTCGAGAGACTTTGCTGTTCTTGGGAGTAAGCCTTTTCCTCATCCCACTCCTCGTCCGCCAGCGACTGACTCAGGCGTATTTCCTGACCATCAGGACCAACCTCATCAAACCAGGGTAGTTCTGAAAAGGAATCAAAATCGTCGAAAGCAAGAGCGTAAAGATCTGGCTCGTCGTCCTCAAGTTGGCCTTCACCAGCTTCATGTAGTTTTTGCCCCGTTCGTCCTTCCTCGTCTTCGTTAGTTTCCACTCGCGGCGTTCTATTCGCGTCGACTGGAAGTGGCGAATCTTTGATTTTCTCAACAGTTCCCTCCGCCTCATTGAAACTTTGGATTGATTCGTTAGCAACATCAAAAGTATCGACGGGGATAGTCCGGAAAACATCATCACCATTCGCCTGCGAAGATGTTTGGTTGTTGCTCGTTGCAGAATTTGTTCTAACTACGCTGGCTTGTTTGACTGGCAGACCGTTGTCAAGTACATATATCTTGTGTGCAGTAGAACCTGATTTGTCTTCCTCGACAGTCTCTTTTGTCAATCTGTTAGCGCCCGCGACAGTCACATTCGACTGCTTGCTTGCGGGCGTTGAGTAATTGGTTAAAGCTTCAACCGCAGGCAAATTGTTCCCTTGCTTTGAGATGCCTTCTGTTTTTCTTTTTCTGCTGGTCTCATCTTCGGGATCTTTGCTGGCAACTTGGACTTCGGCGTATTCCTTTTTCTCCTCTTTTCGAGCTCCCTCTTCCGCAAGTCGAAGGCGTAGATCCTCTGCTGCTTTCAGCCGTCCCACTTCTTCGCGCTCCCGCAAGTCCTTCAATTCAATTTCCTTCCGGAGTCTCTCTTCTTCTATTTTTTCTAGTTCTTCCACGGTGTACCCCCGCACTGGCAGTAGATAATCAAAGAGCTCCCCGTCTTTAATTCGCTGAGCTGATACCGGAAATTGCTCGAATCCATACATCCATCTGAGCGAACCTGCATTCGTCTCTGCTATAAGTGTATCCACACAGAGAGGATCTTCGCCTCTTCCGTAGTTTTCATTGTCATACGGGTCGAGAAATTGTTTTGCTAAATCGAACAGACCTTGGTACGACGTCGTTAACAACCCGGTACCACAGACGCCTAGAAGAGGACTCATCCCTGAGCTAAAAGCCATTAAGGGGTAAAACAACAGGACACAATCGACAAGTACCTGCACAATATGCGCGTAGGCAAGCGGCATCCTGCCTTGCAACTCGTCTCCAATAGCACCGTATTGAGCTCTAATGACATGTATTTTCTCCAGAAATTGCTGTCTCTTATACACATCTCCGAGCCCACGAGACTAAGGCGAATCTCGTATGCCGTCTTCTGCTTGAAA
>ENA-ORBV01008220-ORBV01008220.1-microbial-mat-metagenome-genome-assembly--contig:-NODE-8220-length-17632-cov-4.032185_pt1 | contig 17632 bp, 17 predicted proteins | sample MGYA00237777_ERZ505514 | MGnify/ENA primary metagenome ERZ505514 (study PRJEB26160, sample SAMN06269048) | microbial mat metagenome | isolation source: Oligotrophic lake microbial mat | place...
TAATGATACGGCGACCACCGAGATCTACACCTCTCTATTCGTCGGCAGCGTCAGATGTGTATAAGAGACAGCACGCCGTGATGCGCCTCGTAGCGCTCCTTGAGTCCGCGGAGAATCGCGATCGTGTTCTCGACACTCGGTTCGCCCACAAACACCGGTTGAAAGCGTCGCTCGAGTGCGGCGTCCTTCTCCACGTGTTTGCGATACTCATCCAGCGTCGTCGCACCGACCACGCGCAGCTCTCCGCGCGCCAGCATCGGCTTGAGCATGTTGCCCGCATCCATGCTGCCTTCGGCCTTGCCCGCGCCGACCAGCGTGTGCAACTCGTCGATGAAGAGCACCACGCGTCCTTCACTGGACGCGATTTCCTTGAGCACGGACTTGAGGCGTTCCTCAAACTCGCCGCGAAACTTCGCGCCCGCGATGAGCGCGCCCAGATCGAGGGAGAGCAACTTCTTGTCACGCAGCGACTCCGGCACGTCGCCGTTGATCATGCGCTGCGCCAGGCCTTCGGCGATCGCCGTCTTGCCCACGCCGGGCTCGCCGATCAGTACCGGATTGTTCTTCGTGCGACGCGATAGGACCTGAATGACCCGACGGATTTCTTCGTCACGGCCGATAACCGGGTCCAGCTTGCCTTTCCGTGCCTGATCGGTGAGATCGCGCGTGAAGCGCTCGAGCGCCTGATATTGCTGCTCCGGCGTCTGATCGGTCACCGTGTGACGGCCGCGTACCAGCTTCAGCGCGTCGGTGAGTCCTTTGCGCGTGGCGTTGGCACCGGCGAGCAGGCGCGCCGAATCGGTGCCCTTGGCGTCGCTCAGCGCGAGCAGCAAATGTTCGGTGCTGATGTACGCGTCACCCAGTTCCTGCGCCAACTTGTCGGCCGCGTCGAGCACCTGCGAGAGCTCGCGGGACAGCGTGGGCTGCGCGTCGCTCTGCTTGGCGTAGCGCGTGGCTTCCTGTTCAGCCTGCTGCCGCAACTGTGCGACGGACACGCCCACGCGCTGGAGTACGGGAACGACGATGCCTTCGTCCTGTGCGAGGAGCGAGAGCAACAAATGCACATCGTAAACCAGCGGATTGCCGGCCCGCCTCGCGAGCGCGACCGCGTCGTTGAGAGCCTCTCCACTTTTTACGGTCAGGCGATCCGGATTGATCATGGCGTCGTGTCCGACTGAGGTCACCAGACGCACGCGAGACAGGGCGGCGTCGTGCAGCGCAGGAATGTCGCATCGAGTGCGCACAGCCTGCCGATGACTACGTAAGCAGGCAACTCGAGTGCCAGTCCGATGCTGCCGAATCGGCGGCTACGGTGGAAACGTTTGGCCGGTCGCGGCCGGTCACGGTCGGTCACGGCGGGTCACGGCGGGTCACGGCGGGTCACGGCGGGTCACGACGGATATTCGCCGAGAAAACAAAACAGCGGCGCCCCGGGTCCGTTCACCCGGGGCGCCGCTTTTTTTGTCAGCCTTGGTCAGTGGCGTTCTAGTTGACCACGCTCATCTTCTTCACCAACGGCTTTTGGTTGTCGATCTGGAGAATGTAGTGATACATGCCGGAGGGAGCTTCCCGACCTGTTCGCTTGTCTTTTCCATCCCAGTAGGCGGTGTACTCGCCGCAGGGCAGCATGACACCATTGAGCAGCTGGCCACCAGAAACAGAACTGGTGCCCTGTTGCAGCGCCGGCACCGCAACCTCTCGTCCAAGCAGGTTCAAAATGCGGAGAGAAACCCGGTACTGCCGACCTGATTCCGTACACACAGGCGAATCGCCCACAACGAACGGAATAAAGGTCTCAGGATTGAAGGGGTTCGGAAAGTTCTGACGCAGCTTTCCTACCCCAGGGCGAACGACGGTGCTTGTTGGATCCATCACACCGCCTTGCGCCGCGACTTCACGTGGCATGAACGCTCCGACAGCCAGGACGAATCCCAGCAGTGTCATTACACGATTCATGTTTGTCTCCGACAGACGAATCAGGGGCTTGGTACAGTCTCCTGTGGTGGGTGAAGAGTTTCTACTCGTGCTGGCAAACTTAAAGACGCGCCAAGGGGTGTGTCAAGCAACACATTCCCACCCGACCATCGCCGGAGCGCGTTTTGCCGTGTCAACCTTCACAACTCACTTCTGCTCATTCTTCCCAGAGTGCTGACGTCACATTCCTAATATTAATATCCCACGGGAGGTGTTCCGTTCCACTCGCAGCGCGGTGATGCCCGTCACGTGACTGCGAGCAATAACACACCGATCAAACCGTCATGCCAAAATGGCGAAATCATGCCAAAGCTGGTCGGTCAGCCCCATCGCCCCTGTTCCCAGGCACCCCAAGCCTTCATCGTACGAGTGTCCGTCACGTGATGGCCCAGAAACTCGCGCAGCAGCCGTTGGTGAGCGCGCCCTTCGCTCTCGGCGAGCGCGGGCAACTCCTCCCCCATGATCCACGCCCGGATGGCGGCGCGGGCCGCCGACGGTAACCGTCGCGCGCCCGGAGCCCGCGCCGAACATGAGGCGCACAAGACGCCTCCCGCGGCATGACTGAAGGACGCCGGAACCTCGACCTCCACCGTCGCATGACATGAGGCGCAGTCTTCCAGGTTGGGCGCGAAGCCAAGTTCCGCGACCAGCTGCCAGAGGCCACCGAGCGTCGTCGTGACCACGGACGGCCCGTCCACAAGCGTCAGCGCGTTGAAGACGCGTTGCGTGATCGCGTACGCCTCAGGCGAGTGATCCTCCGTGACCACCCGCTGCACACATTCCGAGACGGTCGCCGCGGCGGTAAATCGCGCCAGGTCGGCTGCCAGCGCAGGGCGTGAGCGCACGACATCGAAGCCGGTCAGCGTTTGCATATCGCGGCCTGGGCGAACCTCAAGCTGTGCGACGCCCTCGGCGAACAGATCGAGCGCTGAGCCAAAACGACCCGAGGAACGTCGAGCGCCACGCGCGAGGACCGACTGCACGCCGAGCTCGCGCGTGGCCAGCTTGAAAATGCGTGAGGTCTCGAGGTAGTCGAAGACGTGCAACACGATCGCATCGGTGGCAACGAGGGGCATCTGGCGAATCTAGCGGCGCCGCCGATCGCCGGCGTGTGACGCGGGCGGTTGGGTGGCGTACGGCACCTCAGCGAAAACGCAGGTCCACACCGCCCTGTCCCGCGGCGACCTCACGCACCAGTGAGCCATCCGGTGCAAAGATCATCAGGAAGGTTGCCGATCCCGTCCGGTTCTGAATGCAATGCCACCGTCCGGTGCCGTCCGCGATGGACGACCCGCAACTTACTTGCGCTCCCGCCGCATCCCGAAGCGCCAGAAAATCGCTGGCTGCGATGCGCGTACCGGTGGGCGTCAGATCCGGCAAACGATACGAAATCGTGCGGCTGCGGAAGTTGGTGAGATCTTCGAAGAGCGAGACGTGCAGCTGTCCATCGAGACCGAGTCGCGTACTCGCGCCATAGGTACCCGTCGGCATCGGCCTCGTGCCAAGCACGGTGCGTGTGCGCAAGTCCACGCGTGTGATCGCACCGCCGACGAGCAGCCGATACGGGAAGCTGGAGAAGTCGGCATCACCGCCCGCACTGATGTACGCCACATCACCCTGTACCACGACACCCGCATCCGAGCCGCGCAATACGTCGAGCGCAATCACTTGCCGTGCACCGCCGCCTGCAGGAACACGAATCAGTCGCATGCTGCCAAGTGGGCGATAGTCCGTCGCGCACGCGGCATTGGCATCAACCACCCACAGATCGCCGTCATACTGAAAGACATCGACCGGACACGCCCCGAGGTCGCCGATCGACCCGGTCGTGGACGTATTCACGCTGAGGCGGACGAGCGCCAGCGCACCGTTGTCGCGCAGCGGAACGCCGAGCAACGCCTGGCCGTCGGTCGCACGCAGCAGCCGCGCGCGCGCTGGATTGCCGCGCGTGGGCATCTGCACGCGGCGTACACTGCCGGTGGCCAGCGACGCAATGTAGAGCAGATCCCCCGCACCACGGCTCGACGCGGCCACGGCCGTGTCATTGCGCACGTCGAATGATCCGGCGTCAAACTCGTTCGGCGCACCGAGGGCAATGCGCTGCGTGGACCCGCCGGAATCCGGTACGAGCGTCAGACCTGGCTGAATGAATCCATCAAGCACCACGCTACTGCGCGGGGTGAGCGGTTGGGAATCTGAGAGACCATCATCGCCGCAGGCCACGAGCACGGCACTGGCCACGCAGGCGGCAAACACGGAAGTAAATCGAAAGGGAAACGCGGTCATGGAACACATCAGGGACGGATGGTGATGGCGACAGACCAGCTTCGGCCAGGCGCGGGGAATCCGCGCACGGACTGCCAGGCGCGGTTGGTGGCATTGTCGAGTGAGGCGGCGAGCAGTGCGTCGCCGCGGCCGAGCGAACGGCGCGTACTGAGCGTGAGATCGAGCAGTGCAACGGACGGCAGCGTGAATGCCGGATCGCGTGGACCGGCGGTGAACGGGCGAGGCCCAAGCCACCGGTTCGCGGCGGAGAACTGCAGCGCGCCGAGTTGCGCCCGAGTCACGGCACCGCCCGCGAACGAGGGGACATACGGCGTTGGTACGCGCAGGGTCCCGGATCTGAGCTCAGGCTCATAGGCGGTGCCCCACGCACTGATGTCGAGCGGGCCTCCCGCGAGCGTGACACGCGCTTCAGCGCCGCGCAGCGATTCCGTACCGACGTTGGCCGGGCTCCAGCCAAAGTTGCCGGGAAACCAGATGATCGCGTCGCGCGTAATGCGCTGCACGAGTGCGGCGTCGAGCGAAACGCGCGCGCGCGAACCGTCCGGCGATCGCCAACGCGCGTGCACTTCACCGTCGAAGACGACGCGCTCGGGCCGCAAGGCACGCACCGTGAGTCGTTGCGGAGAAGAAAAATACAAGTCGTAGAGCGTGGGCACACGGACCGCCTGCGCGACGCGCACACCGGCGTCGGTGCGTGCGGTACGCCGAACTGCGGCCAGCGAGAACGACGGCATTATTCCGCTGCCACCAATTGCATCGGCGCGCGCGCCACCCGTCCACTCCAGTCCGAAGGCTCGGCGCGCCTGCACCGCCGAAGCAAAGCCACGCGCACGATCCTGCGACACGTCAGCTGATGTTCGCAATCGATCGGCCCCCGCGCCGATGTGCAGCAGTGCGCCGCCGACTGTGCGTCGCGCATCGACGTCAGCGGCGCTCGCCTGCGCATCGCTATTGAACTGCGGTCGGACCGGATCGCGATAGTCAAGCCCGAACGCGCGTGCACTCGCCGAAAGCATGGTTGAGCCGGCCTGTGCGGTCCCGCGCGCAAAGATGCGGGTCGTGGTGGACCGGTCGTCATCGTAATCGCGCACGTTGACCGGTCCCACGAGCCCGAGCGCAGCGCGCGAGACGAGCAGCGTGATGTGCGCGCGAGACGATTGCAGCTGCACGAGTGCGTTGGCCCGCGCGACATCGTTGTTGACGCGCGTTTCGTTGAGCTCGGTGCCCGTTGTACTGGCGGTATTTATGAACGGAAAGTCGTTGCGCGCCGTACGATACGCGGCGGCCACACGCACCCGGACGTCACCACGCGAGTGAGTGAACGCCGCTTCGCTCGCGACATCCCCGAATGCGCCGAATCGCAGTGAGCCAATCGAGCCACGCCCCGATTGCAGTGCGAGCACGCCGCCCGCCGCGCCCGGTCCCACTCCCAACGGGTCGCTGCCCGGCGACACGGTGACAGCGTCGAGCGCGACCAGCGGAATATCTGCCAGATCGGCGAGTCCGGTCGCGGGATCGGTCAGCGGCAGGCCGTCAAGCGTCACTGCCACCTGTTCGCGACGTGCGCCTCGCAGCGAGAGGGAGACTTCGCCTCTCGCACTGCGCGGAAACGTGTAGGGCAGCAACGCCACCAGTGCACCGGTCGACGACGCACCGATCGCGCGCGCCGAATCGACGGACAGTGTGACGGCGTTGCGCGTACCGGGACCGGCCGACGCGCTCGACGGCGCGACCGTGACGCTCGCCGGAAGCGCCGAGGCCAGTGGCACCAGACGAACGAACACTGTATCGATGCGTGGCGGGGTCGCGACGACCGAAGCCGACGCAGTCGAAGCGGTCGACGTCACGGCGTCACTCGGCAGACGCGCCGGCACGTAGCCGATCCGTGTCACCAGCATCGGGCCGCGCGCGTCCGACGGCACCACAAGGCACCACGCGTCGACCGCCCCGCGCGCGTCCCACTTCGTGGCGGCGAGTACACGACTCCCGAGTCGAGCGCGCGCATACGGCACCGGCGCGTTCGTGGCCGCATCAACGACACACACGACGTGCGCGCTACCCTGCGCCTGCAGCATGGAGGCGCGCCCGAGCAATGCACTGCAGAGCGCACTCATCAGCGCGAACGCCCGGAGATTCATGTCCGTGACCGCACACCGCGCGCACTCTTCCGAAGCGGTACCAATGCCGGCGCGCCGACCGCGGGATCGCGTGTCACCACCAAGGGCCAGTCGTACACAGTTTCGAGAATGTCGCCGCGCATCACCTCGTTCACCCCGCCCGAGGCGGCCACACGTCCTTCCGACAACAGCACAATGTGCGACGCGAATCGAGCGACCAGGTTGAGCTGATGACTGATCAGGAGCACTGTTCGTCCGTCGGCGGCGAGCGCATCGAGCAACTCGAACACGGCCATTTCGTGTGCGATATCGAGAAACGTGGTTGGTTCATCGAAAACCATGGCCGGGGCCTCCTGCGCCAACGCCCGTGCGATGCGCACACGTTGCCACTCACCGCCGGACAGGGTGTCCGTACGACGATCCGCGAGATGCAACATGCCCGCCCGATCGAGGGCATCGCGCACTGCGGCGCGATCATGTGCCCCAACGGGTGTGAACGAGCCGAGGTGTACGTGACGGCCCAGCAGCACGAACTCGTGCACCGGCAACGCGAGCTGCACTTCTTCACGCTGCGGTACCACGGCCACGCGCCGTGCAAACGTGCGCGCGTCGAGCGATGTGTGCGCATCAGCGCCCACCACGATGTGCCCACCGGTGATCGGGACACGGCGCAGGAGTGCGCGGACCAACGTGCTCTTGCCGCTGCCGTTCGGACCGACGACAGCCGTCACCCGACCGGCCTCGGCGCGTACCGACACACCATCCAGCGCCGGCGCCGGCGCACGCGGATACGTCACGCGCACGTCGTGAAACTCGAGCTCGATGGTCGCGCTCTCAGGTGCTCGTGTCGTGGTCATGCCAGCTTTCGCAGGCGCGCAAGAAAGAACGGCACCCCGACCAACGCGGTCACCGCACCCAGTGGCAATTCGATCGGCGCACGCACCGAGCGTGCGACAATATCGGCCGCCACCAGCAACACGCCGCCGTACAGCGCGGACACCACCAGCATCGGACGGTGCCGATGCGCGCCGAGCGCACGCGCGAGGTTGGGCACGACCAGTCCGACAAATCCGATCAAACCGATGACGGCGACCGTAGACGCAGCCAGCCATGACGCCACGAGAAACGTGCGTCGTGCGGCGCGATCGACATCGGCACCGAGCGCGACTGCGGGATCCTCGCCAAGGGACAGGACATCGAGCTCACGCGCGCGCACCACGAGTATGCCACCGAGCAGCAGCAACGCGGCGCCGGTGCGCGCCACCGCACCCCACGTCGCATCGGCCGTGGAGCCCATCATCCACCACAGTGCACCGCGAATGCGATCAGGCGGCGAGTCGGCGAGCGCCACAAGAATTACGGCGTTGGCGAACGCGCCGACGACCACGCCGGCCATCAACAGCAGGCGCGGTTCGGCGCGACCGCCCGCGTACCGCGCGAGCATAGCCACCACCACCGTCGCGACGGCGGCGCCGCCGAACGCGGCCAGCGTGACCACGGCCGGCGTTGCGAGCCCAACGGTGAGCGCGACTACCGCGCCGACCGCCGCGCCGCCGGAAACGCCGAGCAGATACGGCTCGGCGAGCGGATTGCGCAGCGTACCCTGCAGCGCCGCGCCACTGCACGCCAGCGCCGCGCCCGCAAGTGCCGCCAGTACAACGCGTGGAGCGCGGAGTTCACGCACAATCGCTACCACCTGTGTCTCGCCGTCTCCCCACAGCGCGTGCCACACGTCGGACACGGGAATGGACACCGCGCCAATCGCCAATGCCAACAGCATCGTCGCGGCGAGCAGCGCCAAGCCAAACGGCACAAGCAGACGCTTCATGGCAGCCGATCAGCGCGATCGGGATGCAACAGCCGCGCAATCGACACGGCCGCCATGCCGATCGTGACGCCGGGGCGACCGACGACCGTGGTATCGAGATCGAACACACGCCCTTCACGCACGGCACGCACCGCGTTCCACGGCGCGCTGGCGCGCATGCGTGTCGCGCGTTGCGGGCCGGCCAGCAGCAGCGCCGGATCGCGCTTCGCGATTTCTTCAATCGTCACGTTGGCCACCGATTCGTCGCGATCGGCGAACACATTCTGTGCGCCGGCAATGTCGAGCAGTTCCGCTTCGTACGAGGCGTTCCCGACCACCAGCACCGGTGCATCCCACGAAGGCCAGACCACGCGCGGGCGCTCCACACCGCGCACGGCGTCACGGACGCGGGCCAGCGTGGTGTCGATGGAATCGGTGAGTGCGGTCGCGGCAGCTGGCTGTCCGAGCGCCGCGCCGAGCACCTGCGCGGCACGCCGGAAATCGTCGATCGTTATGGTGCGTAGCGCAATCGTGCGCACTCCAGCGCGAGCAAAGGCGTCGGCGGCGGCCCGGTTTTCTGCGGTGGCATAGAGCAACACGAGGGTGGGGCGTGTCGCCAGGACGGCCTCCACATTGGGGCGAATACCCGCGCCCACATCAGTCACCAAGACTGCCGCCGCGGGGCGGTCATCCCACTGCGTGCGTCCGACCAGTCTTGCACCGGCGCCAATGGCAAACACAATCTCGGTAAACGCCGGATTGAGCGAGACCACGCGCGACGCGTCGCGCGCGTCGCGCGGCAACACTGCGTCGAAATCGTCGCGCGTGCCCTCCGCGACCGCCGTCGACGACTGCGTCTGCAGCGAGTCCGTCGTGGTGGATTCGGATGACTGCTGTCGCGCGGTCCGCGCCGATTGATCCGGTGCGGCGCACGCGACAAGTATCACGCACACACACACCGCACGTAGCACCTGTCGCGCGGCGCGCGCCGGAAGCGGCGCAACTGACATCATGTTCCGTGGTGCGCGCAGAAACACAAAAGCGTCCTCTCAGGGATGAGAAGGACGCCCGGGCACGGAGGGGGACGCGCCCAGCGCACACGCAGCGCGGGACAGACGACCCCCAGCGGCACGAGCCCCCCCCTCGAGGGTGTTCGTACAAATCGCGCGCGGGTCGTCTCCTGGCTCCGGGCCGCCCTGCTCGTGTCTTCCCATCCGGTGTCGTGCACCGGACAGTGACAGGGTGAGCAGGCGTGACATCGCGGGGAACGCGATGTGTGCCCGATACAGTGGCGGGGCCGCGCCGGCATTAAACCGGCTTCCGTGTCCCGCACGCACGATCAGTTGTCAGACAGCTCGAACCACGAGTCCGATCCGTCGTTCCGAAAGCTTACACGCGCGAGCCGGTTGCAGCAAGTTCCTCGCGCAGTACCGCGGCCAGTTCGGCACGACGCCGCTCGTACGCCACTTTCATCGCGTCGCTCGGCTGTGCCTGCGCCGCGTATGCGGCATCGAGATCGGCGATTTCACGCGCGAGCCGCTCCGGTGTTGGCACGTCCGACACCATCGAGACCGGTACGCCGGTCTGCTCCAGTGGCTTCTGCTTGCGAATACCGGCACGCAAAAGCGCGAGCAGCATCAGGAACCCGATGGCACCGAGCAACACGGTGACGTAGAGCCCGCGTCCACCCAAGCCGGAGCCCGGCGCCTCCACCACGATGCTATTGCCGGCGCGCACGTCCTGCGCGAGATAGCGCCGGAACTGCCGTCCCTCAAGCGCGACCGGTTCCGTAGCCAGCAAATTTGCACCGGTCACGCGCGCCTCGGCCTCTTCCAGCAACACCTCGAGTACCACGGCGCCATCGGTGATGGCAAACTCGAGAGGAAAATCCTTCTCGTTGACGGAATATGAGATCGACAGCTGCTTGAGCCCCGGCGCAAGCGCGGCGTACAGCGAGACTTTCCCCTGCGACTGCACGAACGCGTCCGCCGGCAGGTCACCCTGCCCCGCCTTCACATCTTTCGCCGCGAGTGGCACCGGAATAGCCCAGGTGGGATCGGCGTCGGGTGATTCGTTGGCGATGAGCGTGCGCGTGCTGTCGTTGGAGATCTCGAAAATTTCGACAACGGTGCGGGAGCCGGTCGTGTCGAGCGAACCCACAATCAGATGCCGTCCGCGCACCGTGAGCGGGAACGCACGAGACGTGGTGTCGAACACCGCGATCTCCGCTTCTGCGCCCGTGGTTGAGAGGCCGCGCAGCGGATTAGTAAAGTACGCGATGCCTCCGTACTTCGCCGAGACGAAGTAGATCGCTTCGGGACCACCACTCGGGCTGAAGGAAAAGCGATAGCGGCCGTCACTGTCGGTGCGCATGGAATCGAGCGGACCTTGGAGATTCGGCGCCACCCGGTGCAGCGTGACCCACAAGTCGGGCACGGTCACGACGGCGGACGTGTCACCGCCGAGGAACGGCGCGGGACGCACAACGCGTCCTTCCACACTGCGTCGCTCAGGCAGCGTTTGCGCGCTGGCGCGCGCCGACGTGAGCGCGATGGCGGAGAGGGACAACACCGCGAAGGCAGCGCGTGTACCGATGCGGGAGCAACGAGTCGAGCGAGCGAACACGATCAGCGGGTCAAGGCGTGAACTTTCCGAAATCTTCCGGCCGGAGTTGTTCAAGATAGGCCTTCAACTGCTCTGGTGTCATCTCACCACGCGGGGTGGGCAGCGGCTCGGGCGCGGGCAGGCCGAACGATGGCCCGTCATCCTCCTCGTCGCCCTCCTCGCCCTCGACCACGGTGAGCAAGTCGTCCATGGCAAAAATCGGCGCGTCGAGACGCAGGGCGATGGCCAGGCTGTCACTCGGACGCGCGTCCACCACGACCAGCCCCGCGGATGTCGCGATGTGCAACTCGGCGTAGTATGTACTCTTGAGCACCTTGGTGATTTCGACGCGCTGCAACGTGCCGCCAAGGGCCACGATGAGCGCCTTGCACAGATCATGCGTGAGCGGACGCTCCCGCTTCACGCCGTTGATCTGCAGCACGATGGACTCCGCCTCCGGCTGACCGATCCAGATCGGCAGGAGACGTTTTCCGTCAAGCTCTCGCAGTATGACCACGTAGGAGTTCGTTGCACTGTCGAGCCCCAGGCGCGCCAACGTGACTTCAGTCATGCGTCCTCCGCGAGGATCCGCCGCCCGTTCGTGGGTGCCGGGTGTGTCAGCACCCCGAACGGGCGATCGTCACGCCATCACGCACCGACAGCGCGACGCAGCGCACGAGCACGATCGGTGCGTTCCCACGTAAAGAAGGTCTTCGCACTGCGCCCGCGACCCACTGTTTCCGGCGTCCGGCCGAAGTGTCCGTAGGCCGCCGTGGCGCGGTAAATCGGCTTGCGCAGATCGAGATCCGTGATGATGCCCTTCGGCGTGAGATCGAATTCAGCGCGCACGGCCTCCTCGATCTGTCGATCACCCACACTGCCGGTGCCGAACGTATCCACAAACACCGACACCGGCTCCGCGACACCGATCGCGTACGCGAGCTGCACTTCGCAGCGACGCGCGAGTTTGGCAGCCACGATGTTCTTCGCGACCCAGCGCGCAGCGTAGGCGGCCGAACGATCCACCTTGCTCGGGTCCTTGCCGCTGAACGCGCCGCCGCCGTGACGGCCCATGCCGCCGTACGTGTCGACAATGATTTTGCGTCCGGTCAGGCCGGCGTCGCCCTGCGGGCCACCGATCACAAAACGGCCGGTGGGATTGATGTGCGACGTGAGCCGCTTGGGGCGGTACTGCTCGGGGATCGACTCCTGAATGACGTCCGCGAGAATCGCCTTGCGGAGCTTGGTGGTCGCCACGGATTCATCGTGCTGGGTGGACACGACGACGGTATCGACATACAACGGCCGATCCCCTTCGTACACCACCGAGACCTGCGCCTTGCCGTCGGGACGCAGCCACGGCAGATCGCCGGACTTGCGACGCTCCGAGAGCGAACGCGTCAGCGCATGCGCCAACTGAATCGGCAGCGGCATGAGCTCTTCGGTTTCGTCCGTCGCGAAGCCAAACATCATACCCTGATCGCCTGCGCCACCGGTATCCACGCCCTGCGCGATATCCGGCGACTGCCGATCGATTGTGCTCATCACCGCGCACGTATTCGAGTCGAAGCCGTACTTCGAATCCGTATAGCCGATCTCCGCGATCGTTTGACGAACGATGTCCGGAAGGTGCACATACGCCGTCGTGGTGATTTCACCGGCGATAACGGCCAATCCGGTGGTGACGAGCGTTTCACATGCGACGCGTGCCGCCGAATCCTGCGTCAGCAGTGCATCAAGCACGGCATCGGAGATCTGATCGGCGATCTTGTCGGGATGCCCTTCAGTGACGGATTCGGACGTGAACAGATGACGTTCGGCCACAGCTGCCTCGCGCTAGAGAGAAAAATGGTACGGCCGGTACTCGGCCGAGTAGACTAGTGTCGACTTGGAAGACGAGCAACCCGCAGCCGCGTCCCGAGACGCGGCCCTACCCCTCGCCCATGGCCGCGCGCATGCGACGTCGCAGCACCAACTCGACCTCGCGGGCCGTGCCGGACGATGCGAGCGCGGCCGTGACCGCCTCACGGGCACCATTCACTGTCACGCTGCGAATAAGGCGTTTCACGATGGGCACCGCCCGGGGAGAGACGGACAGTTGTCGCACGCCAAGCCCGAGCAGCGTGAACACCATGAGCGGCTGCGAGGCCATTTCACCGCACACCGCCACGGGCAGGTCGTGTAACGCCCCCGTGGCGGCCACATCGCGAATGAGCCGCAGCACCGCCGGATGCAGCGGCGTAAATCGCGGTGCCAGATTCACGTTGCCGCGGTCTACCGCGAGCGTGTACTGAACCAGATCGTTCGACCCGATGCTGAGGAAATCGACGTCGCGCACGAGCGTATCGCAGGCCAGTGCGGCCGCCGGCGTCTCCACCATCACGCCAAGTGGCACGTCACTGCGAAAGAGGACGCGACGCTCCACCAGCTCCTGCTCCGCTTGCTCGAGCAACACGCGTGCTTCGCGCACTTCGTCCACGGTCACGATCAGCGGCAACATGATGCGCAAATCGCCGTGCACGGCCGCTCGCAGCATGGCCCGCAACTGCACCTTGAATAACTCGGGCTCATCCAGGCACATGCGAATCGCCCGCCAGCCGAGAAACGGATTCGCTTCCTGCGGATAGCCGCCCACCGGCAGTTTGTCACCACCGATATCAAACGTGCGAATAATCACGGGCCGACCGTGGAACGCCTCCACCACGCGTTTGTACGCTCGGTACTGTTCATCTTCGTCGGGCATATTTGCTCGACCAACCACCAGAAACTCGGTGCGCATGAGCCCCACACCATCCGCACCACTCGTCGCCGCGAGCTCGGCTTCCTCGGGGATGTCGACGTTGGCCCGCACGACGATCGTGACACCGTCAAGCGTGACGGACTCCGCTTGCGCCACCTCGCGCAGTTCTTCATCACGCGCCTGATCCGCGACCGCGCGCAGCCGAGCGTCGGCCACTTCGCGTTCCGTCGGCGAAATGGTGAGCGTGCCTTCGGTTCCGTCGAGAATCGCCAGTTCACCGCCGCGCAGCGTGCGGACCGCGCTGCGCAGCCCCACGACCGCCGGCAGCCCCAACGAACGCGCCAGAATTGCCACGTGCGCCGTGGCCGTACCGGCCTCCGTCGCGATGGCGCCGATGGCCTCACGATCGAGCTGCAGCGTCAGACTGGGCGTCAAATCATTCGTCACCAGGATCGCGTTCGACCCCTTCGGCACATCCACCGGATCGTGATCAGGCAGACCGAGCAGAATCGACAACACACGAATGTGCACGTCGGTGAGATCACCCACCCGTTCGCGCATCATGGGCGTGGCGTGCCGCGCGAAATGCTGCTGCCATTCGAGCAGCACAATATCGAACGCTTTCTCGGCACCAAGATTCTGACGGATGAGCGCTTCAATGCTCTTGAGCAACTCACCATCGGTGAGCATGGTAAGTTGCACGTCAAAGATGGCCGCTTCCTCCGGACCGGCTTGTGCTTCAGCCCGCGTCCGCAGTGTGGTGAGGCGGTCGCGCGCGCGGTCGATTGCGGCGTGCAGTCGCGCCAACTCCGCGTCGATTTCCTCGTCGAGGATGAGTCGCTGCCGGACTTCCGGCACCTCCCAGCGCAGGAGATGAACCGGACCCACGACGATGCCGGCCGAGGCCGGAATGCCGCGGAGGACCGAATCCACTCAGCTCTCCCCGAACCGCGAGGACACAAGCACCGCCAGCGCCTCGAGCGCTTCGTCGGCGTCCGGACCCGATGCGCGGAGCGTGATGCTCGCCCCATACTCGGCCGCGAGCATCATGACACCCATGATGCTCTTCCCGTTCACCTCAAGATCGTCACGCGCGATCGTGATGTCGCTCTTGTAGCGAGAGGCCGCCTTGACCATCTCGGCGGCTGGCCGCGCGTGCAGGCCATGCTTGTTCACGATTTGAACCGATCGTTCTGCCATCAGTGGACAACCGTCGAATAGAGGACGAGGACGGCAAGCAGTCCGAACAACAACTGCCAACCTTCCACCTTTCCGTGCAGCCGCACCAGCAGCAGCGCGAGACACGGCGTGAGCGCAACGACAGCAAGCGGCACCGGATCGAGGATCGGACCGCCGCCGATCGCACGATGCGATGCAAAGGGAAGCGAAATTCCGGCCACAAGCGCCGCCCCTCGACCAATGTACTGCGGACCACGCTGCAACCAGCGGGCACTGAGCGCCGACGCCAGCTTCATGCCGTGCAGCCATCCCGCTCCCAAGCCCCAGGCCCGCAACGCGAGATGTCCAATGTTGTACAGTACAAGGAAGCCGGCCGCTACCCCTAGCGGGCCCCAACCAAAACCGAACAGCAGGAGCGCGACCAACGAGCAGGCCGGGAGCCAGGCGGCCCACACCAGCCGATCCCCCAAGCTACCGAGCGGTCCACACAGCGCGGTGCGAAAGCGAAGGATCTTGTCAGGCGCCACACGGTCGAGCTCGGCACGCGCCAGCGATCCTACCGCGAGCGACGCGAGATATGGGTGTGCGTTGAAGTATCCGCACTGCCGCGCCAGCGCCTGCTTATACGCATCACCGTCAATCCCACCGGGAAGTTGTCGAAGCGCTGGCTCCACACAGAAGCCAATACCGTTGCCGCCGAGGATTTCGTAGTTCCATGACCCCTGAATCGCAAAGCACCGCAGCAACATGGACGCACGCGTCAGCGCGGGAAGCGGCGCCGCGGTCATCCCCGAAGGCGCGGCGCCGCGGACGCTGGAAGCTGCGGCAGCTGCGGGCACGGGGCTCGCGGCATCGACCGGCTCGGAGGACGTCACGTCAGCCATTGAGCAGCACCAGCCCTGTGCCCATGGCCAGCCCGACGACGAACAGCCGCCGAGTGACGGAGAATCCGTGAAACACCTTCCAAACGGCTGAGGCCCCGACAGACGCGGCCCCGATGATCAGCGCGCCACGCGTCTCCAACGCACCGAGGCGCCAGGCGTCGATCGCCCACGTGGTCACGGGCCAAGCGACCGCCAGGGACACGGCCGTCAGCAAGCCGCCTCGCACAAGATCAGACGTCAGGCCAAACACCTGCAGTGAAACGACCGTGCGCATCGAACCGGCCGCCAGCAAACCGAGTCGCGGACGCGCCCAATGCGCGATCAGCCGCCGGTGCTGCACCATGGTCCAGCCGCCGAGCCACGCGGTCGCGATCGCCGCCATGACGCCGATCACCCACGCGCCGGGGTCTGGCAACAGCGCATCCTGCGCGCCCCGTGTGCCGATCAGTCCTCCCACTACCGACGCGCTGCCCCACTCCGGGTAGCGCGACGCACCAAATGGCAGCGTTTCGAGCGCGAGACACTCAAGCGCCACGCCCACCACGAGTCCGGCGGCCGGCGCACCAGCAAACGCCCCGGCGAGAGTCGCCGCAACGATCGGCCGAGAAATCATGGCCTGCGGAAAGCTCACCACATCGAGACCGAGCACAGCCCCGAGCAGCACAAACGGCAGCAAATCGATCAGGAATTCCAGCACGACGATCAGGCGCTTTGGCGCGACGACAGCAGTTCGTCGAGCGCCACCGGGCGCGCGGAGGGCACATCCTGTCCGGTTACTTCCACCCCGCGCTGCTGCAGCTCCCGAAGCACATCCTCTTCGTCCGGCGTGAGAAAGACGTAGCGCAGACGTTGCGCTCGCCCTTCTGCATGGTGCACTCCACCGACATTCACGCGCGTGATCTCCGGATGCTGGTGTACAAGTTGTTGCATGGTTTCCACGCGGCCCACCAGCAGCATTCCCGGGCGTACATCCGACAGATAGCCCTCAAGTGCGTCCCGCACGTCCGCGACAGAATGAAAGTGTACCTCCATACTCGGCGGCACGCCCATTCGGTACAACTCCTGTTCCCAGTCGCTCGCGGCAACGTCGTCGTCCACCAGCACGATGAATCGCAGGCCGAGGGGTTGTCCCCATCCCACGACGACCTGGCCATGAATCAAACGATCATCGATACGGTACAGCTGAATGCTCACGTCAGCTCCCGAAGACCGCCAAGGTGCCACGCGCCTTTTCCGCCGCCACCCGGGCGAGATTCCCGACGTCGGACAAACCGCCCACGGGCGTACCGAGCGGACCTTCGGTGGAGAACAGAAACTCCATGAGCACGGCCACGTTCGCGCCCGTGACGAGCACAATGTCCGACCGCGCACGCTGCGCCCGCCGCACCGCCATGGTGCAGCTGCCGGCGGGCAAATCGGTGAAGACCACGCGCGCGCCGGTCCGATCAAGCGCAGACACAATCAGCGCCTCAAGATCGGTGGGGCCGAGGCCGGTGTTCGATACGGCGACGAACGCACCGCCACGTCCCGTGATCTGATCGACGGCCGAGAGCACTCCGTCGGCAAAGCGGCCGTGACCGGCCACGACCGCCACAATGACCGGCGAGTCGCTCACTCGTTGTCCTCCAGCAAGTACCGATGCGCGGCGCCGCCTCGGTTTTTCATGTCACTGATGAGCATCTCGTTGAACGCGGTCGCGGAATCATAGCCACGATGATAGCGCAGCAGATGATTCATCGCGATGACTTCCGCAATCACGGTAATGTTTTTGCCCGGATTGAGGTGCACGGTGATGCGTGGCAGCTCGACGCCGAGCACGGTCGTGGTTTGCACATCGAGTCCGGTGCGGTCAACGGTCGCCTCGGCATCCCACGCTTCCAGCACCACCACCACCTCGAGACGCTTTTGTTGCCGAACCGCTTTCACGCCGAAAATTCCGGGCACATCGATCAGCCCGACACCACGGATTTCCATGAAATGCCGCTGCCGTTCGTGGCCGCGCCCGATCAGGACGTCACTGCCCTTGCGCGACACATAGACC
>ENA-ORBV01008224-ORBV01008224.1-microbial-mat-metagenome-genome-assembly--contig:-NODE-8224-length-17628-cov-8.398610_pt1 | contig 17628 bp, 17 predicted proteins | sample MGYA00237777_ERZ505514 | MGnify/ENA primary metagenome ERZ505514 (study PRJEB26160, sample SAMN06269048) | microbial mat metagenome | isolation source: Oligotrophic lake microbial mat | place...
CGAGTCCAGCGGAAAAATACACCTGATTTCGAAACACATCCTGGGGGCCGTATCATCCGGTGGGGGGCGTCTTGCTGCGGCCTACCTGAGTAGTTACGATCTTGAATTCTTTCTTGCCAATTCCCGACGCTTCGTCCCAGTGAAGCTCCGCCTCTCGAATCGTACCATTCGGCAGGGCCACATAGGCGAAGCCTTTACGCTTTCGCCACCGCCCTTTGCCGTAGAGTTTCCGAAGTCGAGGAAGTTCCCGAATCGAATTGCCAATCGCAAACGTTTCCACGTCCGAAAGCTCGCCGAGGATCTCAAAAAACACTACCGGGCGATCTTACCAAATAACCTTGGCCGATCCAATCGCTTTCCGAGCCAGGGACAAACTTGAGCGCTAAAGCCTCACCCCGCTACATCGTCCGCGTAACCTTCACCAGCGACCGCGGCTTATCGGGATTGAGACCCTTCTCCTCCGCCAAACACGCCGCCAAAATCTGTGCTGGCACTATATACGGCAGCGGCGTATAAAGCTCTTCCGGAACTGCCGATTTCCGGTGCAGCGGTGACGGCAGCACAATCGCCCGCGTCCCTTTCATCGACGCCGCTTCCTTATTGCTCCGATCCGTGATAATCAGCGTCTCCGCGCCCAATCCATGCACGAGTCCGATCATCTCGCGGATCGACGGCCACGTTACCCCCGCCGGCGCAAACAGGAACACCGGAAAGGATTGCTCCACCATCGCAATCGGACCATGGAGGAAGTCCGCCGACGAAAACCGTTCCGCCACCACGTAGCATGTCTCCATCAGTTTCAGCGCCCATTCAAAGGCGTTCGCGTAGTTCAATCCCCGCCCCACGACCACGGCGTTTTCCATATACCGGTACCGCCCGGACTTCTCGCGAATCTCCGCTTCCAGTTTAAGTGCCCCCGCTACGGCATCCGGCATCGCACGCAATTCGTCCAACGAAACCGGCGCGCCCAACGCATACGCCAGCATGTTCACCGCCATCAATTGTCCCGTATAAGTCTTCGTCGCCGCGACGCTCTTCTCCCGTCCCGCCCGGACCAAAATCACATGCTCGGCAATTTTCGCCAGCGTGCTTGAAGCCTCGTTCGTAATGCCGACCGTGAACGCACCGCACTCCCGCGCCCGTTCCAACACCAAATTCGTATCCGTCGATTCGCCCGACTGCGATATCGCCACCACCAGCGCGTCTTTATAATCCACCCGCGCGCCGTACAACGTGAAGATTGACGGCGCCGCCAGCGACACGGGAATGCCCGTCGCAATCTCCAACAAGTAGCGCCCAAACTGCGCCGCGTTGTCCGATGTTCCCCGCGCGGCTAAGATAATAAACCTCGGACGGTTCTTCGCAAACAATGCCCGGAGCTTCTCCACGCCCTTCAATTCCGAGCGTAAAGTACGTTCCAGCGCCACTGGCTGCTGCCGAATCTCTTCCAGCATTTTCGACATAGAAACCTCAGGATAACAGTCCCTCTCTCACCGGCGTTGACACGACCCACGAGGCAATTCCCAACATCGCCACCACTCCCGCCAATCCGAAGAACAACAGGTCGTAAGATCCCGTCCGCGCCAGCGTCTCCGCCAGCAATAACGGCCCCACCGCCGACGCCACCACTGTCGCCGCCTGCGCGCATCCCTGTATCCGCCCCAAATACGTCCGTCCAAAAACCTGTCCCCAAACCGAGAAAAACACAACGGTCACAATTCCTCCCGCCGCGCCCATCGCCGCCGCATACAGGTCGACGTGAAGCGCCGAGCGAACCAGCGGCAATCCTAGCAACGACCCCGCCAGCACCGCCATTCCAATTCCAATCAACCGTTGCATCGGCCACCATTGGCCCAGCCATCCCGCCCCGAAATTGCAGACCAACCCCACCACCGTACTCACCACCAGCGTCCGGTGATACGTCTCCGCCGGAAACCCCTTCAACTCCAAAATCGATTGGTTAAACAACGCAATTCCCGAATAAACCAGGCCGAACGCCGCGCTCGCCAAAGCGAACAGCCAAAATGCCGGCGTTCGCAACGCCTGCCCCAACGTTAAATCGGACGGCTGCGACGCCAACTCCTCCACATCCCCCCCCGACGGTTTGTCGCGCACCAGCAGCCAGGCCACCGGCGCCAGCAACATTACCGCGAGGCCAACGCCCAACCAAGCCGTCCGCCAGCCACCGGAAATCACCGCCGCCCCCACCGCTGGAAACGCACCGATAAACCCCATCGCGACCAACAACGCGAAGATCCCCATTGCCAGATTCAACCGCCTCGCGAACCACTTGCCCACCAGCGCCAGGCTCACGACCGAGAGCGCGCTCTGCCCCAACGCCCGCGTCAAAGTCAGCGTCACGAATAATACGGGCAACGAAGCCGTCCGGCTCATCGCCACCACCGCCGCGCCCAACGCTAGCGTCACCAGCGTGATTACCATCCGCGGTCCCACTCGATCGGTCAGCCGTCCCACCGGCAAACACAATACCGCTCCAAAGAGCGTCGCCCACAGATTCACGGTCGCGAATAATACCCGGTCCATCCCCCAATCGGCGAGCAGCGGTTCCGTCACCAGCCCCAGCCCCTGCGTCCTTCCCGGAAGCGTCGCCACCATCGCCAGCGCCGTCACAACCAGGTTGACCCATCCGTAATGAAACCGCCGGAACATAGGGTATTGTAGCGTGAGCCTACTGTGATCCTCTGGACCATCCGCCTTGCTGGCATTTTCTACTTCATCGCCCTCCTGCAAATGACCCGGCGCCGCCCGGCGCGCCTTTATTGGACCATCGGCTGCGCCCTTTACCTCGCTCACGCCGCCGCCGCGTTTCAATACGCCTATCACTGGAGCCACGCCCTCGCCGTTCACGACACCGCACGCCAAACCGAAGCTCTCTTCGGCGTCAATTGGGGCGGCGGCATCTGGTTCAATTACGCCTTCACCGCCATCTGGACCGGCGACGCTCTTTGGTGGCTTATCGCCCCGAAGACGCGAGCCGCGCGTCCCCGCTGGCTGAACACCGCCATCCATTGGTACATGGCTTTTATGTTCATCAACGGCGCCATCGTTTTTCCCCAGGGTCCGGCGCGCTGGATCGCCGCCGCAATGGCTGTCGCGCTGGTCCTACTGAGTGTCAAATCCAAATGACGCCGCTCACTCGTGGCCTAGCGCAACCGCCGGATCAAGTCCGGCCGCCACGCACTTCCGGCTGAATTTCCGCGCCGCTCAAGACCCCATCGCCATTCTTATCGAGTGACTTTAGCGCGGCCACGGAACCGGCAACCTCCGCCTCCGACAACGCACCGTCTCGATTGGTATCCAACGCCAGGAAAATCACATCTGGCGGCGGCCCGCCCCGCTTTTGCGCCGCTGCAGCTTTCGTCAACTCCTCCCGCGTCAAAAGCCCATCTTTATCCGCGTCCGCCCTGCCAAAAATTCCCTGCATTCGCTCAGGCAATTCTTCTTTTGAGAGTTTCCCGTCTTTATTCGAGTCGAACGAAAGCAGCGTATTCACCATCTCGCCGGGCTGCACTTCGCCGGGGGCCAGAACCAAGTCGTGATTCTTGTCGAGTGTCATCAGAGTTGTTGGGGCCGCCGCAATCTCAGCGGCTGAGATTGCCCCATCGCGGTCGGTGTCCAATGTAGTCATAATCGCCGTTGGCCGCGCGGTTTGGCCTCGCCCGCCGCCCGGAAGCTGGGCCCAGGCAACTCCACACGCGACAACGGTCAATGTTAGGATTTGGGTTCGCACACTATTGAGGTGCGCGAACGGACCAAAAGGTTTCCCCTTATGGCCGGCTCACCAGTGGTTACGAGGAAGGCGCGGAGTGGAACCTGAAGAGGAAGAGGTTTTCGAACTTCCAATCACCGACGTTTTCGATCTGCACACGGTGCCTCCGAGAGACGTGGAGGCCGTGGTGGAGGCCTATGTCGAAGCCGCCTGGGAAAAGGGATTCGTACACCTCCGGATTATTCACGGAAAAGGGATTGGCGTGCAGCGGGAGACGGTCCGGCGCGTGCTGGCGCGACTGCCATTCGTCGAAACATTCCAAACGGCGCCGGAAAGCGCCGGCGGCTGGGGCGCGACGCTGGTAACGCTCCGTCCAAAATAGCCTTCCACGATTTCCCCCGGGCGCGCGTCTAACCTAATGTGAATGTCCCTGCGGCAGTCGTGTCCCTTTTGGCGGTCAGCGCTTTTGGCGCCGATGTCGATCTGGCGCGCCTTTTGAAGTCTGTCGAAACGCGGTATAACACTGTCAAAACGCTGGAAATGGACTTCGAACAGACCTATATAGCCCCGAATAAAGCCCGACGGACGGAATCCGGCCGGCTGTTCCTTCGCAAACCGGGGCGCATGCGCTGGGAGTACGCCAAGCCCGACGGCAAGCTCTTCGTTTCCAACGGAACCGACTACTGGTACTATTCGCCGATGGCCCGCCGCGCCGAAAAGATGAAGCTCAAAGACGCCGAGGACATGCAGGCCCCGATGGCCTTTCTGATCGGCAAGCTCGACTTTCAACGCGATTTTGACCGGTTTGTCATCAAGCGGGAGGGCGCCCTGGTCCGCATCACCGCCCAGCCCCGTAACCTAGACAAAGCGCCCTATCGCGAAGTCTCTTTCCTCGCCGCGCCCGACGCCCGGATCGAACAACTCACCGTACGGGGCCAAGACGCCTCCACCATGGATTTCCGCTTTCGCAACGAAACGCGCAATCCCGCTCAAAAAGACTCGCTGTATATCTTTACGCCGCCGGAAGGAGTCGAGGTCGTTACGCCCGGTAAAGAGCAATGAGCGAATACCTGCTGAAGTACGCCGACGCGCGCGGTCAAATCAAACAGGAAGTCGTTGACGGGAATACCGAGGGCGAGATCCGCGACCGATTTGCGAACCAGGGCTTCCTTGTCTATTCGATCAAGCCGAAGGGCAAGTTCGACGCGCTCACCACAGGCGCCGGCAAATCTCGTCCGCGAAAGATCGACCTGGAGAAGTTCCTCATCTTCAATCAGCAGTTCGTGACGCTAATCCGCGCGGGCCTGCCGATTCTGAAATCGCTCGACCTGCTCGCCACGCGCCTGACCGATGAAAAGCTGAGCCCGTTCGTCACCGCCGTTCGTGACGAAGTGCGTATTGGCACCTCGCTAAGCGACGCCTTCGCCAAGCAGAACGTCTTCCCGCCCATCTATATTTCCAGCATCCTGGCCGGTGAAAAATCGGGCTCGCTGGTCGATGTTCTCGACCGCTATGTTACTTACCAGCGCCGGAATCTGGCGGTGAAGAAGAAACTGATCGGCGCGCTGATCTACCCCGTTCTGCTGATCGTACTGGTGATCGCATTGGTAGGGTTTTTGGTGACTTACGTTGTTCCGCAGTTTGCGGAACTGTACTCGTCAATGGATGCGAAACTGCCCGCGCTGACCGTATATCTGATCGCCGTCGGCACCGCCGCCCGGGACTATGTGTTGCTGCTGCTCGCAATTATCTTCGGCGGCGGCGCGGGCTTGTATTTCTGGAGCAAAACGGAGACCGCACAGGAGACGCTGGACAGGATCAAAATGCGAACGCCCGTGGCGGGTGAGATCTGGGTGAAGTATCAGGTGGCCCAGTTCTCGCGCGTTTTATCGACGCTGCTGTTGGGCGGCATTCCGCTGGTACAGGCGCTGGAAACCGCGGCGCAGAGCGTGGGCACTAAGCTGCTGGAAAAGTCGCTGGCGAAAGTCAGGCAGGCGGTACGCGAGGGCAATTCGCTCTCCAGTTCGCTCGCCGATACGAAGATGTTTCCGCCGCTTTCGATCGATATGATCGAGGTGGGCGAATCGACGGGGGCGTTGCCGGCGATGCTCGGCAGCGTGGCGGAGTTTTATGAAGATGATGTGCAAACACGGATGGCGGCGGCGCTCTCGCTGATCGAGCCGGCCATCATGATCGGCATGGGTATTTTCGTCGCCTTCGTCCTGGTGGCGCTGTACCTGCCGATTTTCTCGCTGTCCGATTCCATTGGGGGGAGCCGCTAAGATGGCCACCGAACGCGCCAATATAATCGACCCGCAGGTGGAGATCACCAACGCCAGGGCGTTGGCGCTGCGATACCGATCGACGTTCATAGACCTGAAAGAGGGCAAGGTAGATTTGGAGCTGTTGCGGCTGGTGCCGGTGGACATGATGTTCCGCTATAACTTCGTGCCGGTCGCCCTGGAAAAATCGCCGGGCGGCGGGGAGACGCTGGAAATCGCCGTCGCCGATCCGCGCAATTTGCAATTGATCGACGAGTTGTCGGTGCTGCTGAAGAAGCGTCTGCGCGTGAAGGTCGCCGCGCTGCACCAGATCAACGAACTGTTGAAGAAGACGGAGCAGTCGCAGCGGGTGCTCGAATCGGTGACGGAAGGCTTCGCGCTGGACGTCGTTGGCGGTGACGATGAGAATCCGGACGAGACGCTTTCGATTGACCGGCTGTCGGCCGATCAGGACGAAATCGCGCCCGTTATCAAGCTCGTCGACACTACCATTTTCAACGCCCTGGAACGGCGCGCCTCCGATATTCATATCGAAACGCGCGATGGCGAAGTGGTGATCAAATACCGCATTGACGGCGTGCTGCATTATGCCATGCCGCCCATCGCCAAGGACTGGCATTCGATGATCATCTCGCGCATCAAAGTCATGAGCGAGCTTGATATCGCCGAACGGCGCGTGCCGCAGGACGGCCGTTTCCGGGTGCGGTATAAGGGCCGGCTGATCGACTTCCGCGTGTCGATAATGCCCACGGTGCATGGCGAAGACTCAGTGCTTCGGGTACTGGACAAAGAGTCCATGTCGGAGAAATTCGCCAAACTCACGCTGGATGTAGTCGGCTTCTCCGACCATGACATAACGCGCTTTCGCCGCTACATTAAAGAGCCTTACGGCATGGTGCTGGTGACGGGTCCAACGGGCTCCGGCAAGACGACGACGCTCTACGCGGCGCTGAGCGAAATTAAGAATGACGAAGACAAGATCGTCACCATCGAAGACCCGGTTGAATATCAGCTTAAGGGCATCACGCAGATTCCGGTGAATGAGAAGAAGGGCCTTACTTTTGCGCGCGGGTTGCGCTCCATTCTGCGCCACGACCCGGACAAGATTCTTGTCGGCGAAATTCGCGATCAGGAGACGGCGCAGATCGCCATTAACGCGGCGCTTACCGGCCACTTGGTGTTTACTACCGTTCACGCCAATAACGTGCTCGATGTGATGGGCCGATTCCTGAACATGGGCGTGGAACCGTACAACTTTGTGGCCGCCATGAACTGCATTCTGGCGCAGCGGCTGGTGCGCGTGATTTGCGACCACTGCAAGGGCCCGGTGCATGTGCCGGAACAGGAAATTCTGGACAGCCGCCTGAACCCGGACGAATGGAAGGAAGTCACCTTTTACGAAGGCGCTGGGTGTTTCGAATGCGGCGGAACAGGCTATCACGGCCGCTCGGCGATTCACGAACTGCTGGACCTTTCCGAACGGATGCGCGAACTGATTCTGGAGAAGCGGCCGGCTTCGGAAATCAAGCGGGTGGCACGGGAAGAGGGCATGACGACGCTCCGCGAGTCGGCCCAGGAACGTGTACGGGCCGGAGTGACGACGCTGCGGGAAATCAATAAAGTGACGTTCATTGAGTAACCTATGGGATTTGTAGATTCGATAAACGGCTTGCTGGCGGATCCGCCGCCGGAGTTCAGCTTCGAAGTCTCGGAGTCGGGACTGGCGTGGTCGTCACCGAAGGGGAAAGGTTTCACCGCGTTCGACCCGAACACGCTGCGCGTTTCGCCAAGCGAGGAAAACGTGCTGCGGCCCGAATCCATGGCGCGCGCGGTGCGGGAAGTGACCGGTGAAGTGGCGGGAAGGAAGCGGCGCACGACAGCGGTGATACTGCCCGATTACGCGGGCCGTACGACGGTGCTGGATTTCGACTCGTTTCCGGCGAAGGTGGAGGAGCAGCAGACGCTGGTGAAGTTCCGGTTGCGGAAGGCGGTGCCGTTCGACATCGATTCGGCGTCGGTGAGCTATTTTGCGCAGCCGCGGGCGGGATCGAAGAAAGTGGATGTCGTGGCGAGTTCGATGTCGCTGGAGACGCTCGCGCGGTATGAGGCGCCGTTTCGCGCGGCGGGTTTGCATGTGGGTTTCGTGACGACGTCAATGCTGGCGGCGCTCCACGCGGTGCCGGACGCGGGCTGCCAGGTGGTAGTGAAATTGAACGGGACGGTGTTGGCGCTGGCCGTCACCGACGGCGGCGCGTTGCGCTTACTGCGGACGATCGAACTGCCCGAAGCCTCGCCCGATGCCATTGCCGAGCATCTGATTCCGACGCTGATTTTTATCGAAGATGAGTGGGGTAAGAAGGCGCAGAACGTCTACGCTGTGGGTTTCGATCCGCAATGGCTCCAGGCCGAGTTGTCGGCGGAGATTCTGGACGGCCCATTTGGCGCGGCGCAGGCGCACAACGCGGGGCTGCTAGGCTGGCTGGCCGCCGGGGGGCGTATATGAGATTCCCGATCAACCTGGCCAGTGAGCCGTTCCGCCGGGACAGGGCGATGATCGTCGCCGCCTCCGTGCTGGCAGGCCTGCTGGCGCTGACGCTGGGCTTGCTGGTGGTGCTGATTGTGAACGAACGCGACCAGAAGCGCGATGTGCGGGAAGCGACGGCGCAGGCCGAAGTACAGTTGGCGCGACTGGCGTCCGAACAGTCGGCGCTCGAAGCCGCGATGCGCAAGACGGAGAATGCCGACGTGCTGGAGCGGAGCGTCTTTCTGAATACTTTGATCGCGCGAAAAGCAATAAGCTGGACGCGCCTGTTCGGCGACCTGGAAGGGGTGATGCCGCATAACGTGCGACTGGTCGCCATTCGCCCGCAGGCCGACCAGAAGAACGGAATTCAGTTGGAAATGACCGTCGGGGCGCAATCGATGGAGCCTGTAGTGGACCTGTTGGTACGCATGGAAGGCTCGGGGATTTTCAGCGTGCCGAGCGCGGCCAACTGCCTGCCGCCGTCGCAAAGCGAGCCGCTATACCGCTGCCGCGTGAGTGTGAATTATGCTCAGAAACTTTAGTAGCTCGGCAATTCTGGGCCAACTGGGCCTGAAGAAGAACGATCCCCGGACGACCGCGCGCATTGGGCTGGGCGTGCTGCTGGCACTGAATATTGTTGGCGCGTGGTTTGTGTATAGCCCATTGGGCGGGTCGACGGATGAGATGGAAACCAGGCTGAGCGATCTGCGCCGGCAAGTCGCCCAGAAGCAGGCCGTACTGTTGCGGAGCCGGCAACTGGCGGCCAAGGTGGACAAGGGGCGGACCCAGGGGGATGAGTTCCTGGGACGCTACTTTCTGAGCCGTCCGGCCGCGTATTCGACGTTGGTGGGCGAGCTGAATCAACTCGCTAAATCGGCTGGTGTCCGGCCCAAAGAGCAGTCCTACAATGAGGAGGAAGTTGAGGGCTCCGATGAGTTGGGCATGGTGAGCATCACTGCCGGGTATGAGGGGAGCTATGCGGATCTGTTGCACTTCTTGCGGGAGCTCGACAAAGCGAACCGGCTGGTAATTATTGAGAGCCTGGCGGCGTCCCCGCAGCAGGGTTCGGGCGTGTTGAATATCTCCTTGCGGCTGAATACATTTATCCGCGAGACGCCATTACCGCAAGTGGCGGCGCTCGCTCCGCCGGCGGGAGGCGGACAATGAAACTGGGCGCCACACCGAAGCAAATCGCAGTTCTCGGCGGGTTGGTCCTGCTGGCCGCCATCGCGCATTTCAGCGGCGGGGACGACCGTCCCCTGTCCGACGCCAGGAAGGGCGCACCGGCCTCGGTCACATTGCCCGTATCGGGACCGCGCGCCGCGGTGACGCCGGCCGCCGCGAAGAGCCCCGCCGCCCGCCCGAACAACAGCCGGCGGACGTCTCAGGAGTTCAAGCCCGTTCTGCGGCCGCGCCGCGTGGAAGACCGGATTGACCCCGCCACCATTGACCCAACACTGCGCACGGATCTGCTGGCGCGCCTGGGCAATGTGCCGATACAGGGCGGCTCGCGTCCGCTCTTCGAATTCGGTACCGCGCCGCCGCCGAAGGCGCCGGATCCGGGCAAGATTATCCCAACGAAACCCGTCACCGCCGCCGCCGCCGGACCAGCCGCGCCATCGGTCCCGGTGACGCCGGCGAGCCCGGTGAAGCCCCAGGCGCCGCCGATCCCTTTGAAATTTTACGGCTTCACTTCGGCCCGTGCCGGTGCGAAGCGCGCGTTTTTCCTGGAGAATGAAGATGTGTTCGTCGCTAACGAAGGAGAAGTGGTGAAGAAGCGCTATAAAGTGGTGCGGATCAACATGAACTCCGTGGTGATGGAAGACACCGAGTACAAGCAGCAGCAGACGCTGCCGCTTACGGAACAAACGCAATGACAGTTAACAGGCGGCAATCCGAACGGGGCTACGCGCTGATCTTCGTCTTCGCCATGTCGGCGATGATGGCGATGATGCTCTATTTGGAATTGCCGCGGCTGGCGCTGGAGATGCAGCGCAACCGGGAAGAGTTGCTAATTGAACGCGGCGAGCAGTATGTCCGGGCGATCAAGGTCTTCACGAAGAAGAACAAGAAGTATCCGCAGACCATCGAAGAGTTGGAAAGCACCAACGGCGTGCGGTTCCTGCGCCGGCGGTATTTGGACCCTATGACGGGCAAAGATGAATGGCGCTTGATACACGCCGATTCGTCCGGACGGCTCACCGATTCGCTGGCGCAGAAGGCGGCGGTTCCCGGGGAAACGGATCCGACTAAAATTGGGGAAAAGAGCGCCAATACCTTCGTGAGCGAAGGCGCAGCCTTCGGTTCGACCGGCGACCCGAATTCCGGGCGCGTGGCGCAGGCCCTGAACCGGAGGGCTAGCGAACAGCCAGGCGCCGCGGGCGCGCCGCCATTGCCGGGCGCTCACAACCCCGCGGGCATCAGCACTTACAATGACCCGCTGCAGCAGCAACAAATGCAACAACAGCAGTTTTTGCAGCAACAGCAATCCATGGTGCCGATTATGGGGCCTAACGGGCAAGTAATCCAGCGCGTGCCCGGCCTGCCGGGGCAACTCGGGCAGTATCCCGCGCAGGCGGCCAATTCACAAACGGGCGGCGTGGTTCCGCCATCGGCAAATAGCGGCGGTTCTTCGTTCGGGAGCGGCTATGGCGGCAGCGGCGCGACGCCCCCGCCGCCACCGGGGCCGCAGCCTGCGCCGGGTTATCAGCCGGGCGGGCCGATTCCGGGCGCCTTCCGGCCGGGCGGGGGATCCACCAGTTTCGGTGCCCCTCCCATTCCGGGGCAATCGATTCCGGGCGGGCCTCCGGGCGGAATCGCGGTGAATCCGGCTACAGCTTTGATCCAGGGGATTCTGACCAGGCCTAACCCGCAGGGGCTGGCCGGTCTGCAGGGAGGCGGCGCGGCGCAGGGCCTGGGCGGCGGAATTGCGGGCGTCGCCAGCAAATACGACGCCGAGGGGATCAAGATCTACAAAGAGAAGACGAACTACAAGGAATGGGAGTTTGTCTACGATCCGTCGAAGGACCAGAAGGGCGCGCAGGGCCAGATTCCCGGTCAAATGCCGGGACAGATGCCCGGGCAGATGCCGGGGCAGATTCCCGGCCAGGGAACCGGCTTCGGCGGGCAACAGCCTTCGGGTATCGGCGGCCAACCGGGTGGGTTCGGCGGAACCACGGGCGGGTTCGGCGGGCCGACGCCCACGCGGCGTTAGGCGCTACTCCTCCGGCGCATCCTCCAAGGCATCGGCCTCGCTCGACCACTGGCGCAGCGCCTTTACAGTCGCGCCAGACGAAAACCCGTTGTAGCGCAATTTCCGGAACGCCGATTGCAAATGCTTGGGATCGCGAAAATACTCGGCGGGGTCGGCAATGCGGAGCTTCCGTTTCAGGAAGGCCACCGCGTGTTCCACCTCGTCCACTTGACTGTAGGCCTGCGTCACCGCCGCTTCGGCAACAAGCCGCGGCACCTTGCGGACGGCGAGTTCGCGCAGAACGCGCTGCTTCCCAAAGCCCCGGCCGTCGCGGCGGACGGCGGAATAGGAATCGGCGAAGGTGCGGTCGTTGACGACATGGAGTTGCTTCAACCGCGAGAGAACATCGTCGACATCGGCGGTAATTTCCGCGCGGTCAAGGAGCTTTTTCCGCAGTTCCCCAATGGTGAGCGCGCGGCCGCTCAGCAGCCGGGCGCCGTAGGTCCAAAGCGCGTCGCTATTTAGTTTTGCGGGGACACGCGGAGGCATGAATTTATTGTGGCAACGCTTGGGCCGGGTAGCAACTCTAAGAATTGGAACATCCTTGCGATGTACACTGGAAATGAGGAACCTGAATATGGAAGAAGATAAGCGAATTTCGTATTTTTGCCTGGGATTGGGCATAGGCGTGACGGTTGGTATTTTGTTCGCGCCGAAAGCGGGCGATGAGACCCGCCAGTTATTGCGCTCCAAAGCCGACGAGGGCAAGGACTATGTGAAGCGCAAGAGTGAAGAGTTGAAGGACTCGGCGGCGGAGTTGAAGGACAAGGGCAAACTCGCATTGCAGCGGCAGAAGGAACAGTTGGCGGCCGCGGTCGATGCCGGACGGCAGGCGTACAAGGAATCGGTCGCGAGCGACGCCAGCGACGAAGCTCGAACTTAGTCTCGGCGAGCAATAAGGAATATAGGGATGAACCCCGACACAACTCTCATTATCCTGACTGTTTTTGTGGCCATGACGGCGGTGTCGTTTGCCGCCCAGGCAGTCGCCATCCTGCGTCTAGCCAAGACGGCAAAGGAGATGAAGGACCGGGTCGACGGGTTTCTTCCCAAGGCGGAAAAGCTGATTCAATCGGCCGAAGCGACCATTGCCGAAAGCCGGACGCAGATCACCGAGATAACCGGAAAAGCCCAGGAAATCCTGACGCTTACACATACGCAGTTAATGCGTGTCGACGATTTGGTGGCCGATGCGTCGGCACGCGCGAAAGTCCAGATGGATCGCGTCGAGATCGTGTTGGAGAACTCACTGACGCGTGTCAACGATACGGTGAATTCTGTGCAAGGATCTATCTTGCGGCCGATCCGTGAAATCACTGGCGTGGCGGCCGGGGTGAAGGCGGCGGTGGGACATTTATTGAAGGGCGCTCCGGCGAATGTCGCACAAGTTACAACTGACGAGGAGATGTTTATTTAGTCTGCCGCTAGCGGCGGCGCAAGTACCGGTTCCCCTCACGTCCGCCGCCTCAATCGCGGCGGCGTTGAAGGATGTTACCTTCGATCCGGCACAGTGTTGGCGTGTGCGCGATCTGGCGCTAACGCGCGAGGACATTAAGTTGTATTTGACGGATGGCTTCGTGGTGCTTTCGAAGCCATTGGTTGACCGTCCGATTTCCGCGCTTTTCTGGGCGGAAGTGGAGGGCGGCGATGGGGAGATTATCGTGCTCCCGCCGGCCGCCGGGGAACGCCAGTCTCTGGTTCGTTTTACGGAGTCGCCCAATTTGAATGAGCACTTCAAGTCGGCCGTCCTGATCTTCACCGACGGCGCGGCGGCGGAGATTGAGGCGTTTCTTCGCAACAGCGCCGCCAAACAGGCGCCGGAAATGGGCGCGCTTCTGGCCGATCAGTTCAGCCCCACGTTGCGCAACTTGACGTCGAGTTTCCAAGCGCGCGTCGTGCAGGATGTGGCCGGCAAAGTGCGGCCCCAAGATGGCTTGTTTTTCGCCGCGTTGGGCGGCACGGCGCATGGCAATTTCGACGTTATTCACGATCCGTTGGCAACCGACCAGATCGTGGTCGCGCAGCTTCAGTATCGCGAGAACCGCTCCTACTACAACATCTGGACGAGTTTCCCTTCCCGCCGCGTCCGCAAGGACCGGACGCTTGAACCGCCTATCCGCGAGTTTCAAATTGAGCACGTGCGGATTGATGCCGCTATCGGCATCGACCTGCGCCTTACGGCCACCACCACGCTGCGCATACGGGTGCCGGAGGCCGCTGGCGCGCGGCAGGTGCGGAACACGCTCGCCTTCGATATTTCCCGGCGCGTCCGCGTGCCCGAAGCCCGTGTCGATGGTGTTCCGGCGCAGGTGCTGCAACGGGAGAATCTGCGTTCAAGCCTGTTGCGGGGCAGCGACAATGAAGTGTTTCTGGTGGCACTGGCTGGCGGTCTTACTCCGGGCGAACACACGATCACTTTTCAGCAGGAGGGCGAAGTGATTGTCCCGGCGGGAAACGGGGTTTATTTCGTCAACGCGCGCGGGTCGTGGTACCCCCATCACGGGCTCCAGTTCGCGACGTATGAGTTGACGTTTCGCTGCCCCAAAAATCTCAGTCTGATTGCTACCGGAGATCTGATTGATGAACGCGTGGAAGGGGATGTGCGCGTGACGCGGCGGCAAAGTCTGGTGCCGCTGCGAATCGCCGGATTCAACCTCGGCGAGTACAAGCGGTTCAGCGTGTCGCGCGGCGGTTTGCGGGTCGATGTCTATGCGAATAAGACCATCGAAGCTTCCCTGACGCCGCGGCGGGAATTGCCGATGCCGACGCCCCTTCCCGCGCCGGGCCGCCAGCAGCGCATTCCGAATCTGCCGCCGGCCATCGCGCCCTCCGCGCCGCCGGACCCGGCCGGACAGATCGAATCGTTGGCCGCGGAAGTGGCCGAAGCCTTCGAATTTCTCGCGGGACGCTTCGGGCCGCCGCCGCTAAGGACCCTGGCCGTCTCCCCGATTCCGGGCACTTTCGGGCAAGGCTTTCCCGGCTTGATCTATCTGTCCACGCTAGCTTATCTGCATCCCCGGGACCGGCCGCAGTTCGCGAATCAGGGCCTTCATCAGGTGTTTTTCTCCGACATCCTGGTGGCGCATGAAGTCGCCCATCAGTGGTGGGGCAATACGATTACGACGGCCGGATATAGGGATGAGTGGATCATGGAGGCGCTGGCGAATTACTCGGCGTTGTTGATGCTGGAACGGAAGAAAGGCACGCGGGCGCTGGAGGAGGTGCTGGAGAAATACCGGGATCACCTTTTGCAGAACGGTGTGAATGGGCAGCCCATCGAATCGGCCGGACCGATTCAGCTTGGCGCCAGGCTGGAGACGTCGCAGACCCCGGAAGCTTATCGTGCCGTGGTCTACGAGAAGGGAACCTGGATCGTTCACATGTTGCGGAGGCGCTTGGGCGATGCGGCGTTTTTTGCGATGCTGCGCGAGTTGCACACGCGATTTCTGCGGGGCCGCGTGACCACGAATGACTTGCGCCTGCTGGCCGCCGCGCATCAGCCCAAGGCGAATCCGGACCGGGCGCTGGAGCAGTTCTTCGCAAGCTATGTGGACGGCGTGGGAATCCCTTCGTTGCGCCTTCAGTCGCGGCAGCGGCACACGGCGAAGGGCGTTGTAATCGCCCTCGATTTGGAGCAAACCACGGTGGGCGAGGACTTTGCGATTGACGCGCCGGTGGAACTCGATTTCGGCCGTGGGAAGACGGAACTGCGGTGGATCAGGACCGACGGAACCCGTACTTCAGCGGAATGGACCGTGCCTGCCGCGCCGGTTCGGGTTGTACTCGATCCGCGGAACAGTCTGCTCGCCGTCAAACGCTAGAAATCAGTTCTGGACGCCGCACAGGAGTGCAGCAGCAAGTCGGGGGTCAAGCCACCTTCCGCTCTGGCCCTGACGGTTGAGCAACCGGGCGGAACTTCGGGTATCGCCTCGCCCATCCTTTGGCGTTTCAGCATCAGCCGGTAGCCGGTGGGCCCGCCGCAGAATTGCGGTGGCGCGGCGCCCCGGCCACCCAGACACAGCGGCGCGTCATCATCCTGGGATCCGGGTTCTTCGTCCAACAGCCGCACTTCCCATTCCCAGAGATCGATGGCACCGCAGGTGTACAGGAAGGTTTCGGTGGGACGCAGCTGGAACTCGCGCAAAGTGCGGGAGCGCGTGGCCCGGCGAAAGCTGTTGAACTCCTGGCCGTGAACGCGAAAAAGGAAGCCGATGTCCTCCCAACCGAGGACGGCGCGGAAGACGGCATCGAATTCGTTGAGGAGGAGTGAGTCGGGCACGGCGAGGATGCGGATGACCATGGGACTCACGTTACGGAGAACGGCTCGAAGAATCAATCGTTTGAAGGGGGTGTCTGCGCTCATTCCTCCAGGCTAACTGCCGCCGGTCCACCAGACCCCCGACTTGCTGCTGCACTCATTTCTCCACCTTTCGGCGCGGAGCAGGGGGGCGCGCCCGGGCATTTTCGCGCCGAAATGCTGGAGAAATCTTAGTCAATCACACTGGTTCGGCGACTGGAGGTCGCTGTTGATTCCAAAGGCGATTTCTTCGTTGACCCCCGACTTTGTGCTGCTCTCCTTCTTTGATCTTACGCATGGACAACCTTTCTTGCGGCAACGTGTGCCCTCCAGTTTTCAGTGAAGGGCAACACGCCGCTGGTGGTCCAGCGCGCTTTGCTTCGAAGGTCTCTTTCCATTCCGGACGAATGCCGATACTCATTCCGGGACCCGATACTTTTCTATCGGCATCCGACCGGAATCGTTATCGCCTTCGTCCCGGAATCGCTATCGGCTTGGAGCGGAATATGCACGCAGCCTGATGGTCAGCAGTCCTGCGGTGACCAAGCACCCGCTGACGAAGATGATGCCTGGCAGGAAGCTCGCGGTGCGATCGTGCAGAACTCCGATAATGTAGGGTCCTGCCAAGCCGCCGAGATTCGCGAGAGCATTGATGAGTCCCAGGCTCACGCCGGCACTCCCCTTTGGCACCAATTCGGACATGAGTGCCCACATCGGGCCGATCGCGGCATAGATGCCTGTGGCCGTGACGCACACCAGGACCAACCCGGCCAGGGGAACATTCCACAGCGCGCTTGCCAGTAAGGCGGTACCGGCAACGAGGCAGGGAACCGCGACGTGCCAATAACGCTCGTTCTTGCGGTCCGAATGTCGGGAATTGTAGATTGCACCAAAGACGGCGAACAGATAGGGCAGCCCCGAGAGCAGGCCGACCGTGAGGTTATCTCTGACGCCGAGCGCGCGGATCGCCGAAGGCAGCCACATCAGCAGCCCGTAGGCGCCGCACGCGAAGGCGAAGCCCATTGCCGCGAGGATCAGCACCGGTCGATGGCGTAGGAAAGCGAAGTCAGTTGGGGTTGGCGGGATTTGTCGAGCAAGGCTGGTGTCAGGAGGATGGTCCTCCACTGCCCACCACCAAATGGCGGCGTAGAACAGTGGCAGCACGCCCTGCACGATGAACATCATGCGCCAGTCGTAGCGATCAAGTAGCCAGCCGGAGAGTGGACCCGCGACCAGAATCGCAACGGGTTGGCAAACCACCCAGTAGCCGTTCGCTCGTGCGCGCTCCTCCGGCGGAAACCAGTTCGAAAGCAGTACCACCGTCGCGGGCCACACGCCGCCTTCACCCACGCCCAACAGGAAGCGATAGATCAACAGTTGCGAATATGACTGCGCGAAGCCGCAGAGCGTGGCGAAGGCGCCCCAAACCAGTAACGCGCAGAAGATGAATCGCTTCGCGCTCCACCGCTGGGCCAGATATCCTCCCGGCATCTGGAACAGAACGTAGCCCAGGAAGAAGACGCCCGCAGCGACACCGGCTCC
>ENA-ORBV01008226-ORBV01008226.1-microbial-mat-metagenome-genome-assembly--contig:-NODE-8226-length-17626-cov-5.532110_pt1 | contig 17626 bp, 14 predicted proteins | sample MGYA00237777_ERZ505514 | MGnify/ENA primary metagenome ERZ505514 (study PRJEB26160, sample SAMN06269048) | microbial mat metagenome | isolation source: Oligotrophic lake microbial mat | place...
ATAGTGGAGTGGTGGTATAGTTTACCGAAAAGGACGTGACGAAGTGTTTCCCCTACACAGCTGAACATAATAGAATTCTTATAATCAAACAAAAATTTCAAGATGGAAGACGATTTGTTTCAAAGCTTGGGCGGAAGCCTCATGAAGGATCTTCTGGCTGATTTGCAAGATGACGGAGAAGGCGATGGATGGTTGTCGTTGGAACAGCTAGAACGAGAATTGTCGCAACTTGATGACAACAGTGGAGCCGCTGCTATGGGATCCACTACTGCCGATGCTACTAATTTGGCGTCACTGCCTCTGCCCCCAGCACCCACGGCAGCCTCCATGGTTGTGACGGGACAGCAACAGTTTCAGCATCAACAACAGCAGCAGCAACCTGCCATTCAAGGCGTGGGACTCCTGGGAGATGTGACTGTTACCACTGCACCTGCAGCCGATGCATGGAAGGAATCTCTTCAGAAATTTACAGCCATGTCCTTGACGCAGGACTTTTTGGCTGCCGATACGGTCCGCAAGCAACAACAAGGGGCGCCTGCAGCGCCACAGCTGCCTCCTGGATTCATGTCCGAAGCGGCAGATTACGACGCCAATGAAAAGGTTACGATCATGCCGCCTCCCGGTATGGCCAGTGGTGGGCCACCACCACCACCAGGAATCAAACCTGCCGCGGAAGAGGATGGCGACGACGTCGACGACGCGGAGCGAGAAAAGCAGGCCAAGTTGGCAGCCGCATCCTTGTTGCCCAATGCGGTCCCCTCGATCCCGAAGGGAAAGTCGCTTCCAAAAACTCCGCAGAACTCTCAACTGGTTACTAGCGGACAAGATGCCACACCTTCTGGAACCAAAGCCAGGGTCGCGACTCGCATGCCCAAGACGCCTCGGAATTCCGCGATCGTCTCTTCGGCGGATGAAGCAGCCGAAGCTGCAGCTGAACACAAGGATGACGATGATATTCCCACCATGGGCAAGGTGACGATTCTCAAACGAGATGGAGCCATTGACGAGGAACCCACCAAACAGGTACCCAAGACACCCCGCAATTCCGTGTTGGTGCCGAGTCAAGAAGCGGCGGCCGCTGTCATGCCTCATGGCATGGCCATGCCGCCACCGAATATGATGATGCAGGGAATGCCTCCACCACCTCATCCTCACATGATGGTCCCTCCAGGAGCCGTCCCAGTAGGTATGCCGGCACCTGGTGGTCCAGCATGGCAAACGGGCCCACGTCCTCCACCACCACAGCCTCCTCGAAGACCTGTCTTTTGCAATCCTCACCCAAACGCCCCACCCATCCCAGCGCAAGTGCTGGAAAGTCGTCTCATGAAGTCCAGGGATATAAGTTATATTATTCACTCCATTCTCAAGCCTGTTCTTATGGCAGGGTTTTCGGAATACGACTACGACATACAACTCTTGTTTCGGCAGAGTGGAGGAAGGCCATTTCGTCCTAATATGGGACGCCGTACGGGAGGTGGAGGTAAGGGCGGAAATAACAAGAATGCCAATGGAGACGCATCCGCCATGGAGGCCGTGGAGCGAGAAATGGCCTCGCGGGAAAAGAAATCCAAGGAATGGTCGGCCAAGAATGCGGTGTTAGGTGCTGTCACCAAAAGCAACGTCGCTCGCCCGCGTGCTCTCATTGCCAGTCCTGTCATTGCGCAGGGCAGTCAAGACAAAGCGGAGAGTGCATCGGAGCAAAAACAGCGAGCTCGCTTGTGGAAGGCCCGTATCTATTGTGATCAAGCCTACCAGGCTTATTTGGATGTGGTCGATATCTGGGCCAAGGCTGCGCCTGGATCGGTTCCACCCCAAGTGCACGGTCCCCTGATTCGTTTGATGAAGTGTTTGGGAATTTCTCCAGTGGCTACAACAGATGCTTCGAAGGAAGGACCCGGCGCAGGAGGGGACTTCAAGGTTGATACCTCTGTCTTGGAGTTGTTTCTGAAATTGAGCAAGGGAAGGACGTTGTTCTCGAGAATCGTTGAACAAGCCTTGTTACCTCCAAGTGCTATTCAAGCGGTATTGCCTTCCACTTTGGAAATTCTATACAAATCCCCTATTCCGGGTGACGGTGGTAACCAAGGAGCAAATGGTTATGAAGGAAACCTCACGGATGATCGCTGCTTCCGAGCTGTGACTTCCGTGGTTCAGACCTTGCCATCGCTTTCTGGCGACACCGTTTTGAAATGCGCAGAGACGATGAAAGCTAACAGTGAGGCCTCCTTTTCCTCTACCGCAAGAATGGAATGTTTACACGCTTTGTTGCAGCGTGGAAACGGCATGGCAGGCAACCCCGATCCCAGCTTGGAAGCTTACAAGGCCAAGTGGACAGAAACAGAATCGTCATTTTTGAGCATACTGTCAGGGATGTAAAAATATCGCTTCGTCAAGCTAACTGTTGGCGGGGAAAAAATTAATTCTAAATAATCTACAGTCGAAAACTTTTTTGGTACCTTTGCCATCGCACATATGTCGCCTCTAACTAAATTAAATTGTTAGCTAAATAATACGTCGAAACACCAAGCTAAATTGCGATATTCTTATTGGCAAATCGCAAACACTATTTTTGGTTGTCCTTCTGTTTCTTCTGGTCGGTTTGTTGCCTTGCTCTTGCAATAGCTGCTTCTTGCAGGCGTCGCATCTGCTCCTCCGCACTTTGTGGTGCTGCACCACCACTTTGAGTGGGCGGGGCAAGTCCATGGGCTGCGAGCCCCAAGATCATTGTCGCGTCAATTTGTTTCAAGCACGGAATCAGTTCGGCCAACTTCTTTCTGTATTCAAACTCATCCGCAACCGGGTTGTATTCAAGATAAAGAGTGTCTAGTCCATGCTCCCCCAAGGCACCTAAGGGCTGGACATCTTCGAAGGTGGTAATCTTGTTACTGCAGTCAAATAAATTAGACCTGGGGAGTTTTTGATCTCAACGAGTCGTCATCCTGCGAAAGGCAACAGCACAACTGGATCCATGCGGACTTACCTCGACAACCACAATTCCTCGAGACTCTTTAAATGCGCTAAGGGTGCCAAATTTTTGATTCGATTACGACTCAAATCCAATACATTCAATTTGGGAAAGGCTTGGGCAAGGCCAGTAGCCTTCGTAGTTCCATCATCTTCAATCCCGTTGGATGCAAGATAGAGTTCCTCAAGTACATCGTTTTGAGTTGTGAGGTTCTCAACTTCTGTAAGACGGTTTGACTGAACATCTAATCGACGCAGTTTGGTCAACTGTTGACAATGGCAGAGAAATAGAGAGGAATTGAGTGAGGCCATGAAAACAGTGTCATCCTTGGTGCACAGGAATATTTTACGAAATGCCTACCTTCTCGAGGCCCTGAATTTTCTCAATCTTATTTTTTCCAAGCCAAAGTTCCTCCAGATTCACCAGCCCCGAGAGCTCGTTGCCGTCCATGACCCGTATCCGGTTGGCCCCGAGATCGATTTTACGAAGATTTACTAATCCCTTGAGACCAGCCATATTTTTCAATTTGTTGTTTGCAATATCTTAAAAAGAAAATGAAATGAAAAATAAGCTCGTCAGCCAAAAAAGACACGGACATCTCTGAAGTCTACACAGACGAACATATCCCCACCTGTATATGAAACTTACAGAGTTCAGTTAGATTGGGGCAGAGCTCCACTGGCTTCATGTCACGAATGACATTATAAGACATATCCAAAGTTGTAAGCGTTCTCCCAGGAGCACCTTCTTCTCCATCATTTAAATTTCGTAATTCTTCCACCATATTGTCGTATAATTCGAGCAGCTCCAGGTGCTGAAAACCGTCTAAACCTTCCATGGTTCGGATCAGATGAGACCGAAGGACCAACTGCTTGAGTTGCGGCGAGGCTTCCTCGTAGAATTTCTCTCCCATTCTGGTAATTTTCTGACCAGCTGTGCCGACCACCATAATTTCAGTGTCTTCTTTGGTAAAGTCGCTCACTTCCGAAGGAAAACGAATCTGATTCACAGGTGCATTCGCAGCATCACACTGACCGGCCTGAGTCCATTCTAGTGGCAGCGGAGCCAGTTGGGCCGTACGCGTATTGCCACCACCATTATTATTCTCGTCAGCGGCCGAGGCGCCTTCCTCTGATGCTGCTGCTTGCGTTTCGTCCTGAACTTCCATAGGTTCGTTACTTTTTTCTTCTTCGATTGACACCATTCTGACTGAAAAGGAAGAGAGAAAGTAGAAATGACAGGCCCCTTCTTTCTTATACGCTGCTATGTGTTTTGACAAATTGTTTATGATACAGTCGGCAATCAAATTTGCCCAATCATCTTTTAATTTATGCATCATGTGAATGATCGATCCCCAAAGAATCGAAACGATCGTGCTGGCCGCCCGTGCGATGCGGGATGGGCTTCGGACGTACGACGATCAGACGAGGAAAGCCGGGCGGCCTTTTTTTCACATCATCAATTTATTGATTTCATTCCGAGTGATTGAGAATAAATAGCTATATTAAACGGTCAATCGAACGGATTCATTGATTCAATTGCTCAGAAATTATTGTGAAAACATGACGGAAGAAGGCCGAAAACAAGGAGAAGAAACAGTAGCACCAGACAACGATGAGAACGTAGATGACAAGCAGCGTTGTTCTTGCTGCGGTTGTCCCCCGGCCTGTAAATTTTGCTTGGCGTTGACGGTTGTCGCCTTGAGTGTGTTCATCATTGTTTTTTCCGTTGGTGCGACACATGGCTTTCATTCCGAGACGCCCTTTCTCCAGGCCAGTGGTTACCCCGTGCGTGCCGACACTATTGATTATTCGTATCCTAGCTTCACCTTGTCGGCGGGTGGATTTCCTGTGTACTCCTCCTCCTCTAACGACTCTAGTAGTAATGCCATTGCTGGCGTTGAAATGCAATGGAATTTTGGTTTGCACTTTCCGCCCTTGCAAGGGTGGACTGGAAGTGTCAACCCTCGCTATCGTGTCTTCTGGCAGATGAGTATCGATGACGATCCGAGTTCACGTATCTATCTTGATGAACGAAAGGGTCATGCCAGTAGTCTGTATTTCATGAAACAGTCAGACTACATTTTAGTCACACATTCTAGTCCTACTGGCAGCAAGGTTGAAAGCTACATGATTGTCGGTCTCGAGGATGAGAAGGAGACGAAGAAGTACGATTTGAAGTTTTTTGACAGTGCTGAAGCAACCCTTGCTATTCCGTCTCGCGATGGAAGTATTATCGCTGGAATCTTCAAGGAAACATTCTACAACGACGTACAAGTGCGGTACACAACCTTTAGAGTTGCTTTTATCAATGCGACAAGTCGTGCCGAAATTTCTGCTACGGATTCTTTCCGCATCGATACGATAGACCCCTACATGTTTTGGAGCACTTCCAATGACATCGCCATTGATGGAGGTTTGCAATTCATTGTGACGGATTCCATCTTGCAGCAAGAAACTCAAGTCATCATCAATGCAAAAGACGGGTCTTTTATTCGATTAGAAGGACAAGACGCTGCAGGCATGTACAGTTGCATTCCATATCCAACGTCGAGTGGTGTGGTGAATGCTGCCAGGACCAAGTATTTATATGTCGAGGACTATTTTTATGAGGCGACGAACACATTTGAAGAATTGCCAGTGCCAGACTATCTTCGTTGCAACGACACCGGCAACGACGAAGCGTAGCTAAAGGGCCATGCGAAAATGATAGAATCAGTTTCCTTGAAGCACAATCACTTGAATTTGCAGAGCGCATAGGGCAACGTGCTCAAGAGAACCCGTGGTTGTCGATATGATCTTACAAATGATTCATTATTATTGCCATTACTTGTTATTTCACTACTAGCGTGACTGCCTGGAGTCAGTAGAAATATTAGTCCACAGCCTCTAAAAATAATACTGTATAAATCGATTACCATCCTATTGCGATAGTACCAAATGTCCACCTGTATCTTCCAGAGTCTACCAATCAGCCGCTCAAGGTGAATAAAAGTACAACGATGGGTCTATTGGAAGTTGTTATCACAGTGCAGTTTGGGAACAATTGTTAGTCTATAACTCCTGGTCTATTCTCTTCTGCATTATAATGGCATGCCCTCGAACGGCCACTCCTCGCTCGAATCGGAACCCGTCTAGAGGCTCGTAGTGCTTGATATGTAAATTGTGATTTTCCCCGACTTGCTTTACATACTCTTTCCGATGAGCAAAGCGGCCCGACGCAGTAAGTTGCCATCTCCAATCCGGTTTGGACTTCGTCAAGCTGCAGTAAAGAAAAATTGAATAGAATTGTAACGCTATGTGAGCTGCTTGTCTCTACGAACTAATTTACATCCCAAAGCAAATCATCTGACGTACCTTTCCTCGTCATCCTCCGAAACATTCTCCAAAGTAAACGACACATAGCCGTGATTTTCCAAGCTTTCTTCCATGGATTGAAACAATGGCTCTAGATCTCCGAAGTATATGTAAGAATCGGCAGCCACAATCATCGATATAGGCGCTTCGGCACGAAAGACTTCCGTGACATCACCCACACGAACTTCGTCGTATAAGCCTGGTCGTGCTTTTTGAGCTTCCAAGATGATGGCTTCGCTCAAGTCGACACCAATCAAGTGCTTACTGGCATTTCGAAACTGTTCTCCAACTAATCCTGTTCCGCAACCAGCGTCTATGACTTTGGAAAATGTCGGAGGATTGTTGTCGAAGGCTCTGTCAAAAGCTTTTCTCAGACGCTCATAGCCAGTGTATCTGAGTTCCTGGACCAGCGAGTGCTCAAAGCTGTTTCATAGAAGAAATTTGCAAATGTTAACAACAGTATCTCTTCAGCTCGCAATGGCACTCAGAGTATCTGTACGTACTTTTGGGCATAATCATCAAACAGTGATTTGACGTAGGTGTTGGATGCTCGACTCATGGTGGCATCAGCCGTGATAGTAGCAAGCATGTGCTTTGCCGACTGAAACAAAGGTCCAAAACAGCGCAATTCTTAGTTTGGGTATCTCAAAAAATGGAATGTTGTTGGATAACTTAATCTTTCTTACCTCATTGTCAGGATCATATTCGATGGCTTGTGCAAAAGCATGCGTGGCCAGTTGCTTACAATCCACGGGTGTATCCGGGGCATCTGCTACAGCGCATTTTTGGTCCAAATCATGGGATATACAGAGGCCAATCCGATATTGTAATTGTGACAAAATGAAGCGAGGTTCTCCTGGCGCGTCAGTCGGCTCCACTTCTTTTTGGGTCAATATTTCATACGCTACATTGTAGGCCGTCAGAGCCTTTCGATGATCCGAGAGACCGTCATGATAGACCGCCGCCAAATTTGCGACAGACGCCCAATGAAATGGGTCTAGCTGATGGGCCATGGAATAGGCATCCACAGAATCGCGAAATTGTCCCAAATCCTGATAGACCATGCCCAAGAAGAAGGAGGCTTGAGCTGCAATACCTGTTGCATCTTTTTGGTCAGATTCCTCTACGATATCGTCAATATCCTTGGAATATTTTTGCAGGGCTTGCTGATATTGTTCGGCGGCTTCTTCATTCTTTCCAATGGCAGATAACGCAGATCCGTAATTTGTATGGATGGAGAGGATTACGACCAGTGATTCATCGTCATCGTTTTCGGAATTTTTTAACAGTTGGACGCCCTTCTCATAGTAGGAAATTGCTTTTTCGTTCAAATCTTTGGACAGTGCTTCATCGCCTAGAGATAGAAAATCTTCGATCGACGGTTGCGAAACCACCAAACAGAAAAGAACGAGGGATATACTCAAGATATGAGGAGACCACATCGTCTTGATCACTGTGCTACTACAGTAACTACTCGCACGAAACTTAATTGTTGTGCTGTTTCAAAAGCGGTGGGAAAAGTTGTGGCCGCGATGGTTGATGTTTTGGTGGAGGAAGTTTTGCGTTTTGTCTGCATTTTAAGGGTGTGGTACGTCAGAATATTGAGTCACGAACAGATTTATTCCTGAGGATGATCTACAGCTAATCAATTGAATTGCACCATCATTAGTCTAACTATAGTACTAGACTAGTACTCTATCTAGCTAGTACAGTAGATAGTTTGACTAGGGAAAACATTTGATTAGTCAATCAAAATAATAGGAATCGCTTTCTAAATGTTTATTTTTTTTTATTCGTATGCTCTGGTCTTCTCGGAATGGATGGCTCTGTACAACATTACTCGCAAGTCAAATAGCTGTGGCCAGCATTGTCTAGTGCTGCGAAAGCACAACCTCGAAGTATTTCTGATATGTTTCGTCGTCGTCGTTGGCAAGTACTTGGTGCATCTCGAGTCGTTTCCAGTGACAAAGTGCGTTCAGTAATCCTTTCGCTTTGCGAGAAGTGAATCCAACCTTCTTTATTATTTCTTTTGCTTCTTTTTCCCTGAACAACTTCGAATCGCAGTCGCTGGAGTTTCGCAGAAAAGCTGCTCCGTTCAATGCGCTGATTGCTTGATTCAAGTCATCAAAACTGAATTGCATTTTCATCGTCGGATTTCCGGAGGCAAACTCCCTGTCTGAGACCTTAGCTATCAATGATGAGGAAGACTTTCGCACTGGATATTTCTGCTCTGTTGATTCGCTAGGGAAAAGTTCTCGCTGGTTGTCCATGTTTGTCAAAGCAGTAAAGCCAGTTAGCGTAGAAGCAGGAGACGATACTGCCTCTAGATTCATTAGATGAATATTCTGTGGTGTGCTGGACACCAACTTAGGCGAAATGTCTCTCAGAGGGCTCCTGGCGTTGTTTGGATTGGATTGGAAACGAATGCCGCGCTCACGCTTCATCCTTGTGGAAAAGCTGTCAGTTGGGTTTTCGTCATTCATTGTCGGATCCACAGACTTTGTATATGGAGTTTTCCGGTATGAGGATCGCGTGTTCTCGTTTCCTAGAGGCAATGTGTTACATGGTGGCAAATCGAATTGAACGTTAGGAGATTCCACCACCTCAGACTCAGAAATGAAAGAGCTTCCAAAGTGCGACCCACTGGGAATTGGGGTCTTCCGATACACGTTCCGCTGCCCCGCGACAGGAGGCGTTCTCTCCGGGGGTGTGGCATGATCAAAATTGACGGTCTGGGCCGGCAAGGTTCTTCCATTGACTTTTGAATGTGGAGTTTTGCGATAGGTCGGCACTTGGCGCTTATTAGAGGGAGTAAGCGTGCTATTGTCCGGCTGAAAACGAACGGAGTTGTCAAAGCGAAGAGTTGGAGCTGCTCGGCTCTCAAAATGGCCGGGTTGAGACTCTCCATTGAAATCGGTATCTTTCTTGTACGGGGTCTTCCGGAAAATATTTCGTGGTGCACCGTCGGATGGAGATTGCAAATCGAATTGAACAGCTGAAGAAGCTTTTGTAACAGCCTCTTCCACTTGACCAGCCTGGCTGTCTTTTGGGTGGGGCGTGCTGGTATTGCGGACAAACTTTTGTTCTTTGTCACCGTCTGGGCTGAGGGCGAATCGAATTTTCCGGCTGCTACTTCTACTCTTCACATTATGATTCGTGGAATCTGGACCGTCAGGATCTTCGGACACACTGCGATAGGGAGTCTTTCGATACTGCGAGGCGTTTGTGGTAGCGCTTTCGACGTGCCCGTGAAAGCGGACAGATTTGGGAATGTTTTGTAAGAGCGAAATAGACTCGACAGTATCATTTATGGTGCCAGAGTTGTTTTTGGATGCGCTAGCTTTCAGTTTTCGATGCGATCCACGTTCGTTCGGGAGCACTTTGAAACCAATACTGTTATCATCTGAAATAATCCTATAGCGATCAAGCACAGGAGTTTGCTCTCCTAGACTAGCAGCATCGTTCATAAACTTGGAAGACTGTGACAAAGCATCTAGGTCGTGGAGGAACATGGTGCCGTCCATAGTCAAAATGGTTTGCGATGGAGAAGTTTCGGCGTTGACTTCCACGTGGCTAATGTCAAGCCGCGTCTTGTTCTGTTGTTGACCAGCTCGATACGAGGGAGAAAGAACGTCTGCACCTCGACTCTTGTATGTTTCCATCACAGATGCATATTTTTTGTCAGAAGTAGGGTTGCCTCGTTCATACCTATTCTCCTTGTCTTCTCTTCCTGAACAGATTGTCGACTCGGCGATCGTGTCCAGATCTTCGATCGTGTTCGTACTTCGCCTCGTATGTTCAATTGGGTCACGCTGAAGCGACGGAAGTTCAATTGGGTCGCGCCGAAGTGACTGAAGTTTACGGTCTTCGGCAATTACTGTCGGGCATAGCGTTGACTCTTCGACGCTCCCGTCATCATCGCTGTCACTGAAGGCCAGTTGCGAATTGCTCTCGTTCCTGTGGTGCTTGTCGATCGTATTTCCAGTCAAATGGCTGCTGCTGCTTACGTTGACGGAGGGGTTCCAATCCTTGGTGTCGTAGTCTCTGGACGAGTCAATCGCTTTGTCAATATTGCTGCGAAGTGTTGCTATAGAATTTGAAACGCTGGTGCGAAGACTCTCCACACCATCATCGTCGTCGTCTTCTTCTTCATCACTGTAGGCACGGCTCAAACTCATATGACTGCTATCCAGTCGGTTCACGGCCCCAGGTGATTTGGTTTCAATCAGATCATGGGTCAAGATGGAAGCTGTGCTGGCACTGTGGTGAAACGAGGATAGAATGTGAGTCACATGATTGTCACCAGTTCAAAACCTAGCAGCGTGTATCACGCTTACCTTAGTCTTAGTTCTCGAATCGACGGAGTCAATGGAGTACCAGGTCCCTGTCGCGCCGGGGTGTGAGTGACAGAGGGAGATCTCATCATCATGGAAGAAACAGATCCATTGTGAGAGTTTCTGTCCCGGTCCGTCTCATTGTCTGTCTCGACGACCTGTTCGAGCGGCAATCCAAGAGACCAATGATAGGGCGTACCCCCGTGGCTGCTCTGGGTCCCATCCTGCTCCACACTCTCCCCTGTTGTTGGGCTGGTGAACTGAGAATGATGAGGCGATCCAGCCAACAGTTTTTCCATACGTTCTATCTTTTGTGCATTCATGACATGGAGAGAAGAAAGTAATTGTGATAATTCTGTGGCTGTCATTCTTGAGGCTCCGCCACCTTTTCCACCGCCATTCGAAGTTGGTAACAAATATTCGGTTGCCTTCATCATGGATTCATCTACTATTTCGACACGTTTGGTCAAGGAAAGGAGATATTGTTGTGCGTCTTCAAGTTTTTTGTCGGTGCCTGTTTTTGCCGAACGCGATGTATGTAGGGAAAAGGTTGATGAGGAGGCACCCATTGTACGAAATTTAACAAAACAAATCTCCCATAGTAACACCGATGTTTCTTACCCGTCTCTGCATATTTTTTTTCGGGATCTCCGCTTTCATGAAAGGGACCTTTCAACTCTCGAGAAAGATCTGTAAGAAGTGTCGAAAGAGTGCTCAGGTTGGTTGTTTGATTGGTGAACGTCGCCATCGTTGTCTAGCCTTCTTAAACGCTCGATTGATTCAACAATAAAATATGATAATAGCTAATCAAGGGAAGTAATCAATGGTTACTGCTGTATTGTACTGTATTACAACTATATAGCTGGTTACGGTTAGTACAGTCAGTGGTGATGAGTGATGTTGCAATAAATAAAATTTAATAATTGATTGTTGTTGTGTGCTGCAATCAATGATGAGATTATTGTTGACTTTTTTTTGAATTGAAACTGAGCCGTTAAAACTGTCACGCCGGTCTCGACAGGCTTTGGTCGCACAGTTACCTTTCGCATTCCAACGTACTTTTTGGAATTGGAGGGTAACGAACCTACAATTACAGTGCCGGTTTGCTGTGCGTTTTGGTAGGTTTTCTACGTCCGCACCGCTTTTGTCCGGTTTTAATATGAGGTTGTGAATGTAACTCATTCAGTAGTCCGTTATGTTGCCTGTCGGCGACCGGTTTGACAGAATTTGGATGCCAGTTTTACTAATTTGCATGCGAGTTGCTGACCGTTCCGAAACAGTTAAATTTGATTAGAAAATTCAAAACGTGTTCGCTGGTAGCGGTCTGCATTTTTTGACAGTAAACCGTACAGAACCAAAACCGGGGATAATTTACTTACAAAAACCTATGACTTTCCTTGAAAATCCTTCGTCATTGTAGCACGTGTGCATAAGAAATTATCTGTGGCTACCATGCAAAACGTTGAGAAACCACTGAAGAGCACTCCGAATAGCTTTTCGGTCGTCGAAATGATACAAATGGTTTCACAAATATCAACTGTGCACGAGACTCTACCAAATGCTCTACCAAATTGTTATTTAATGTCTTTGAAAACATCTGCCACGGACGATGACAATGTCCGTCGTGTGGATTGTGCGGTGGAGGCGGTGGGTGTGAATGTGCCCCACCATGAGGAGGAGGCATTGGTGGAGGTGGCGGCAGATACAGCGGCGGATTCTGTGGTGGGGGCGGGGGAACTTGATGGTAAGTTGGCCCATTGCAATGCTGTGGTTGTATGACGACGGGTTGCTGCACTTGTTGCACTTGATGTTGAACTTGTGCTTGTTGTTGCACTTGAGGACTGGGCATGCTTGCTTGTACTACAATGGGAACGCTTCCGAGACTTGAGCCGGCCAAAATTGACAATGGCCCCCCTTGAAGTTCACGTTGAAGTTCTACTGTCTTTCTGTTCTTTGCACTGTCACTCACGGCCACCGGTTTCTTGTCTTCGATTTCGACAGGACATTCCGAATTCTTCTTGACTTGAAGATTGATTGGAAGTTCTGGTGGAGTTGGCTTCTTGGTGATCATTCCAGACGGGTTCATGGCTCCCATTCGATTTGCCTTTTGCTTATTTGTTTCTTAAGCGCAATGGTGTTGGGCTTCTTCACTTGCATGCCCGGCCTTGTCATCATGCCATTTCGGTTGCTGAAAGTCCTTGTTCCAAGTGTCGAGCAATGCTCAACGCTCGGAATGCATGACCTGTGACACGTTGCCAGTTGACGATTCCAATGTCTTTGGCAAGTTGTGTGCAGTGGTTGCCAATGGGATTATGTCCAAGGCTGTTGGCAGTTGCACCCGATGCCGCAAACCATGCATCCTTTCTGACTTCTTTGCACACCCGGTCATGCTCCGTAATTTTATTCTTCGGTACTTGTTTCATTGGATTACCCGAGGCTCCCCTAAGAATGCAACCGTAAAACTTCTTGGCCTCCGCATGACACTTGCTTGAGCAAAACTTCCAATGGCGAACGGGGCACCAAACTTTGTGAGTCGGGTCTTCAACCCAGGTAAGGAGTTCATTCTTGTTGCGTTCCATGATGACCTTCTTCAAATTCAACTGCTGTGTCTTACTCCATGGTGCTGCTACTCCTGCACATTCTAATCCAGAGAGTTCTTCTCCATCATCTGGAAGGCAGAACACCAAATGACAGTTATCCATGAGAAGATCGGCCTTTTTGGTTTTTCCATGGAGAGCTGGATGGCATCCAGTGGTAAATGTGGTGCACCGAAGACAGTCGACCGCATTTTCATACGGCTTGGGTGCACCTCTTTCGATGGCTTGAATAAAAGACAGAGGACGTCTGGGTCGGCCCTGACCCAATTTGCACCTGTGCCGAATGATGGATCCTTCTTCCGAATTTCATTCCAAGTGTCGATGAGCACTCCATGGAATTCCCCTATGTCATCGAAGTCAACATCACACCTGCATTGAATTCCCTTCTTGTGAAACAAGTAGAACAACTCCTTGATCATCTGTCGGAATGCACCGTGTTGGCATGGCTTTCCACGTTCTTCTGTGGGTCCGTGTGTCTTTGTCCATTTGGCAAGAAACAAGAGCAGACAAGCGTTGAGCACTGCATGATTTGCTTCTCCGGCGTTTTCGGACCTCCCACAGTGTTGTAAAACTGTCGGTCGTCGATGCCTTTGGTGGAGCAGTCGGTTTTGACAAGAGGTGAGAGACCAGCCAGTGTTCGTCCACCGCATTCTGTCATGGTGGCAAAGAACTTCTTTTCATGAGAACGTTGCTTCTGCGTGTATTCCGACTTCTTCTTGCCACGCTTACAGCCTTCTGCTCGTTTCTTTTCATCTTCTTCATTCAAACCAGGAATTCTACTCTTGTTCAATTCTGATGAAATTTGAGCAGAGTTACTCTACATGACGCTTGCTGTGAAGGCAAAATCATGTCAGAAAATTAGAAATTTCAGCGGTGGCTGGAAAAATCATCGATCTGGTCGCTCCATACTGTATCGGGTTCCTTCTTTGTTGTCTTTGGTTGGCGCATCGAGAATCATGTAAGAATACTTTTGTCAATATGTTCTGTACTTGCTAGTAGTGCATGGAGTTGTTAGCTTGCGGGCTGAAGTTGGCCTCCAGAATGATCTCTTCCGCATGTTTAGAATGCTCATGTTGTTTTTAGGAATAGCCGGCTGCGACGAACTCATTGTTACTGTGCGAGGAATTTGTTTCCTGGCTTTCCTCCTAGCGATTACTAGCCAGAAGATTTTTTTCTAAATTTTGCTTGCGACTATGTAACAGCTTCGCGAAGAAACAGTTACAGTATTATTATTATGGCCAGCTTCCAAGAAAAGCTTCAAGCGGAGCTCTGTCCCAACGGCTACGAGCCGTGTATGCGACGCAGCGTACAGAGCTGTATCCTGTTTGAAGCCTACCGCTGTGTCGAAGGGAAATTAGAAGCCATGCGGCCTTTTCAGCGCAAGCTGGCGTTCTTAGACCAAGCGGTGGCTCTATTGAATTCTCTGGATTTCATCCCACCTCATAAAAAACCAGATGTTGTGTGGAGGACAGCAACCAGTCGAGAGCCCATCACAGATGACAGTAAGTACACAAGTGTCGCCCTTTTTACTAGGTAAACGAGAGAAGACAGTCCTTCTCATTCACTTGTCCGTCCCTGAATTCTTTTACGTAGTTGCCTGGAAGGTGGGTCCAGCAAAGGGTCAAAAATTACCTTTGCTCCATTGGGCTTCTTGCATGTTGAATCCTCTTGAATCCTTTCCCGTAGAAACCCATTGAGTGAGTCGCCAAAACCGTGTCGTAACTTATCAAATATTTTTGTTTTCTCTTGCAGAGGTACAAATGGATGGAGCGGGAACTGGCGAAGCTCATTGTAAAGGTCAAACCCCACATCGAGGCTGGGAAATCGCATTCAGAAGCTTGTGATGCCATTGTAAAGGAGTTGTATGTAAGTACCGTTTTGTCGATTATGATCGTTGTGAGGAGTGTCTCCATCTCCGTGCAAACATTTCTAATCCCTGTATGCCGTCCTTGTGATGCGATCCCTGTGTGTGTACCCACTGCCTACAGGAAGAGAGCCAGTCCGAAGAGGGGGGCGGAAATAAAAAAACCTCCATGCCAAAAAATTGGGTAGGTCTAGTAAACTGGAGTAGCTGTTGAACCTATTGGAGGGTGTTAAACGACGTTTAACCAGCCAGTTTTTCCTCATCAATCTCCCTTCCACGCCAATTTTCCTTCCTTTCACCCGACCGCGCCTTGCAGGTACATGCTCACAATCATCTAATTACAACTTTTAAACTTTACTATAATGGGGACAAACTGGATGATACTTTCCCAGAACCAAATCCGCCCGTCCCGATTGTTGTTCCGTCAGAGAAACCTCATTCGAGGGCCGCTGCTTCGTCGCATTATGTCATGCCAGGTGCTTCTACCCCGATGCAACAAGCAGTGCCTCCATTTCAAAACTCGGCTGCCGCGGCACCAGTGCAGCTCCAACACACCAGTGTGGCATCTGGGGACGACCGCCAAAAGATTTTGAATGAAGTACGCGATCATCTTGCATTGTTGAAAGAGTTTGAGGGAGTCGTCCCCGCAGAAGAAATCAATAGGCGGAAGCGGGCTCTCTTTCAGGCCCTTCCACCGGCACCCGATCCCCCAGGCGGCAAACAACCCAGACTTTAATAATTTGCCCCCATGCTCGACTCGTTTGCACATGAGGAAGTGCATTGCTTGTAAAAGTTTTTGTGAGCAAGCAGCAAGTAATCCTGCTTCTTGATCGAATAGCAGTCTTGATATTTAGAATTTGTTGCGGTAAACTATAAGAATAGGCAGGGCCAATGTTACTGTACAGTATTCAAAAGGCATTCCCGTCTTATTGATTTGCATAGCAACACAATAGCATAGATGCACTAGTAAATACATGCACAAAGTACATTTGGCTAGAATGGACATTTGTCTGTAATGGTGTGCTTTTAAATTTCACCATGATATATTTGATATCCCCCATGTCACCATAACAGCCACCTTCACCGGTACTAAAATTGTGATGTGAGTGCTGGATGACGTTACAGTTTTGTCAATTTCCCGTTGGATGGGTTCCACGAAAAGGACTTATCCCTGTCAAGATCCAACTGGTAGAGCTCATTTCCCGATTTCTTGTTGTCGTTGTTGTTCATTGGAGCAATTTTGCGGAAAAATGTCTTGCGTTTGACCTTGATTTTTGGTTGCTTGTTGTCATTGCCATTGGAGAGGATATGCCGTTGCTCCACTTGTACCTTGAGTGCTAGTGGCAAGGTGGATTCCGAGGATGATGGAAGTGGTAACAGTACTTCTTGGTAGGCAAAACATTCTTGCAAAAGGCTGGGACACGCCAAATACAATAGAATGGCAATCACAACACTGGCAACGGCAATTCCTGTTGGGAAAAAGGAAGGCAAATATTCTGGAGGAAAGACTCCCTTTGGGTCTGCAGTAGTAGTGATTCCCGATGTTGTTTGTTGTTCCGCCTCAATGATTTTGGTGGCCAGTCGAATGGCTTGCTGAGAAGGTGTGTACGTCCGAGGCATGGGTTCTGCAGGGTCGTGCAACAGGGACCAAACACTGGCGGCATATGGAACACCCACGGATTGCAAGGCTTGATAGATGCAGGCAGCACAAACGGCAAGCCAAAGGCGTCTGAACCAATCCAGCCAAGGGATTGGGCGGCCTTGTAGCACTTGGACCACATTCACTGTTTCAATCATGCTACCGCTAGTGCTGCTCTCTTTGCTCGCTGGTTTTGGAGCGGCTCCGCCTCTTGGGATTCGTGTGACGGGGCTGGGCCGAGCTGATGCAGAAGCAGCGCCCATTCTGGTGATTTTTGACCTTCCCAGTGTCCATGGAATACTGGTCCCAACACTAGGACTGGTGGCGATTGAATGCGTTGCTTTCCCCCCACTGAAAGCTTGGCCAATTGTTGAGGCTACCTTTTGATTGACAAACGAGAGCTCTTCTCCGCATGGTCTTAACATTCCACTTCCATAGGGCCCTGAAAATTGAAGCGACGAGTCACAATTATTTGGTTTTGCTGTTTCCACAAAGATTGCTGAGATCATGTCATTTGGGTTGCCGATCCATTGCATGCCCATCGACGCTGCGTCGGCGATGAAGGCAGCACGAATAGCGGCGGCGACGCGCCTTTTGAGGAGGTTGGTACCCGTAATGGGTGATGATGGAACGCTCATTTTGGTTCCTGAGAAACGATGCAATAAATTTTCACCAGACGATGAACAGCTACAACTACTCAACTATAATCGTGTTCAATTGCAATAGAAGTACTATAGATAGCTAGTATGATAGCTATTTTTCATTGGCATTGAATTGTCACAACGATCGCTCCTCTCCACACCTGTCTCTTATACACATCTCCGAGCCCACGAGACTAAGGCGAATCTCGTATGCCGTCTTCTGCTTGAAA